>Ga0180433_10001224_pt1 | contig 43234 bp, 47 predicted proteins | sample SS_ome_8_FD_132980 | JGI IMG/M metagenome (GOLD analysis project Ga0180433, IMG submission 132980) | Hypersaline lake sediment archaeal communities from the Salton Sea, California, USA - SS_1_D_1 metaG | ecosystem: Environmental > Aquatic > Non-marine Saline and Alkaline > Hypersaline >...
GAAAGTATATTGGCCAAAGCCAAAGGGCAAGTTGAAATCGTTCCCTGTCATTATTCCTCACAACCTATTGTATTTATTTGGTTTACAACGATTTAGTTACAAGTTAATGGGACAGCAGTGATATAATTATTGAACCATTGAATCGACAAAGCCCCTGAGGGCGTTTCATCTCTCCACTTAAAACCAAGATAAGTCGCTAATGCTTTAAGAGAATAGCTCCCGACAGGCCAATCAGTTTGTTTTTGAATAATATTATATAAATCAATAACATTCGGATTTTCAAAAAATTTCTCCACTTCTTCGATCGAGATTACACCAGGATAGCGTTTTTGCAATTTTTTGTAGGTTGTTTTTTCGTGATGAGAGTAATAATAAACGGCATAATCATCTTGAGGTAATGATTCAATATATTTCCAGAACTTTCGCCATATTTCTTTTTCCGATTCAGCCAATAGTTCCGTTGCAGTAAAATTAACATATCTCTCTTTGTTTCCTTTTCGCTCATAAACTCCGTGCAAATAAACAAATCCCTGAGTAGGATCATCTTCGATATCAAAAAATAGTTCATAATTTACTTTAGGAAAAATAATCGGCTCATAAATGACAGGCTTTTTAGTTTTATAAAGAATCCTAGCTCGATTGAGTGATTTGTTTAGACTATTTTCACTGATACGAAACAAAAATTCTCTGTTCCCCGATTTCTTTTCTTTCTCTTTCTGCTTCATCAATTCGGCAACATCAATACCTAAAAATTCATCTATGCTTTCAATAGAAATATCTTTATTGATTCTGTCTCGAACACTTCTACCAAGATAAAAAACGTTGGTTAAGTCTTTAGTTTCTTCACACCATTTTTTGCAGGAATTATACCAAGGACATAGTTTGCAAATACCAGCCATTGCTGGCTTGTTCTTGTCTTGGTTTTTCATCAATAAATCAACATGCTTTTTAATTTGTTCATATAATTCCCACCAAGTTTCTTTGATTCTAACTCCCATCGGAGCAATTAAGTCATATTCAACTTCTTCTCCATTAATATCAATTATCTTCCCGCTATCATGAGTAGCAAATCCAAGTTTTTTTAAAAGGTCGTTATACAAGCAAAGCTGAACGGCATAATGCTTTTTGGGCCTACCCTCATCTCCTTTTTCTTCGTGAGCACCTTCAAAACCCATTCCTGATTTAATATCTACAGGCATATAAGTATTATCTGGCAGTTTTTTCAAAAGATCAGGGATTCCTATAATGTTCTCATGTTTCAAGATTCCTTGATAAATCAAAGGCGTTTTGTTTTTCATTGCCTCTATCGTCTTTTGAAAACGCTCGTCAATCGAACCGTCTTTCAAGTCCAGAAAATCTCCGAGTGTGGCAATGATTTCTTCTTCGTGCTTGATTCCTCTTTGCCACAATAACTCTACAAATGGATTTGTTTCTTGTATTTTTTCCTCTTGCGGTCCATAAATATCTCGCCAAACTCTGTGTGGGCATTGAATATAATCATAAAGTGAGGAAGCTGTAATGTTCATATTTTTCCCTCTCTGTTTCCCCAGGTTTCTACATCAATCTTTTCCATAAATATTTTTAACAATAAGGTATTGACTTTATGCAGAGACTTGTTTAGTTCTATTATCAATTTGTACAAACTCCACAGAATCTACCATAGCCTCTGGGATCAAAGCTGCATAGTGTCTTCTGCAAATCTCAGGTGAATTTCCCATTAACGCAGATATTTTATACAGACTTTCTCCCTTCATAGCAAGCTGAGATCCAAAAGTATGCCTAAAATCCAGGCATGTCCACTGCAAGCCAGCTTTTCTGTTGGCGTTTCGCAGGTCCCGGCTGAAATTATCAGGATCGTATCCCTTGCCCTGTGGACTGGCAAAAAACCACTTGCCCATCGTCAGTTTAGGGACATACTTGTCAAGGTATAACCGTAGATTTGAACTAATTGGCACTGCTCTATTAAGTTTTGTTTTCGGCTGCCAATATTCACCCCGAACCGTTTTAGCCCGGACCCGGATTATACCAAAGGCCCCAGCTTCTAAGTCCACATCGTCAAGCGTAAGCCAAAGCAGTTCTTCACGTCTGAGTCCGGTATAAATCAGGACCGCAACCATCACTTTCAGTTGCAGGTATGGCTCTAAAGCGTGAAGCTGTTCATCCACCTGAGCAAGCGTTAGAAATCGTATCTTAGGAGCGTGCTCTTTGTACTTTGAGACTTTTGACACCGGATTTTCATTGTAGGGTATTTTCACTCCCTGCTCCCTGATTGCCCAGCTAAAGAAAGTATGCAGTATCTCCCGGTATCTGTTAGCAGTTTTGGGAGCAAGCCCCCTACTTCTGACATGAGCGCCGATGAAATTGGATATATCGGTTGTCGTTATATCTTCCAGATACGAAACGTCAAGCGTACTCATTTTGTATCTTCGATCTTGTCCGGTCTTTGGCGGTCTTTTCATAGCTCGGACACTTGCCTTACGGCTGTTGATCTGCAAGGCCGGACAGATCGGTCCAAATACCTGCCTGAGATAGTAAATATCCGTCTGAGCACTTTTGGCCGTCTTGGTGGTTCTTACGTGCTCTACATACCGTGTGAGAATCTTCATCACTGAGGTCCGTGTAGGTAACGGTAGACCGTCACCCCGGACCTGGGCAGATTCAAACTGCCTTAGTTTTTCCTTTGCGATTTGCAGACTGTCCGTCCGCAAGCTTCGGCGCTTTATTTTTTTACCTACCCTCCATTGCACATAATAATTTTCTCCTCTTTTTACCAAGCTGGCCATTGTTCAAACTCCTAAAATGTGATATACAATTTTCAGGAGCCCTTTTTTGCAGCCCGGCAAAAAGTGATGTACAAAGTGATGTACAATTTGCCTTTCCGGGCCATAAAAAAAGGACCCGCGATTTAACGCAAGTCCTTTATTTACAAGTAATAGCGGGGGGAGGATTCGAACCTCCGACCTCCGGGTTATGGGCCCGACGAGCTACCAGACTGCTCTACCCCGCGGTCATTATTTATATATACTACAAAAATTACCTCTTATCAAGAAAAACTGAATAAAATTACAAATTCTCACGTATCGCGTCGGCGATTTCTTCGATCTTACCGTGTTCATATTTGTAAGAAGGCCATCGGCTGAACAATCCGTCGCCGGTATTTCGAGGAATTATATGAAAATGCAAATGCTCAATAAGCTGGCCGGCCGCCCTGCCATTATTACACATAATATTATAACCGTCGGAATTTACGGCAGCGGTTACGGCGCCGGCAATCTTGCCGAGGCGGGAAAATACCCGGCCTAAAAGCTCGGCTGGGCAATCGTGCAATTTTTCAAAGTGCTGCTTTGGAATCACCAAAGTATGACCATCGCTTATCGGGCCGATATCCAAAAATGATAGGACGATTTCATCTTCGTAAATCTTCGCAACCGGTATTTGCCCGGCTACCATTTTACAGAAGAGGCAATCATCCGCACTTATCATAGGGTCATCCTGCAAATGAAAAAGCTACTGCTCCCGGCCGGCACTTTCTTCATCATTTTCGATATCAGCCGCCTGCTCCTGCTGTTCGGTCTCTTCGGCCTCGACCGGCTCCTGCTGCTCGGCAATTCCCCTGGCTTCTACAGCTTTTTTTGGCTTCTTTCGTGAGCGTTTCCTAGTCTGTTTTTCTACACTCTCTTCTGCGCCAACAAGCTGCAGCAGGACAAGCTGGCCGTTATCACCCAGCCTTTTCAAAGACAGCCGGATGATCCTCGTATAACCGCCCGGTCTGTCAAGGTATCTGGGGCCAAGGTCGCTGAACAATTTTCCGATGATAGTGCCTTTTCTAACTGCACCTCCATCCTCATAATCTATGATGTCGCGATTTCCAAGCAGAGCAATGGCCTGACGCCTGGCGGCAAGTGTCCCTTTTTTGGCCAGCGTGATTAACTTCTCAGCAAAGGGTTTTACCTCTTTGGCTTTTTCCATAGTGGTCGAAATCGTTTCATGCTGGATCAGCGAAGCGACCATATTCCGCCGCATAGCCAGACGATGCTCACCCGTTCGACCCAACTGACGCCCTGCTACTTTGTGACGCATATACTTAAACTCCTCTTATATCTATACATCTGTCATTCCCAAGGACAGGCCTATGTCGGCAAGTTTTCTCTTAATTTCCCGCAGAGAGGTTTTGCCAAAGCTTCTAATCTTCAGCAAATCGGCTTCTGTCATTTTCACCAACTGTCCAACCGTTTCAGTTTTCGCCGACTCAAGACAGTTGTTTGCTCTTACCGAGAGTTCTAACTCCTGAAGCGGCATGCTCAGTTTTTGGGCTAATTCCTCATCCACCGCCTGTTCAGGCGTCTCTTCTTCTGCAATCTGAGAAGCGGCGACGGTATCTTCTCCGAGCTCGAAATACTGTACGAACGGATTGACGTGCTTGCGGAGGATTTTTGCGGCCTCAACGAGCGCCATTTCAGGCGTAATGGTTCCGTTCGTCCAAATCTCCAATATCAGCTTGTCATAATTGGTTCGCTGGCCCACACGGGTATTTTCCGTTATGTAGCGCACCCTTGTCACCGGCGAGTATACGGTATCGAGCATTATCCTTCCAACTTCCTGGTCGAACCTGTCTGCAGCAGCGATTCGCTCGGAAGCAGGCACGTAACCACGTCCGCTCTCGACTACCATTTCCATTTCAAAATTAACTTTTTCCGTCAAAGTAACCAGGACCAAATCTTTGTTAATCACTTCAATACTCGGGTCGGTAGCTATATCATTTGCCGTAACAACACCAGCTTTGTTTGCCGAAATACTCATTGTTTTCGGCCCATCCTCATGGAGCCGAATAACAAGACTCTTGACGTTCAAGACGATATCAGTAACATCCTCCATCACTCCATTTATCGAACTGAATTCATGATCGACACCCTCTATTTTGATCGATGTTACGGCACTGCCTTCCAATGAGGAAAGTAATATGCGTCTGAGGCTATTACCAATAGTCGTACCAAAACCACGCTCAAAAGGCTCAATAAAGAATCGGCCATACTTATCACTCGATATCATAGTGTCTCGTTCAACACGAGTCGGCAATTCCAAACCACGCCATGTAACTCTCATATAGGTCTCCTATATAATTCCTTGAGTTAACAGGGTCTGTTCTAAACTCAATATTTAAAAAAACTAAACTTTCGCTGAATCTTAAGAAAAAGATTAAATTACTCTGTATCTATCTCGAGCAGAACTCGACAACCAACTGCTCCTCAACTGGAATCTGAACATCATCTCGAGTGGGCAATGCAACAACGGTAGCTTCGGATTTTTCCCTGGCCAACTGCAACCAACTCTGTGTTGTAAAATTCGGATTTGTTCCCAACTGCTCCTTTATTTTTTTAAGGCTTTTTTCCGAACTTTTGACTGTTATCTTGTCACCGATTTTTGTGGTATAATCACTGATATTCACCTTGCGCCCGTTAACATAGATATGGCCATGAGCAATTAGCTGCCTGGCGGCTTTACGCGACGGCGCAAAATTCAACTTATACACGACATTATCCAATCGCCTTTCCAGCAATTGCAAAAGGTTTTCACCGGTATTGCCCTTTATCCGTTCGGCTCGTCGGAAATACATCATAAATTGACGTTCCAGAAGTCCGTAGTATCTCTTGACTTTTTGCTTTTCGCGGAGCCTGACGCCGTATTCACTCGCCCTGCCTCTGCGCCATCCGTGCATTCCCGGAGCCAGATTACGCTGCTTTTTCTCGACCGGACACTTAGCAGACTCACATCTTATGCCTTTTAGCATAAGCTTCACGCCTTCACGACGGCAATTTTTACAAGATGAACCCAAATAACGTCCCATTTTGTTTATTCATTCCCAAAATAATCGTTTAATATCGGTTTTATACTCTTCTTCGTTTCGGTGGTCTGCAACCGTTGTGCGGCAGCGGGGTAACATCTTCTATTGATGCGATACGCAATCCCGCCTGCTGCAAGGCTGAGATGGCAGATTCTCGACCCGAGCCAGGTCCCTTGACTCTGATTTCAACCTCTCGTACGCCATTACGCATAGCAGTATTGGCACAGCGTTGTGCCGCCCTTTGAGCGGCAAAAGGCGTACTTTTACGAGAACCCTTGAAACCAATGCAGCCCGCTGAACCCGCGCAAACCGTATTTCCATCTAAATCCGTAATCGTAATCAACGTGTTGTTAAACGTCGCTCTTATATGAACAACAGCTCGGACTACATTTTTTCTAACTTTTCGCTTTATCCTCTTTGCCATTATTATTCCCGTATTGCGTATCTATCCAAGATAACTCAGTTTTAGTGTTTTTCCTTTACGCCTTTCTTGCCGGCAACGGTTTTTCTTGGTCCCTTGCGAGTGCGTGCATTGGTTTGCGTGCACTGTCCGCGAACAGGCAGACCTCTTCTGTGGCGAATACCTTTGTAACAATTTATATCTCGCAAGCGAGCTATGTTTTGACTAACCTGCCTGCGAAGCTGACCTTCGACGATATAATTTCGGTCGATAATCTGCGTTATGTGGCTAAGCTCATCTTCAGTGAGTTTGCCGGCATTTGTGCTTTTATCGATCCCGGCTTCTTTTAGTATCTGCCCCGATGTGCATTTACCAATACCAACAATATAGGTAAGTGAAATCCATATTGATTTGTCATTGGGAATATCAACACCAACTATACGCGGCATATAAACTCCTCTTTAAAATTTATTACAGATATCATGGTTATTTCATCATGAATTATCATTTATCACTTATCTTCCGAAAATCAGCCCTGGCGTTGTTTATGTCGTGGATTTGTACAAATCACCCGCACGACGCCTTTGCGACGAACAACCTTACATTTTTCACACATACGTTTTACAGAAGTTCTAACTTTCATTTTTATCCCTGCACTTACAATCACAGCTCACGGCTAATCACGATTACAATTCGCCGTAGATCAACCGAAACTAATGCCGGAGTACTATCCGGCCTCTATTTAAGTCATATGGCGACATCTCGACTATAACCGTATCACCCGGCAAAATACGAATATAATGCATCCGCATTTTGCCCGAAACATGGGCCAAAACTTTATGGCCGTTCTCAAGTTCAACTCTAAACATTGCATTAGGCAAAGCGTCAGTCACTTTGGCTTGCAATCTTATTGTTTCCTTCTTTACCATACAGCAACTCGTAACTTATGATTCGTTAGAGCCCTTTGTCATTATCCATTTATGGTTAATACCTCACAACCATTTTTTACTATCACAATTGTATGTTCAAAATGAGCCGATGATTTCCCGTCTTTTGTTGCTACTGTCCATCCGTTCCTGAGGGTTCGAACGGCGCCGGAGCCTGCATTAACCATCGGCTCAACCGCCAAAACCATTCCCTCGGTCAAAACAATATCATTTGCCAGCAGCTCATTGCTGACAAAGTTCGGCACTCTCGGCTCTTCATGCATTTCCCTGCCGATACCGTGTCCAACAAAGTCTTTAACTACTGAAAATCCGGTGGATTCAGCGAAACTTTGCATTTCAGCAGCCACCTGGCTCCACTTAATCGCCGGTGCAGACTTATCTATTGCTATATCAAGAAGATGTTTCGTTACATCCATTAGCTTGCGTTTAACCTCGGAAATTTCACCAATGGCAATCGTAATCGCCGAATCCGCACAATAGCCGTTAAGCCTGACACCGAAATCCACACTGAGGATATCGCCGTTTTTGAGCTTTGTATCCTCTGAAGGAATCCCGTGAACGACCTGTTCATTGATCGAGGCGCAAATTACACCTGGAAACGGGATTTTTGCCACCGGGCTGCGGACGCCTTTAAATAAAGCCTCCGCTCCGGCGTCAGTTGTCATTTGCAAAGCTATATTGTTAAGCCATGCGGTTGTCATTCCGGGTTCTGCAATCTCCTTTAGTTTTAAAAGAACATCTGCTACAACGGCGCCTGCCTTGCTCATTAACTCAATTTCTCTACGACTGCGAAGCGTTATAGCCATTCAAATTCTATATCTTATCATTCGCACCACGTGATTCGATGCAGAGTCAGCACTTTACATTTTAACAAGGGTGTCCAGCTTCTCAAATATTGAAGCCCTTACATCGTCGGGATCCCTGTCAGCATCGAAGTTATAAACAGTACCGTTTTTCTTATAATAATCCACCAATGGCTCAGTTTGCCGGTGGTATGTTTCAAGACGATTATTCAATACTTCCTGAGTATCATCAGGCCTTTGAACAAGCTCGGTACCATCGTTATCACATATACCTTCAGCTTTCGGCTTTAAGTTTTCAATGTGGTAAACCGCACCACACTGAGGACAACTCCTTCTTCCTGTAATACGCTTTGATACTACGCTGTCATCGATCTCAAGGTTCAAGACGGCATCTATTTGTTGCCCGCTTGCAGTCAAAGCTTTATCAAGCTCGACAGCCTGATTAACTGTTCTGGGAAAACCATCCAGTATAAAACCGGCAGCGGGGGCCTTCTCTATGGCTTTGACCATCATCTCAATTATAATTTCATCCGGCACAAGTGCGCCCGAATCCATGTAACTTTGGGCTTTTTTACCCAACTCGGTTTTTTCGGCCCTTTCCTGTCGCAATATGTCTCCACTGGATAAATGGAGCAAATTGTACCGGGCCACAATGTTTTTACACTGCGTTCCTTTACCTGCACCGGGGGCACCCAACAAAACTACTTTCATGCATACGCTCCTTTGATTCTGCCGGAACCGCTGAAACCATCATAGCTTCGCATCAAGAGATTGGCCTCTATTTTCTGAACCAGATCGAGCGAGACACTGACGACAATCAACAAACCGGTGCCGCCCAGAAAATTCGCCACGCTCGGTTCAATCCCGAGCAGCACTATGATAAGCGACGGTACAATAGCGATTATTGCCAGGAATGAAGCTCCAAAATATGTAATCCTGGTCATTACCGTTTCCAGGTAGTCCGCGGTTCTTCGCCCCGGTCGAAGCCCGGGGATAAAGCTTCCGGAATCCCGAAGGTTTTTTGCCATTTCCTTAGGCTGAAATTGAACCGTGACCCAAAAATAAGCGAATAGAAATATCAATAACATGTACAGAACATTATAGGTATAAGCACGGAAGCTCAAAGCATCGTAAATGGTCTGAAGAATTACCGATTCAGTTAAACTTGGAATTTTTAATAATTGCCCAAGTATTAACGGCGGGAAAATCATAAAGCTCGATGCAAAGATAATCGGCATCACGCCGCCGTGATTGACACGAAGCGGCAAATAATGCCTCTGACCGCCGTACATCTTGCGCCCTCGCATCTGTTTTGCCTGCTGGATCGGTATTCGTCGCTGGCCTTGAGTGATTAGTATGGCACCGGCAACAACAAATACAAAAGCTGCTACCAAAAACAATATCTTTGCCGGACCTACGCTGCCGGGTCCTGCTCCGACTCTCAAATCCACATCCTGCCAGAGCTTCCAGATTGCCCACGGCATTCTGGAGACAATGCCGGCCATGATTATCAAGCTGATACCGTTGCCTATTCCGTACTCATCTATCTGCTCGCCAAGCCACATTAAAAAGATTGTCCCGGCCGTCATACCGACAACGCCCATCAACAGGGCCTTGCGGTACATACCGGCGTAGGTTAATCCTCCCCCTTCCCCTCCCAATAATTTCATAAACATTATTGATTGAACAAGGCATATAAGTACAGTCAGGTAGCGCGTATATTCCTGTATCTTTTTATGGCCTGTTTGGCCTTCCTGCCGCAGCTTCTTCAAAGCGGGTATGACCTCGCCAAGCAGCATTAGGATAATGGATGCTGTAATATAGGGCATAATTCCCAGGCCGAACAAACTGCTTTTATTCAAGTTTCCGCCGGTGAACATCTGCATATATTCGGCAGCTCTGCCTAACGGACTCTCCGTGCCCCTCGACCCTGCAATCCTTTCAATCGCGGCAGGATCAAAACCGGGAACAGGGATATGGAAACCGATCCTATATATGATCAGCAGCGTCAACGTAAAAAGAATCTTGTTACGCAGGTCCTGAACTTTAAATATATTGACCACTGTTCCAAGCATTATTTCATATCCCGTATATTATTTTTTGCGTTCCTTCTCGCACGATACGGCATGCGGACAAGAATTAAATCAACTTTGCCATCCCGCCGGAAGCGGTGATTTTCTGCTCAGCATTTTTGCTGAATTTGTGAGCTGTTACCTGCAGCTTCTTCGTCAGGTCCCCTTTGCCGAGAATCTTGACTTTGCTTTTGATGCTGTCAATCAGTCCGGCGCCGGATAACTGTTCTACGCCGATTGCTGCACCATCCTCAAATCTTTCAAGCTGGCATACATTTACAATTTCGCAGTGTGTTGCGAAATTGTAATTACTAAAGCCGCGTTTAGGCAATCGTCGAAATAAGGGCATCTGACCGCCCTCATAGAGCGTGACCGAAGTCGAGCCGGCCCTGCTGCCTGCACCTTTATGGCCTCGTCCACAAGTCTTGCCATGGCCGCTGCCAGAACCTCTGCCAACACGGCGACGACGTTTATGCTTACCTGCAATCAAAGTTATTTCATGATTCAACATTCAAATCAACCAACTTTCAATCGGTATTCATCAAACTTTTACTGCTACACCACGAAGAGATTCGACCATTTCTTTGTTGCGTAATCTCAATAAGCCTTCAAGTGTAGCCTTGACAACATTTTTCGCAGAAGTGCTTCCGTAAACTTTTGTAAGAACATCCTGTACGCCGGCATATTCAAGTACTGCTCGAGCGCTGGAGCTGGCTATAACTCCGGTACCCGGGCTGGCAGGAACCAATGCAATCTTCGTAGCTCCGTATTCGCCGTTGATCCGATGCGGAATCGTTCGGTCCACCAAAGCTATCTTGTGCAAAGATTTTTTGGCATCTTTTACAGCCTTCTCGACTGCTCTCGGGACCTCGTTAGCCTTGCCATAACCAACCCCAACCGTGCCTGCACGGTCACCAACAACAACCAATGCTGCAAAGCTGAACCGCCGACCACCTTTGACCACTTTGGAACAGCGAAATATCTTTACAACCGTATCTTCCAGCGGCCTTTCTTCCTGTTCCGATAGTTTAAGAGGTTCTACTGCCAATTTTTTCTCCAAGCTTTATCGTTTCTCTTTTTATTAAAAGACCAGTCCGGCTTTCTTTGCCGATTCGGCAAGAGCCTTAATCCTGCCGTGAAATTTATATCGATTCCTATCGAAGCAAACGCACTTAATCCCGACACTTAGAGCCTGTTTTGCGATCGCTTCGCCTACGATTTCAGCGGCTTTTATATTGCCGGTATTGGATAACTGATCACGGTGGATTTTTGTCTTTGTACTCGCCGAAGCAAGTGTCGCGCCCGCAGTGTCATCAATAATCTGGGTATAAATATGTCTGTTCGACCGAAACACCGATAACCGCGGCCTCTCCGGCGTCCCAAAGACCTTCTTCCTCACGTGATATTTACGCCTAAGCGCTGTTTTTTGTATTTTACCAGCTTTCAATTCTAATTTCCTATTTCTATTCTTACGCTGTTCCCGAAGCAAATGCTTTGCCGACCTTACGTCGTACGTACTCATCGGCATAACGGATACCCTTGCCTTTGTAAGGTTCGGGAGGTCTTATTTTTCTTATATCCGCAGCGAACTGCCCAAGCAGACATTTGTCTATTGCCGATATCGTGAATTTCGCCGGGACTTCATTGCCCCTGGTCGCGGCCACGTCAATCTTTACGTTGATGCCCTTCGGTATCACCCGCTCTACAGGATGACAAAAACCAACCTGAAAAAGCAATTTTTGGCCCTGCTCCTTCAAATTATAACCTGTGCCGTATATTTCCATTTTTCTTTCGAAACCTTTACTGACACCGGTAATCATATTGGCGATCAAGGCACGCATTGTGCCGTGCAACTGCCTGTTCATGTGTTCCTGTGGTTTTTCGTTTTCAACGAATATCTTACCCTCAGGTTCTTCAATTCTTACTTTTATCCGTGGATGACAGTCCATCTGGAGCTGGCCGAGCGGACCAGAGGCCTTGATACAGTGGCCTTTGAGCTCGACCTTAACGCCACTTGGGATAACAATAGTTTTTTTTCCAATACGACTCATCAGCTAACCGTACATAGTATTTCGCCGCCGACTTTATTTTCGCGGCAGCTATTATCACTCATTACACCTTTACTTGTCGAAACGATCGCTATACCCATGCCGGCTAAAACGCTCGGTATTTTATCTACTGACGAATATATTCTCCGGCCGGGTTTACTTGCTCTTGCTATCTCATTGATAATAGGACGACTTTCCTGGTCGTACTTTAACATAATCCTCAGTATTCCCTGGTTGCCATCATCAATTCGGTCAAAATCCTCGATGTAACCTTCAGTTTTTAGAACAGTGGCTATGCCTTCACAGATTTTTGACGCCTTAATGTTAACCTGTTTTTTATTTACTCGCACAGCGTTGCGAATCCTCGTCAGCATATCGGCTATGGGATCACTTAAACTCATAGTTTCACATCTCGTATATCGTATGTCATTTTTGAATTACACTTGACACTTTATATCACGTAACTTTACCAACTGGCCTTTTTAACTCCTGGTATTTTTCCCTCGTTCGCCAAATTTCTAAAACAAATACGGCAAATCTTAAACTTGCGATAAACGGCTCTGGATCTGCCGCAAAGCTGACAGCGTGTATATTGTCTCACACGAAATCTTTGTTTCTTTTCTGCCTTGTTTTCCAGCGCTTTAGTTGACATTCACAGGCTCCAATTTATCATCTTGTCCGGCGTCTTACGATTCACGCCTCCTAAACGGCATACCAAAAAGCTCAAGAAGTTTTTTTGCTTCATCGTTGGTTTGTGCCGTAGTTACAAAGGTTATATTCATACCCTGCTGAAACTCCATTTTTGACACGTTAATTTCCGGAAAAACACTCTGTTCAGCAAGACCCATCGAGTAATTGCCTCTGCCGTCAAAACTATTGTCGTTAAGGCCACGAAAGTCTCTTACTCGCGGTATCGCAAGACTAATGAGTCTATCCATAAATTCGTACATTCTCACGCCGCGAATAGTAACTTTTAAGCCGGTTTCCACTCCCGCCCTGACCTTGAAGTTCGAAACGCTTTTCCTGGCTTTACAGACAAGAGGCATCTGGCCGGCAATCATCATCAGGTCTTTTTTAGCTGATTCCAGAAATTTCTTGTCCTGCGTCGCTCGGCCTACACCCATCGATATTACGACCTTTTTCATTCGCGGAACAGCCATAGAATTTTTGTAGCCGAACTCCTTGGTAAGTTCCTGAACTATCTTCGACTTATATAAATCTTTCAAACGTGCCATCTTGTATCTTACAACCGTAATAAATAGTTAATAGCTGCTAATCGTCAGCTTATTTTGTCTTCCTAACAATGTCAATTTCAGAACCGTCAGAGGCAATGCGTTTTTTGCCGCCATCTTTTTCCACCTTAAAACGGACTCTGCTGCCTTTCGAGCTTTTCTGATTTACCGGCAAAACATTACTTATATGGATCGGCTGTTCAACATTGATCCTGCCTCCCTGTGGATTCTTACGAGAAGGCCGAACGTGCTTTTTAGCTATATTGTGACCCTGAACAATAACACTGTTCTTATCACGTATCACTCGCAAAACCCTGCCGGTAGCACCTTTGTGGTCGCCAGTTATTATCTCAACTATATCACCTTTTTTTATATGTAAAGCCATAACACGTATCTCATATTTCTTATCTCGCCCGACGATTCACGAGATTCCTTGTACATTCAGACTACTTCGCTTGCCAGCGAGATAATTTTCATATAGTTTTTTTCGCGGAGCTCACGAGCCACCGCACCAAATATTCTGGTCCCTATCGGATTACCTTCGCCGTCAATCATAACTGCGGCGTTGCTATCGAACCTCACATAGCTGCCGTCAGAGCGTTTAACAGGACTCTTTGTCCGGATAATAACGCATTTATGTACTTTCTTGTCATCCAACTGGCAGCTCGGCAGCGATTTCTTTATAGCTACACTTACAATATCTCCCACACCGGCGACCGGCCTGGTTTTCTTGCCGCGAGCTCCGCCTCTGCCAAGAACTTTTATACATAATGCCGACTTGACACCAGAATTGTCGGCTATATCCAACATTGTTTCCTGCTGAATCATCGTATCGTATCTCTATTCACGCATGGCCTGCTTTTTCACAACTTTCACAAGACGCCAGCTCTTGGTTTTGCTGCGAGGCCTGCATTCAGCAATTTCAATGACGTCACCAACGCCGCTCTGATTATGTTCATCATGAACGCCGATTTTTGTTCTACGTTTTATATATTTACCATACTTTGGATGTCTGACCTTGTAATCAAGGGCAGCTTTGACACTTTTGTTGCCGCTTTTGCTTAACACCACACCGGTCAAAGTTTTTAATTTCTGATCCTGCATTTTTTTATTTTCCGGTTACCTACAGACAAACTATAACTCGTTTTGCCGCATTATTGTTTTAATTCTGGCAATATTACGCCTCACATTCGTTACGGATTTGGAATTCTCGAGTTTTTCCGTTACCGCCTGCGAGCGCAAATCGAACAAATGTCGTTCGAGCTCTTCCAATTTACCCTCAAGTTCATCCGGGCTCATCTCTCGGTAATATTGCGATTTCATCTCAAGATTCCCTTTTATAACGAATGCCTACGCTTAACAAACCTGCATTTGATCGGCATTTTATGAGCAACCCTGGCAAGCGTCTGCTTAGCCACATCTTCGCTTACTCCACCGATCTCGAAGCAAACCTGCCCCGGTCTTACTCTTGCGACCCAAAACTCAGGCTCACCCTTACCTTTACCCATTCGTGTTTCCAACGGCTTTGAACTTACCGGCTTATGTGGAAACACCCGGATATAGACTTTGCCTTCACGATGCAAAAAATGAGTTGCTGCGACCCGGCCCGCTTCGATATTCCGTGCGGTTATCCAACTCGTTTCCAAAGCCTGCAAGCCGTATTCGCCGAACGCCACATAGTTGCTCCTCGAAGCATTGCCTTTCATTCTGCCGCGCTGGCTCTTACGGTATTTAACTCTTTTCGGCATCATTGCCATTTTTTAGACCTTTGTAAAAACTATACTTCTAAAAAGCACTCTCTTTCGAGAAACTGCTCGTTCTTAACTTCCATCTTTATTGTTTTTTTCGCCCTGACCTTGCTCTGCCGGCGGAGCTGCCACATTAGGTTCGGCGGAAACCTTTTCCTGTTTCGGTACATTTTTAGTACCGCCTTTGCCTCTCATAGACGATCCGACACGTCTTGGAGGGCGACGCTGACGACGATATCTACTTGGCGTAATTTCTTCACCGAATTTACCTTTATAAATCCAGGCTTTAACACCAATTGCTCCGTATGTCGTTCTTGCCGTTGCCACGGCGTAATCTACATTCGCATCCAGCGTATGTAGTGGTATACTGCCAAGCTTTTGCGTTTCCTTCCTGGCCATTTCCGATCCTGCCAGCCGGCCTGAGCAGATAATCTTAACTCCTTTAGCTCCGGCGTTCATTGCCGCCTCGCAATATTGCTTCATAGTGCGCCGGAAAGAGGCCCGCTTACCTAATTGCTCAGCAATTGCTTCAGCCACCAAAGTAGCATTGAGGTCAGGCTCTTTTATCTCGATAACATTGACGTTTATCTGGCGACCGGTCACCTCTTCAAGCTCTTCACGCAACTTATCGACTTCACCGCCCCTCGGACCGATGACCACGCCGGGCCTGGCGCTGTGCAGCGTTACTTTTATTTCGTTGCGCGTTCGGATGATTTCGATTTTTGCCACCGCTCCTTTGGGCATACGACGGTTAAATCTATTATCGACATACCGACGAATCTTCTGGTCCTCGACAAGAAATTCACCGTAATTGGCCTTGGGAGCAAACCACGTACTCTGCCAACCAAGTGTGACTCCTGTTCTAAAACCTATTGGCGATACTTTTTGGCCCATAATCTCGTATCTCGTATTGAGTTTCTACTTTTAATCTGTTTACTTAAACTTGTGTTACCGTAACTTGTATGTGACAGGCTTTCTTGCGAATGGGATGTGCTCTGCCCCTATCTTTTGGAATCCATCTTTTTGTGCCGATTCGAATCCCTGCATCGTCAACACGAGCAGAGCTTACATAAAGATTATCAACGTCGGCCTGCTGCTCATCTGCATCTGCAACGGCACTTCTCAAAACCTTGTCGATCATCGCTGCGGCACGTTTGTTTGTGAACTTCAGGATATCCATGGCGTCCTGAACTCTTCGGCCGACAATCATCTCCGTCACCAATCGAGCCTTTCGTGCCGACATCGGGGCATAGCGATAAGAAGAACGCCAGTCAACCAAATCATTGACCTCAACGGACAAAGCAGTAGCCAGACGACGGATATCATCCGCCCGCGGTTCGGGCTTCAAAAGCCCCTTTCGCCAGTTTTTCACAGCCACTGTCGCTTTTTGGCTGTCGAAGCCTCCTCTGGCAAGATGGCTGGTCAACTCATCTACAGTTATCTTCTGTTCCTGGCAAAGTTCTTTTAATTTTTCAACGCTTAACATATTTCTCGTTACAACCTTATATCATTCCGCCCGAAGCAGCAAACCGAAGAATCGCTTCCGGATCGTCCGGATTTTTCGCCAACGTTCAGAATTACAAATATTGCCATATTTTTCTATTTTATCTTTTTGCTCGAATGACCTTTAAACATCCTTGTTGGCGAGAATTCACCTAATTTGTGTCCGACCATATCCTCGGTAACAAAAACCTTATGAAACATCTTGCCATTGTGGACCAGAAAAGTGAAACCAACAAACTCCGGGACAATCGTACATCTTCTTGCCCATGTTTTTATCGGTTCACGGGAGCCGGAAGCTGTTTGCTTGTTGACTTTGATAAACAGCTTGTCATCAACGTATGGTCCTTTTTTAAGAGATCTACCCATATTTTATATCTCGTACATGTTTCGTTCAGCTCGCGACGAAATTACAGGGATAATTGCTTCTGCCTCTTGCTCTTTCGCCTTCGAATAATTCTATTGTTATTCGGATTTCGCGGATTTCTTGTTTTTCCACCTTTTGCAAGAACACCGGTGGGCGAACAGGGATGCCGTCCGCCGTTTGCCCTACCTTCACCGCCACCCATCGGATGAGCAACCGGATTCATTGCTTTGCCTCTTACGTGCGGTCTGCGTCCCATGTGGCGTTTTCGCCCTGCTTTACCAATTCGTACGTTCTGGTGGTCTGGATTACTCACCCGACCGATTGTTGCCCGGCACTCCTTACGAATCATTCTCATCTCACCGCTCGGTAACACTATGGTAATCCAATTGCCTTCTTTTGCTACAATTCTTGCCGCGTTGCCGGCGCCTCTGACAAGCTTTCCACCCTGGCCGGCCCTCATTTCGATATTATGAATCTCAAGACCGGCTGGAATTGCCGAAAGCGCCATCGTATTGCCAATCCTGGCCTCACAGGACTCGCCGCTTTCTATGTGGTCCCCGACTTTTATACCTAACGGTGCTAATATATATCTTTTTTCGCCGTCTTTGTAATGCAGCAGGGAAATAAAACAATTCCTGTTAGGGTCGTACTCAACTGTTGCCACTTTCGCGGGGACGCCGTCTTTATTACGTTTGAAATCAATGACACGGTAAATTTTTCTTGCGCCGCCGCCTCTGAAGCGTGTTGTGGTAATACCATGGTGGTTTCTTCCGCCGTTCTTCTTTATCCGCTTACAAAGCGACTTCTCGGGCCGAGATATAGTCAGCTCGGCAAAATCATTTACCGAACTGTTTCTTCGCCCGGCACTTGTTGGTTTATAAACTCGAATTCCCATAACTCATATCTCGTTTTAGAATAAATCTATATGAAACTCAGGATCCAGAAACACAATGGCTTTTTTCCAGCTCGGCGTGATGCCATAGGTTCTGCCTCTGCGACGATGCTTACCTCTACGATTAGCCGTTCTTACCTTGTGCACCTTAACGTTGTAAATCCTCTCCACAGCGTTTTTAATCTGGGCCTTGTTGGCCCGCTTATTAACCTCAAAGCTATAGGCGCCTTTCGTATTGGCAAAGTGCATCCCCTGTTCTGTAATCAAAGGCTTAATTATTATATTATAATCGTCCACACTTATTATCCGTATCTAATATTACAACCTTGTGTCATTCTGAACGGAGTGAAGCAACCTTAAGAATGCTTTCTGCTTCACTGCTATTCAGAATAAAAAAACACATTACGTTATCACCTGAGTTACTAATTTTCGCTTGTCTTTTCCGTCATCAAGACAGACATAAGAGCATCTTTGGTAAACAGCATTTTACGGTGACGGCATATCTCGGCCGCGTTCAATTCGTCTATAGGTGTAACCGCCACCTTCGGAATATTCTTAACTGATTTGTAAATATTAACGTCCTCGGAACTAATAGTCACGAGACAACTGCGATCAATCTTCAAATTATTCAGAATACTCACAAAATCTTTAGTTTTAGGGTTCTCGAAACTTAGCCCGTCAACCACCACAAGATTGTTACTCAAAAGCTTCGCCAGTATTGCCGAATTCCTGGCCATCTTTCTTTGTTTCTTAGGCATACGTTTACGAAAGTCTCTAAAACTCTTTGCAAATGTAACGCCTCCGCCGACCCGTTTGCCCGTTCTAATGTTGCCGACTCGTGCATTGCCGGTACCTTTTTGCCTGAACAGCTTCTTGCCCGAGCCGGCCACCATACTTCTGCTTTTTGTTGCAGCGGTTCCCACACGCTTGTTGGCGTGACACCTAACAATAGCCTGCTTCAGCAAAGAGTATCTGATCGTTCCGCCCAAAGCGGCCTCATCGACCTTCAAGCTATCAACCTCTTTCCCATCCGAGTTATAAACAGCCAAATCAATCATTTTATTGTATCTCGTAACTGGCTTACCACTAATCTCACGCTATTTTATTTTTTAGCACTACGAATAATGCAGTAGCCGCCGGCCGGGCCGGGTACGGAACCTTTCACGATTAATAAATTTTTCTCTTCGTCTATTGATACCAGGTCATGGTTTTTCGCTGTAACCCGGCAGTTGCCCATATGACCGGCCATTTTCTTGCCCCTTTTAGGACCGGCGCCGTGGCCGGCATTGCTGGCGAAACTCGATATTGAACCAGGCGCCCTGTGTTTTCGTTCCGTGCCGTGCGAGGCGGGGAAACCGCCGAAACCGTGCCGCTTCATAACGCCCGCGAAACCTTTGCCTTTACTGGTACCCACGACGTCAACGGATTTATCTTCTGAAAAAACGGATACTGTAACCGACTCTCCGGCCTTGTATTGCTGTTCGGCGTCGTCCGGGAGTCGCATCTCTTTGATGAATCTCTTCGGAGAGGTATTTGCCTTCTCGGCGTGTCCGATTTGCGGTTTTTTCCTGCGCACAGGTTTCACCTCGTCGAATCCGAGCTGAATAGCATTATAGCCGTCCGTCTCGGCAGTCTTTGCCTGCATAACGACACAGGGACCAGCCTGTATGACCGAAACCGGCACTAATTTACCCAGTTCGTTATACACCTGGGTCATCCCAACTTTTTTTCCTAATAGAATCGCCATAATTTACATCTCGTGATTCGATTCGCACTTCTCGAATTAGGCTTTGATCCTTACAAAAACTCCCGCCGGCACTACCAGACGGTTCAGCACTTCGACCGTTCGCGCGTTGGCTTCGTGAATATCAACCAGGCGTTTATGAGTCCTCAACTCAAACTGCTCTCGTGATTTTTTATCGATGTGTGGACTTCTTAGAACAGTATATCTTTCAATACGCGTCGGCAATGGTACCGGACCACTGACACGGGCATTGGTCTTTCGGGCGTGTTCTACTATCTCCTTGGCGGATGCATCCAAAGCCCTGTGGTCGTAAGATTCCATCTTAATTCGTATTCTTTCAGTTTCAGTAGCCATAACTTATCCTCTCGGCTGCCCGTAGCCTGCTCGACGCTCCCGGCTTTTACAGAGACTGCCTTACCTCTGTGGAGCATTATCTACCCCATATAAAGCAGCAACTTTACCTCAAGTCCACCTCCTTAGAAATTCGCATCTTTCGTATCATACTATTCTTTTTTATAAAATTTCTAATAAGGTTTAACCTTTAAAGCCTATAAGGCTTTGAAGTATATCGATTTATCCAGCACAAACAAAGTAAAAACTTTTTTAGTTTATAGTTTTCCTGTTGTCTGCTAACCTTTTTTGATTCTGGCAGGAGAGGTCTTAAAAATGAATATTGACGTTTATTACCGCTTCGTGCTTTCGTTTTCAACGAACTATTTCAAAACATTAGTAATAAATTATCAAATTCGCCTTCCTTAAGATTTTGGATTCAGATTACTTTACAAATCATCTAAAACCATTTTACGGGTTTACTAAACCCCTTATAAAGTTAATAAACCGTCCGTGACTACTACATCATAGACATGCCACAGCCCAACTAAGGTTACGCAAAGCCGTCCTTGGCGATGCTCGCTACGGCTGAAAACCTTGGAAGCTATCACATAAATCAACCGCTGTCAATGAAAAGTAGGGAAAATTTTATTTTAATTGAAAAAAACATTAAATATTTTAAAAAATAATCTGCTTTGCAATTTGCTCAGGCACTTTCTCATAGTTCAATGGCTCCATAGTAAATGTTCCCCTGCCGGCCGTCAAACTTCTAATTTCGCTGGAATACCCAAACACTTCTACGAGAGGTACTTTAGCATCGATAACCTGCATATTTCCATGTATCCAACAATCCGTAATCAAACCTCTTTTTGCAAGCAAATTCCCCTGGACAGCCCCAAAACTGGTTTGCGGGACCACTACTTGAAGCCGCATTAGCGGCTCAAGCAGGACCGGTGTTGCCTGTTTGACCGCCTTTTCAACCGCGATAGCTCCAGCCTGTTCAAAAGCCAAGCCAGATGAATCGACAGAATGAAATGAGCCATCAATCAACGTAACTCTAATGCCCACCATAGGATAGCTTGCCAGCACACCACTGCCCAAGCCATCTTCGCTGCCCCTTTTCACATCAGGAATATACTCCCTCGGCACTTTATCGGCACCCACTATACTCTCGAACTCAATATCCCGGCTCCAATGACCATCCTCAGTAAATAAAGGCTCTACCCGTAAAACAACGTGTCCGTATTGGCCGTGACCGCCCGTCTGGCGTACGAATTTACCCTCTGCCTGTGCCGATGTTGTGATAGTTTCTCTATAGGCAACTCGCGGCTTGCCGACTCTTATATTTACTCCTTTGTCTCTTATCAGCTTATGCTGCAATACTTCCAGGTGCAGCTCGCCCATTCCACTTATGATTGTCTGGCCTGTTTCCTCATCCGTTTTACATTCAAAAGTCGGGTCTTCACGTTTCAAGGAGGCCAGTGCATCTGCCAATTTCGCCTTTTCCGCCGCAGTTCTGGGCTCTATTGACATATTCATAACCGTCTGGGGAAATGAAATGCTCGGCAGGCAAACAGGTTTTTTGGGATCACAAATCGTATCGCCTGTCAGTGATTGTTTTAGTCCAACAACCGCTACGATGTCGCCGGCGCCGGCCGAGTCTAATATTTTTCGTTCGTTGGCGTGCATTTCAAATATTCTGGTAATATTCTCACGCTTGTTGCGATTTGCATTTAAGACTCTGGTGCCTGACTTCAATCTGCCTTGATAGATCCTCAGAAAGCTCAAATCGCCATGCATATCGCTGGTGATCTTAAATGTCAGCGCCACCAGGCTGCCATTATAGTCGCATTTAATGGATATTTTTTTATTAGTATCATTGGGTTTATGACCAGTAAGAACCTTTTTATCCAATGGAGAAGGCAGATATGCCACGACACCATCAAGCAGCCTTTGCACACCAATATATTTCAGGGCAGAGCCTACAAAAACCGGATGAAGCTTGTTGCTCAAGGTTCCTTTTCTAATTGCTCTGGTGATTGTTTCAATATCACTCGACTTATCGTGAACAAAGTTTTCCATCAACTCACTGTCATGCTCGGCCGCGAGCTCAACCATTCGATTTCTTTGTTTTTGGGCGGTTTTTTTCAATTCGGCGGGAATTTCAGCTTCTGTAAATGTAGCGCCCATCTTTTCGGTCTGATAAAAAACCGCCTTCATTTGTATAAGGTCTATTATTCCGGCGAAGGAATCCTCGGCTCCGATAGGAATTTGCACTAAAATCGGATTAGCAAGGAGCTTATCGCGAATACTATTGACGGACATCTCGAAGTCAGCGCCAATCTTGTCCATCTTGTTAACAAAGCAAAGACAAGGCAGGTTGTATTTTTGACCCTGCCTCCAGACCGTCTCGCTCTGTGCCTGCACACCCTCGCTACCGTCAAATACCGCTATTGCGCCATCGAGAACACTCAACGACCTTTCGACCTCGGCGGTAAAATCGATGTGTCCCGGCGTATCGATAAGATTAATCTCAAAGTCTTTCCAGGGACATTTTGTCGCCGCCGATGTGATTGTAATCCCCCTTTTTTGTTCCTCCTCCATGAAATCCATAACCGCAGTACCGTTATGTACTTCTCCCATTTTGTACGTTTTACCCGTATAGTAAAGTATTCGCTCGGTTACCGTTGTTTTACCGGCATCGATATGAGCCATAATTCCGATATTGCGAAGTTTTTCCAGGGTGCTCGACATTATCCTTTTCCCATGTCTTATTGGTGGGCTATCCCACCAGTTTCTTTGTCAGGCTCAAGAAACTCGCCCGACTAAGCAATATACACGCTGCAATACTATAAGAAAACTGCCACGGCCATTTTCATAAACGCACCGTGGCAGTTACATTTAAAAGCTCTTACCATGCAAAATGAGCAAACGCCTTATTCGCCTCAGCCATTCTATGGATGTTTTCCCGCGTGGTCATCGCACCACCGGTTTCATTATAGGCGTCAACCAATTCTGAAGCCAGACGGCTGCTCATCGGTTTTCCCTTCTTAGACCTTGCCGAGGCTAAAATCCACCTGAAAGCAAGTGATTGCTGTCGCTTTGAATTCACCTGCATTGGCACCTGATAACTGGCTCCGCCCACCCGTTTGCTGCGAACCTCAATCATCGGTTTAACGTTATTGATTGCCTTTTCGAAAACCTCAAGCGCTTCGGCGTCTTTAACCTTCTTGCTTATAATATCCATGGCATCATAAAAGACCATCTGCGCAGTGCTTTTCTTGCCGTCCCACATCAGACAGTTAATGAATTTCGAAACCAATTTGCTTCTATACTTTGGATCGGGCTTTAATTGTTGACTTGAAGCGGTAAACTTTTTAGACATTATTTTCCTCTGTTTGGCTATGTGCAACCGGCTATGATTCACCAATCCAACCGGTTAGTTCATACCAATTTATTTTGCTTTTTTTGCTCCGTACTTACTTCTGCCCTGCTTACGATCGGCCACTCCGGCACAATCGAGGACACCCCGGACAATATGGTAACGTACGCCCGGCAGGTCTCTAACCCGGCCTCCGCGAATAATCACGGTGCTGTGCTCCTGAAGATTGTGATCAATACCCGGAATGTAAGCTGTAACCTCTTTGCCATTGGTCAATCTCACACGGGCGATTTTTCGTAAGGCCGAATTCGGTTTCTTAGGCGTCTGCGTCCTTACGATCAGACACACACCTCGCTTTTGCGGCGAACCGCTGATATCAGATACTCGCTTGTGGCCCTTCGTTTTCGCCCGTGCCCGTCTAACTAACTGATTTATAGTGGGCATAATTTTCTTGGTTCCTGATTTTTATTATATAGTATTCTCTTTGTTCATCGACAAAACAGCCCATCATTGTAATATAAGCTACGCAAAAGCCAAGGAATTTTTAGGCTTCTAATACAAAATTTTTGCTAATTATCCAATAAATAAGCCTTTTGGACCTCAGAATCAGAAATTTCGCAAAGCAAACACCAGTAAACTGAAGAATTCAAAACTGTCAACAAGCAAATCCGGCACAGAGTCAACAAGCGCAAAGAAACTTCAGGATGCTTAGAGAAATTGATGATCAAACTACACGATCAAACCGGCTAATGGAAAAACCGTTGGATATTCATAAACTTTAAGCTGCTGATTGGTTTTGAATCAATTGATTCCCAGGGCTTCCCTGACAGCGGCATCTGCCTTTGCCTCAGCCTCTTTGGCTTCCTTGATTTCCTCAACATCTTCGAATTCCTTCGGCAGCGGAGCTTCCACAAGGTGCTTGACTTTAATATCCAAATGCGGCTTGAAAGCCGTTCCGGCAGGTATCAGGTGGCCGAGTATTACGTTTTCCTTCAGGCCGTGAAGTTCATCTACTTTGCCGGCCAAAGATGCCTCAGTCAGGACTTTCGTCGTTTCCTGGAAGCTGGCTGCCGCGATGAAGCTCTCCGACCACAGTGAAGCCTTCGTGATTCCTAAAAGCAATGTATTGGCGGTAGCAGGTTTCGCTTTTTGGCCTATGGCTCCCTTGCCGCCAACGTTTTCGACTTTTTCGTTGATAGCTGCCAACTCTTTCTTATCAACAATCTGACCGACCTTTAAATCGGTCGCATCGCCAAAATCGGTAATCTTGAGGCTATGCGTCAATGTTTCATTTTCTCTTCTGAATACGAATTTATCAACAACCTCGCCCGGCAAAAACGAGCTGTCGCCGACAGATTCGATTTCAACTTTTCGCATCATTTGAGAACAGATTATTTCAATGTGTTTGTCGTTGATGTTGACATTCTGTGAACGGTAAACATTCTGAATTTCCGTCGTCAGATATCTTTGCAGCGCTTCTTCGCCTTTAATTCTCAGGATGTCATGAGGCACCAGCGGGCCATCCGTAAGGGCGTCACCGGCTTCGGCGAAATCCCCCGTATGGACGTTCAGATGCCGATCCCGCGGCACGTGGTGCTCTTTTTCCATACCGGATTCACTTCTGATCGTAATAGTCATTTTACCCTTGCGTTTATCGCTTCGCAGCTCGACCCGTCCGCTGATCTCAGCCATTGCGGCAGGATCTTTCGGTTTGCGCGCTTCAAACACCTCAGTAACTCTGGGCAGACCTCCCGTTATATCCTGCGTGCCCCCGGTGGCTCTGGGCTGGTGAGCGAGCAACTGGCCGGCCTGCACCTGCTGGCCTTCAACAACCTCAATTCTGGCCCCCGCAGGTAAATAGTGAACATCGAGTATTTTGTTATCGGGATCTTCGATGATAATTTGCGGGTGCTTATCGCCTTTATGCTCGATGACAACCGGTTTGCCTACCTGCCCTTTTCGTTCTTCTTCAATGCCAATGGTCTCGCCTACGATGACATCAACGAATCGTATAAGGCCGGCCACTTCCGCCAAAATCGGCGTACGATGCGGATCCCATGTGAACAAAGCGGCCCCGACCTTGACTTTCCGGCCGTCATTAACCAGAACAGTAGCACCATACGGCATTTTGAATCTGTCAAGCTCACGGTCCTTCGCATCAATAATGGCTATTTCACCATTACGCTTAAGTGCCACCGTCGCTGTTTTGCCCTTGCCCTGGTCGATTTCAACAGCATTTATGTCACGATATTGAATCTTGCCTGAGTGTGTGGCTCTTTGTTCTCTTTCAAGAATAGCTCTTTCTGCTACTCCTCCGGTATGGAATGTTCTTAATGTCAACTGCGTTCCCGGCTCGCCTATTGACTGTGCCGCTATAATACCTACAGATGCGCCTTGTTCGACTAATTGTCCGCTACTCATATCCCAGCCGTAACACTTCGCACAGACTCCAAACGGACTGTCACAAGTCAATGAGCTTCTGACTCTAATGGCATCAAGGCCTAAAGCTTCTATCTTTGCCGCAGCTTCCGGGGTTATTACCTCATTTTCGTGCACGACCATTTCGTCTGTTATCGGATTGCGGATATTGTCCCTGGCCGTTCTGCCTATAATCAGTTGAGAAAGAGATATATCAACCTGTTCTCCTTTACTGACCGTACCTTTGGTAATTCCCTGCAAGGTTTGACAATCACGCTCAATGACGATTACATTTTGTGACACGTCGATAAGTTTGCGTGTAAGATAGCCCGAATTAGCCGTCTTTAAGGCGGTATCCGCCAGCCCTTTACGCGCTCCGTGTGTCGAACTGAAATACTCAAGCACACTCAAACCTTCGCGAAAGTTCGATTTAATGGGTGTCTCAATAATTTCTCCGCTGGGTTTGGCCATTAACGCTCTCATTCCGGCAAGCTGCTGAATCTGGTCAACACTTCCTCTTGCTCCGGAATCACTCATAAGGTATATCGGGTTCAAGTACGGCGTGCCATCCGGTTTAACCGCTTTTTTGAAACCCTTCATCATCTCGTTAGTCACCTCAACTCGGGCATTTGTCCAGGCATCAATAACCTGGTTATATCTTTCGCCCTCCGTCAAAACGCCATTATTGTAATTCTTGATTATTTTGCCGACCCTATCCTCGGTATTCCCAATAATCTCGGCCTTTCTTGGAGGAATCTTCAGATCTGTAATCCCAAAACTCAAGCCTGCAAGTGTTGCATACTTGAAACCCAAATCCTTGATTTTATCAAGCAGGCCAATTGTTTCGGCCGAGCCGGTGAACTCGAAACAGCTACTAATTACCCGGCTGAGCATTTTCTGAGACATTGTTATATTGTAAAAGGGCATTCCCTCAGGAAGGATATCGTTGAATATGCACCGGCCAACCGTCGTTTCAACAATGTTTGTAGTTTGAATTTTACCTGAATCGTTAATAACCCTGACATCATCAAGCCGAACTTTAATCTTTGCGTGCAACTCGATTTTGCCCATATCATAGGCCATAATCGCTTCAAATGTATCTCGGAACATTCTCGGTTTTTCGACCTCTCGGGTATCACGTATCTCCAAATAGGTTAAATAGTAATTGCCCATCACCATATCTTGAGACGGTCCGACCATCGGTAAGCCGTTGGCCGGCGAAAAGATGTTGGCGGTCGTCATCATTAAGATATAAGTTTCCGCCTGAGCTTCGACACTTAACGGTAAATGTACTGCCATCTGGTCGCCGTCAAAGTCTGCGTTGAAACCCCTGCAAGCTAATGGGTGAAGCATAATAGCATTACCTTCGACCAGCACGGGTTCAAAGGCCTGAACACCCATTCGGTGGAGGGTGGGAGCACGGTTGAGCAAAACAGGGTGCTGATGGATTACTTCTTCCAGAATGTCCCAGACCTGCTCGTCACGCCGCTCAATCATTCTCTTGGCACTTTTAATCGTGTCGGCCAATCCGTGCTGCTTCAGTTTGCGAATAATGAACGGCTGGTACAGCTCCAGAGCTATTTTTTTCGGAAGACCGCATTGATAGAGCTTCAAATCAGGACCCACAACAATTACCGACCGAGCAGAGTAATCTACGCGCTTGCCAAGCAGGTTCTCTCGAAATCGGCCCTGCTTGCCCTTAATCATATCCGTCAACGACTTAAGCGGGCGGTTGTTGCTACCCAGAACAGACCTGCGGCAGCGACCGTTGTCCATCAGTGAATCCACCGCCTGCTGAAGCATTCGTTTCTCATTGCGGATAATCACTTCGGGGGCATTGAGGTCCATTAGCTTCTTTAAACGGTTGTTTCGATTGATAATTCTCCGGTAGAGATCGTTCAAATCACTGGTAGCAAAATTATCCCTTTCAAGCAGAACCAGAGGTCTTAAATCAGGCGGAATAACAGGTGTGACCTCCATTACCATCCAATGAGCTTTATTTTTGCTGTTTTTGACCTGATTAATAATCTTGAGCCGTTTTGTCAGATCTTTAATCTTCTGCTTGCTGTTTGTCTTTATAATCGCCTGCCTGAGCTGAACACTGACCTCTTCGAGGTTGAGATTTTCAAGCAACGCTCTGATGGCTTCGGCCCCCATTGCCGCTTTAAATGTCTTTCCGTATTTGTTTGAAGCATCCTTGAAATCTTCTTCCGTGAATAGTTGCCCGACTTTCAACGGCGTTGGTCCGGGATCAGTAACGACATATTCCTGAAAATATATAATTTTCTCGAGGTCGGCACTTTTCATAGCCAAAAGATTACCCAGCCGATTGGGTATGGCTTTGAAAAACCAAATATGCACAACCGGAGCTGCGAGGTTAATATGCCCCATTCGCTTTCTTCGTACTCGACTGTGTGTAACTTTAACACCACACCGGTCGCATATTATCCCTTTGAACTTTGTTCCTTTGTATTTTCCGCACGCGCATTCCCAGTCTCGTTCGGGTCCGAAGATTCGCTCACAGAACAGGCCGTCTTTTTCCGGCCGATAAGTTCGGTAATTAATGGTCTCTGGCTTTCGCACTTCGCCGAAAGACCAACTGCGAATATCATTAGGACCAGCCAACGAAATCTTTATTGAACCGTAATCGTTAATGCGATCGTAAATACTTCCTAACATTTAAGGCCCCTTACAATCGATATGTGGTAATATCGTAATCAAGGATCATTTTACAGAGCGGCGCTTCCAAGCCGTTTCTTCTCAAGTTGAATGTTTAACCCCAATCCTCTTAACTCATTGCACAGGACATCGAAGGATAAGGGTGTACCAGCTTCAAGCGTGTTTTGTCCTTTGACCATTGATTCGTAAATTTTCGTTCGTCCCTCTACATCATCACTTTTAACCGTGAGCATCTCCTGCAGTGTATAAGCAGCGCCGTATCCTTCCAGCGCCCACACTTCCATTTCCCCGAATCTTTGCCCGCCGGTTCTGGCCTTACCGCCTAACGGCTGCTGTGTAATCAGGCTATACGGCCCGGTCGCTCGTGCGTGAATCTTGTCATCGACAAGGTGATGCAGTTTCATCATATAAATGTATCCGATAGTTGCGTTTTGATCGAACGGATCGCCCGTCCTGCCATCATACAGTTGAATCTTCAGAGAGTTCGGGATATTCACAAATAACTCGTCGGCCGGTGGCACCTGCTTTTCGTTTTCGAGATCAACCTCTCGTTTGCTCATAAGCCCGTTAGCTTCGGACGTTAAGTTTTGGATGTCCTCTTCAGAAGCACCATCGAAGACCGGTGTGATAGCATTAAAGCCCAATACCTTCGCCACCCAGCCGAGATGTGTTTCGAGAATCTGACCTACATTCATTCGGCTCGGGACGCCGAGAGGATTCAATAATATTTCAAGAGGCGTACCATCTTCGAGAAACGGCATATCCTCCTCAGGCATAATCTTGGCGATAACACCCTTGTTACCGTGCCGTCCGGCCATTTTGTCGCCGATCGACAACGATCTTTTGATCGCGACGTAGATTTTCACCATCTGCAAAACGCCGCTGGGCAACTCATCGCCGTGCTTGAGTGTTTCAATCCTGTGGGTCCGCTCTTCCTGAAGTTCGGAAATCTTTGACCAGAATCTATCCACGATTTTTTTCACATTGTCCCTGATAGAGGCGGGTTTAATCCACTTGATATTAAAGTTTTCTACCTGTTCATAAATAACCTCGTTATCATCGCTGGCGCCCACTTTCTGTCTTGTGGATGGATCGACGATATTGACGTCGAACTTGTCATGGACAGCTTCGATCATTTGCCTGAATACCGCACATTCTTTGGCCTTCATTTCCTTTTCATATTCTTTTATCTGGGCCGCTTGTGCTTTCTTTTGTTCTTCCGTCCCGGCGCCCCGCCTGTTGAACCGCTCCGTTTTTATTACCACTCCTTCATATCCGCTTGGCAGTTCGAGCGAGTCATTCTTGACATCTTCGCCGGCTCTGCCGAATATGGCATGCAGGAGTTTTTCCTCAGGCGTCAGTTCTGTTTTGCTCTTAGGCACCACCTTGCCGACCAGAATATCGCCGGGGCAGACTCTTGTCCCTTCACTAACCACTCCGTGTTCATCGAGATTCCGCAGTGCCTTTTCACCGACATTGGGAATGTCGCAGGTAAATTCTTCCTTGCCGAGGCGTGTCTCCCTGACTTCGGCTGTAAATTCGTCGATGTGGATGCTCGTAAAGCTGTCATCCTTACAGAGCTTTTCACTGACGATAATCGCGTCCTCGAAGTTAAAGCCGTCAAAAGAGACAAATCCTACAAGAACATTTTTGCCGAGTGCCAGTACCCCGTCGGAGGTACCCCCGCCGTCGGCTATGATCTGGCCGGCCTTAACCTTATCACCAAGCTGAATAATCGGCTGTTGATTAAGGCATGTTCTTTCATTCAAACCAACAAATTTGGCGAGATTGTATTCATCCGTATGGTTAATGACTATATGGGTTGCATCGACAGCGGTAACAACGCCGCTGTTTTTGGCACGGACTACCATGCTCGAGTTCTGGCCGACAATTGATTCCATACCCGTACCAACCAAAGGAGGTTCAGTCCTTAGCAGCGGAACCGCTTGTCGCTGCATATTCGAACCCATTAAGGCCCTGTTTGCATCGTCGTGCTCCAGAAACGGGATAAGCGATGCTGAAACACCGACAATTTGTTTGGGTGAAATATCGACGTAGTCGACTTCGTCGCTGGAGACATTGGCTAATTCTCCACTTTGTCTTGCAAGCACGAAGCCTTTGGTGATCTTGTTGGTCTTACGGTCGACAGCGCTCGGTGGTGCAAATACCGCTTTCATTTCCTCATCAGCACGCAGGTACTCCACTTCCTTGGTGACTTTGCCGTTTTTGACTTTGCTATAGGGTGTAAGCAGGAAGCCATATTCGTCCATAGTTGCGAATATTGCCAACGAGGCAATCAAGCCGATATTAGTACCTTCCGGGGTTTCAATCGGACAGATTCTGCCGTAATGGCTGATATGAACGTCACGAACTTCAAAACCGGCTCGCCTTCTATTCAGTCCGCCCGGCCCAAGAGCTGATAGACGCCTCTCGTGAGTCAACTGGCTCAGGGCATTGGTCTGGTCAACAACCTGACTCAACTCGCCGCGACCGAAGAAATAGTTGATACTGCTCGATACGCTCTTGGAATTTACCAAATCCGCGATACGCAGGGTATGTTCAACATCCCTTTTCATACTCATCCGCTCCTGGACGGTCCTGCGGAGTTTAAGCAGCCCTTTTCTGATTTCATCGGCGGCCAGCTCGTCTATCGTACGCAGCCTTCTGTTGCCCAGATGGTCTATATCGTCAACATGGCCTTCATTATTGCGCAGGCCCGTTATATACTTCATCGTATTGAGGAAGTCTTCGGGCCGAAGTGTCATCTCGTTTTCGCCGATGTTCTGGTTGAACTTTCGATTTATTCTGAATCTGCCAACCTTGCCGAGACGATAGCGGTTCGAATCAAAAAATTTCTCTGCAAAAAATGTCTTTGCCTTCTCTTTATTGGGCGGATTGCCGGGCCTCAGTCTCATATAGAACTTCAACAATGCCTGTTCGTGGCTTTGACAATCATCCTCTGCAAGGGTGTTCAAGATGAGAGTGTCTCGAGCATTCTCGATAACTTCTACAGTAACCGATTCCTTCGCCTTTTTGGTTTTTGTCTTTTTCTTGGCACCTTTGGCTTTGGGCGTTGCATATGCGGCCTGTATTAAAGAAACTTTATCGCTGATTTGCTCGCCGGCCTTGACTATGATTTCTCCGGATTCTTTGTCCACAATCGTTTCGACGGCCCACATTGTCGGCAGCAGTTTACCAACCGGCACCGCTTGTGTCGGATAAAATAATCGCAGGATTTGTTCCGTAGTACCATAGGCAGGATCCATTGCCCGCAGGAAAATGGTCGCCGGTATCTTGCTGGACTGGTCAATCCTGACAACCAAAGTGTCCTTGTTTGAAACACCTATCTCTATCCAACTGCCTCTTTCCGGTATGACTCTACCACCATGCAGCACCCTGTCGCCTTCTTTGCTCTCGATTAGAAAATCGACGCCCGGACTTCGGTGCAACTGGCTTACAATGACGCGCACCGCCCCATTGACGACGAATTCCCCGCCGCCTATCATTACCGGCATTTCTCCAAGGTACATAGCCTGTTCAGCCAGATCTTCGCCCTCTTTGGACCGCAGTCTGCACCATATTTTCAGCGGGTATCCGTATGTCAACCGTAATTGTCGGCACTGAATGGGTGTATAATGCGGCTTTTCAAGTTCGTAGTAGAGGTATTCCAAAAGCATCTTCTTGTCATAGCTTTCGATAGGAAACGTCTCCTGGAAAAGAGCTTCGAGTCCGACTTGTTTCCTTTTCGTTGCCGCTACGTCAATTTGCAAAAAGTTCTCGTAACTTTTTCTCTGTATAGCCACTAAGTCCGAAATCTCAACGGCATCGAATATTTTGCCAAAACTACGAGTAACTTGGCCTGCAATAATCTTACGCATTACTAATCTCCAGCATTACATGCCCCTACTGCCCCTAAGTAGTAATCCTACCCGACAACCTAACTTTCAGCATACCACCAGGACAGGTGCATATCTTTTCTCCTACTTACGCTAATTCGACTACTGCACCCACATCTTCGAGCTTCTTTCGTGCGTCTTCAGCATCTTCCTTACTCAGGCCCTCTTTGACCGGCTTGGGAACGCTATCTACCAGGGTTTTTGCTTCCTTCAATCCCAATCCCGTCAAAGCCCTGACTTCCTTGATAACCTGAATCTTCTTATCGCCGAATTCTTTGAGGATTACATCAAAACTGGTTTTTTCTTCCGCTTCCTCGGCCTGGCCCGTCGCAGCAGGCCCGGCCATTACAACGGCACCGCCTGCAGCCGGCTCGATACCGTATTCTTCCTTGAGATAATCGCCCAGCTCCTTGGCCTGCATCAATGTCAAGCCGACTATTTTGTCGCCCAGCTTCTTAATGTCGCTGCTCCATTTCTTTGCAGGCTCATCTTTCTGCACTTTTTTTGCCTCCTTGGGCTCTTTTTCCTCTTTTGTTTCCTTGGCTGTTTTTGTATCTTTCGCCTCTTTGGTTTCTGTAGTTTCCCTAGCTTGTTCTTCTGCCATTTCTAATAACTCCTCTTAACTAATACCCAGTGGTAGCCGAAACTACGCCGTTTCGTTTAACCCCTAAAAAACAGGGACAGCCACCCAGGCAGTTTCGTATTTCATATTATGCCGCTTGTTTCTCGCTTCCTTTCGCGATTGTCTCTACACATCCTGCAATAATTCCCGCAGGAGCACCGACTATCGAGGTTAATCTGCCCGCAACCGACTGTGACAAGTTAACAATCTCGCCCAGCAATTCAGCTCGCGTTGGCATTTTTGATAGCCCCTCTGCTGCCTTGGCATCTAATGCCGAACCATCGAGAAAAGCGCCCTTAACCTGTATCGTCGGAACCTTTTTGGCCCATTCGACAATCTCTTTCGCAACATCAACGATACTATCACCGCCATAAGCAATAGCACAAGGACCGCTAAAAAGCTCCACCGCCTGCTCCATCTGCTGATTTCGCAAAGCTTTTCTGAACATAGAGTTCTTAACTACTGATAATCCGATACCTTTTTCTTTAAGCACACCGCGCATGAGATTATTGTCAACTCCCCCGACGCCTTTAGTGCTGACAATCAGAAAATCCTTTATGTTTTCATCGACAATCTTCTTTTCCAGCTCTGACTGCAGTAATTCTTTTACGTATTTGCTCATATTCCGTATCCCGCATTTTGTGCCGTGTTATCGATAATTCAATAATCAGCAATAGTAGTTAATAGTTAACTGTCATACTGGGGCTCATTGTTGCAGATATACACATTTTTTTGATGTATGTCCCTTTTGCCGCCGCTGGTCTGATCTTCTTTATATGTGAAACAAACGCCTCAAAATTCTCTACGAGTTTTCCCGTCTCGAAGCTTTGTTTTCCAATTACTACGTGGACATTACCGCCGGGATCATTCCTAAACTCGACCTTGCCTGCTGCAAATTCAGCTACTGCGGTTGCTACATCCATTGTTATAGTGCCGTTTTTGGGAGAAGGCATTTTTCCCTGCGGCCCGAGCACACGTCCGAGCTTCCCTACTTTGCCCATCACTTTTGGCGAGGCGATAGCCACATCGAAGTCCATCCAGCCATCCGAGACTTTTTTTATCAGCTCATCGCAGCCTGCTTCAATAGCACCGGCCTTTACGGCCGCCTCGGCATCCGTATCTTCACAGAAAGCAATGACCTTTTTCTGCTTACCTATCCCGTTAGGCAAGGATATCGAGCCTCGAACCAACTGGTCGGCCTGCTTCGGATCGATGCCTAATTGCATCACACATTCTATGCTCTGGTCGAACTTCACAGACTTGAATGATTTAACTTTTTCGACAGCCTCGGTTAAGCCAAGAGTTTCTTTGCTTAGTTGCTGCGATTCTTTTTTATATCTTTTGCTTCTAACTCGCATAGCTCATATCTCGTATTATGTACAATTGCCGTACTAATCACTTATCTCCACGCCCATACTCCGGGCAGTACCTCTGATAATATTTTCTGCCTGTTCCAAATCGTACGCGTTCAAATCCTTGAACTTAGTCTCTGCAATTTTGTGCAGTTGCTCGGCGCTGATTTTTCCGACCTTTTCCCGGTTCGGGACGCCGCTGCCCTTTGCGACTTCGGCCGCCTGTTTCAGCAATACCGCAGCCGGAGGGCTTTTGACTTCAAAAGTAAAACTTTTGTCCGCAAAAACGGTTATTACGACCGGTACGAGGGTTCCGTTCAGGCTTTTTGTTCGTTCGTTGAACTGCGAAACGAACTGACCTATGTTTACGCCGTGCTGACCCAACGCAGGTCCCACCGGGGGGGCCGGGGTCGCCTGCCCGCCTTTGGCCTGCAATTTAATTTTTACTAATACTTCTTTCGCCATAATCTGGTATCTCTTGCTCTATTTTTCGAGGACCGGGTTGTGAATTATGCTTTTTCTATCTGCCAATACTCTATGTCAAGCGGCGTACTTCGACCGAAGATCGAAACAATTACCTTAACAATCCCTCGCTCCGGATCAATCGAATCGACAACGCCTTCAAAGTTTTCAAACGCCCCTTCTCTAATCTTAATCATATCGCCCTTCTTAAACTCGACTCTGATGCTTGGCGCCGCTTCAGGCTTTTCGGCCTCATCAAGCATCTTTGCCACCTCCGTATCACGCATCGCGGTTGGAAATCCTTCCGTACCAATAAAATCTCCAACGCCGGTTGTACTCTTGATCATGAACCAGGCTTTTTCCGGCACCCTGCCATCCTCCGTCGACTCCATCTCCATAAAAACATAGCCGCGATATTTGGGTTTTGTCTGGACCATCTGTTTACTGCCACGGATCCGTTTAATCCTGTCAATAGGAACCTCTATCCTTCCGATTATATCAGTCAAACTATCCTTTTTGACCTTCCGGGTAAGCGCTTCTTTGACTTGCAATTCCTTATTTGACGCAACTCGCAAAACGAACCACTGCATATTAACACCTTATATTACATTTCTTCCAAGATAAGATATCAGCTCAGGAGCCATGCAAATAATGTCCTGAAACCAATATCCGTCGTTCCAAGAAGTACTGCCATAACAATTACAACTACAATAACGATAAACGTCGACACCGCTATTTCCTGTTTGCTCGACCAGCTAACCTTTTTCATTTCGCCTTCAGCGGCGATCAAAAAATCAGCAAGTGACTGCTTATTAATCAACCAGAAAATCAAAAGGGCCAGGACAACAAACAAGCCCGCAGGCACCATTGTCTCGACCCACAATCCAAAGTCACCGGCCTGTAATTTTTTATAAAGCTGCAAACAACCCAAGCCCACAATTACCGCCATGGCAAAAGAACTGCTGAGCCTTGTATATTTGCCCTGACCACGCTTATAAATATCAAAAACCATATTGACCTCATATCCACCAAAATAGAAGCGAATTTAACGGTCTCTCATCTCGACTCATTCTTCAAAACAGGCCAGGAGGGAATCGAACCCCCAACCTTCGGTTTTGGAGACCGACGCTCTGCCAGTTGAGCTACTGGCCTATTCAATTGATTATTGTTATTTTTTGTTGATATTTTGTAATTGTCTAAAAACACCAAAATCTGCAATCTTCAGTAATTAATTACTTGCGTCGTATCTTGTGAACAGTATGCTTACGTTCATTGTTGCAGAATTTTTTGAGTTTTATTTTGGGCGTACCTTCTGCTACACTAACACTTGTGCGATAGTTTCTGTTACTGCACTTGCTGCATTCAAGCCAGACATACTCCCTTTTACTCTTTTTTTTAGCCATAAGATTCGTCTCAACCAAGCAGGGCTATCAACTTACAGATTACCCGGATTACCATTCAGATATTTGCCTGGATACATTTGGCTGGTTTTAGCACCTTTTTGACGCCTACAGATTCCAGTTAGATATTCAGATAGATTTTAGGTAATGATCTTAGTTACCACACCAGCCCCGACTGTCCGGCCACCCTCGCGAATTGCAAAGCGAAGGCCTTCTTCCATAGCGATTGGGTTAATAATTTCCACGTCCATCGCGATGTTATCGCCGGGCATACACATCTCTGCACTCTTACCATCTCTGCTCATTAACGCATGAACAGAGCCGGTTATATCGGTTGTTCTGAAGTAAAATTGTGGCTTATATCCCGCGAAGAACGGCGTATGGCGACCACCTTCCTCCTTGGTTAGGACATAGACTTCAGCATGAAACCTCGTATGTGGCGTAATACTGCCGGGTGCCGCGACAACCTGTCCCCGTTCCAAATCCTTCTTTTCAACGCCCCTCAAAAGCACACCGATGTTATCGCCGGCCTGACCTTCATTGAGCGTTTTATTAAACATCTCCACCCCGGTAACAACTGTTTTACGTGTTTCTTTTGAAAGCCCAACGACTTCAATTTCTTCGCCGGTATGGACTATACCTCGCTCAACCCGGCCCGTGCCGACCGTACCACGCCCTTTAATGCTGAAAACATCCTCGACCGGCATGAGAAACGGCTTGTCAACATCACGCTCAGGAAGCGGGAAATACTCATCGACCGCCGCCATCAAATCGTCAATGCACTTACAGGCTTCATCGTCTGCTCCTGCGGATTCCATTGCCGTCAAAGCCGATCCTCTGATAATAGGGATATCGTCGCCGGGGAATTCATACTTGTTCAACAGGTCTCTTGTCTCAAGTTCGACCAAATCGATCAGTTCCGGGTCATCGACCTGGTCCACTTTGTTAAGAAAGACCACAATATACGGCACATTAACCTGACGAGCCAGAAGGATATGCTCGCGAGTTTGCGGCATAGGACCATCACCGGCTGCTACTACCAGGATAGCTCCGTCCATTTGGGCAGCTCCGGTAATCATGTTCTTGATGTAGTCCGCATGGCCCGGACAATCTACGTGAGCGTAATGGCGATTATCCGTCTCATACTCGACGTGCGCAGTATTGATTGTAACGCCGCGCTCTTTTTCTTCCGGTGCATTATCGATATCTTCAAACTTTTTGATGTTACCACTGCCGGCTTTATGCGCCAGCCGCATTGTTATTGCAGCCGTCAACGTTGTCTTGCCGTGGTCAATATGACCGATAGTACCAATATTAATATGTGGTTTTGTCCGCTCAAATACCGCCTTAGCCATCTTAATATAAACCTCCAATGTGCTGGGTTAGTATTTTATTACTCCCTATGTTGTTATTGTTAAAACTTCTTTTCAACCTCTATAATTAACTCACAGCCAGAACCACTTTTCCCCTTGCACCCAAAACATTGTCTAATATCATTTTGGTGCGAGACAAGCTATACCGGCTTGACCGCTTGCATTTAGCTGCTGATGGGGCTTGAACCCATGACCTCGTCCTTACCAAGGACGCGCTCTACCACTGAGCTACAGCAGCAATACCCAATTCACCGATTAAAACTGCTGTAGTGAACCGAGTTTAACCGTATTTATAACCGGCTAAAAACCGGCAAGTACAAACAACCTACATTATCCCTACTCAATTTACCAAAAAAACAGCGCAGGAATTTAATATTATCAACAGTTTTTTTATATAAACCACGTAAAATATCTTAAAGGCTGCAAAAGTGCAAACATAAAAACAAAAAAAAACAAAAATATTTGATTTTTTTACTTTTTTTAAACAAAATCACCTCGGTATAGCTTCAATATTAACATATTGCTATACCAAACCGCAGAAAACAACCCAGGCTATTTATCCTGACAAGAATAGCTCTTTAGTTCCTGATCTGTTCTTATTTAGCAAAATGTGTATCAGCAAAATTCATAAACTGCTGCCAGTCATACCGGGTCAGGTTATGCCCGCCGGAACGGACATGGTAGCCGATCGAGCCTTTTTGTACAGGCGTGTCGAGACCGGGCATCCGGTCGTACCCCAATCCCTTTACACCAAGCAAACGATAAACGGCATCAGCATGTTTGCATGACAGGAACTCACCTTTCGGATCGGCCCACAAGTCCTTGTCAGCACTGGTTACATATACAGGACGCGGCGCCATCAGGGCAATAAGCATGTGTTGATCAACGGGCAGATTATCCTCATTACCGTTGTATTTCTTGAAATTGTCGCAGAACCAGTGTGGGAAACTCGTATTGATTCTGCCTACGGTCTCGCCAAACCGCCGCCGACTAAGAGCCGCCCCGCCGCAGCCCGAGTCGTTCGATATTACAATCGCAAATCGCTCGTCCCGAGCTCCGGTCCAAAGAGCCGTCTTGCCCAGTCGTGAATGCCCGAGGACAATTACGTGCTTATGGTCGATGTCGGCATCGGTCTCAAAATAGTCCATCGCCCTGCTCAAACCCCACGCCCAAGCGCCGATAGATCCCCAGGCATCGGATGCACGCCTGCCATCGGTAAGGTTGTCAAAGGCCGGATGTACGCCATTCTTAAAGCCATCGTGAAAGTCCGGATCGATATCTCCATAGTAGATCGTCGCCAGACCGTACCCTCTTTTGAGAATCTCTTCGACAGGGAATCTCGAAGATGCCCTGCCTCTGGCCGCTTCCGTCGCGCGGTTATCCACGACCCCGGTTCCCGGGCGCATCCAGCTACCCGGCAATTTTATCGCCGGCTCTGCGTTAATTGTGTGATTTCCGCCAAAATTCAAGATGACAAAGGTGGGAATGGGCTTTTTTCCGGCATTAGGCAGATAGATTAGGATGTCCATTCCCGGCCCATTTTCCTTGGCGGTAAATTTAACCGCCACTTGCTTACGAGTGGCCAAACCGCCAAGAGCCTCTCGTTCAAGGTCGAAAACCTTGAAGCTCATATCCTTTGGCCGACCGATGGGCGAGCGACCATAAACATGGGTCCGGAACAGTTCGAGCACTTCCGGCCGGCGGCCGGCCAGCCAGGCTTCAGCCTTGCCAACCTTCGTACCATCAGACATCACGAGGGGATCGGGTAATGTGTATTTCGGCACCTTCTGCTCGTCATAATTGGTCTCGGAGCGTCGTTTCGAAAGTGAATTAACTAATTCAGGTGACGCCTTCCAACCATCATTTTCCGTGCCACTAAAACAGAAACTCCCGGCGTGAAATGAAACGGCAAGAAAAACTGCTAACGATGCTATCAGTACTTTATTGCTAATCATGCAAAAACCTCCAAGCTTCATTAATGGCTTAATTCTAATCGACAGTATTCTAACCGGTCAATCCCAAATCCTTATGTATCGCTTGTTATGCCAGGTAGTTACGTACCATTAAGGCGATTATCTATCACCCGGGTTTATATATGTATAATTCAGGAAAATACAGGTTAGATTCGTAATGCCTTTTTGCGGATGGCCTCATTCCGGGCACACAATAATGAAAAAAGTGAAATATTCCTGCTAACTGTTCTGCTGCTTCGGCTTATCCGGCTCTTTAGCCTTGCCGATGCGGTCTGCCCAAAGCTTGAGCTGCTTCTGCCATTTTGGCCTGTCTTGAGGAGCTTTTATTGCAATTAATGCTTTAAGAGCTTCATTGAGGTCAGCTCCAGCAGGTGGTTTGCCAAAATAGTTATCAATCGTCTTAACAACGACATCGTTAGGGTCCAAATCTGCTTCCTTCAGGCAATTAGTCACTAATTCGGCCACCTGACCGGGTTTCGACCCTCTCAAGCATGAATCCAACAGGTCCGGTAAAATTATCTCTTTCTCTTCGGGAGTCTTGGCAATTTCATATAGAATAATCAAATAGTCTGCGGCTTGTTCAAATTGGCCTCTCTTATAATACAGCTCAGCCAATTTCTTACGTATCTCAGGCATGTATTTGCTATTGCCCTTCGCACCTTCCGCTATCTTAAGAAAATCAATTTTCTGCTCATCAGATAACTTTATTTTGCTGCTCTGCAAAGTAAGTTTGTTCACCCACTCATTCAAAACGCCGGCGTCGGAGCCCCTAAATATTTTCAGCATCGCCTGCCAGGCCGGATCACTTTCGGAATTTAAGCCTATTTTTTCCGACAGCCAACTTAAATCTTCTTTGCCGCCGACTTCATCAGCCAGGGCAATAATTTTCTTTCTGAGTATGATACTGGGATCATTTACAAAATCTTCTCTCAATATCTTCAGTGCATTTGTCTTGTTAATATAGATAAGCCCATCTGCGGCCGCTTCCCTGACGAAATTCGCTTCATCCCGCAGGGCTTCTATAAACAAGTTCCCAAAAAGCTTGGCCGCCTTTTCCCTGCACGTGCTGTCCTGAGCGCACAAAGCAGCCATTTCGCTGAGCAATTCGCCCCTTAGAGTACCCTGGGGATTGGCCTTCTGCCTGTTATATCTCTGCGAAAGCAAGCCAAGATACCTTTCTACCTCTTGCGCCTCTAATCCGTCCCGTTTGAGCAGTTTTTTTATGACTTCCGCCCCATTTCGTGCGTTTTCAGCCTTATCTTCAAGAAGGAATTTCTCCGCCCATACCAGGGTTTTTTTACGTATCTCTTTCATCTCCGGGGAAATCTCGACCGGTGGATTGGACAGAATAGCATTGGAACAAGCTCCACCTAAGGCAATTAAAAGCTTCGTTTTAACCTGATCGTCCCGTTCGACGTCGAGCTGAGCCAGCAGGTGGGAAGCTGAATCCAGCTTCGGCATCAAAGCCAAAAGCTCAGCAGTAATCAGCCGGACATCTCGGTCTTCGTCGGAAATCAGCTTGATTACAACGGGCCCAAGTTTTTCCGGCAGCTTCGAGCCCGGTGCTACACGCCAATTATAGGCCTTATCCAAAGCCCACAATCGCACAACCGTTTCCTTATCAACCAGATACGTGGCTAAGAACTCACCTCTGGCTGCGTCTTCACTTATACTTTCATACCTCTTGTCTAATTCCGATTTAAATCGCCTCTGCCACAAGTCCAATGCAGCTCTTTCCTTGCGTATCTGTGCATCCTGGCGAATCAACTGAGTTCGCAGGAATGCAACCTGACCTTCCTGTATAATATCATCTATGTTTCGTTTGCGTGTTTGGGGGTCTTTGCCTACCGGTATGCCCAGAGAATGCAAGGCATTTTCAGCCTCGGTGGCTACTTGTTTATCCGGATCATCGACCAGCTTGATGAGACTGATCGTCGCCAGCATATTCAGCCGAAGTTTAAGGGCATGGATAGCATTTAATCTTGTTTTAACCGGTTTGTTTGCATCTGTTACTATCTTTTCGAGCGATTCTCTGATCTTCTCGTACTCGAAAATCAGGGTCGCATCCGCAGCCAACTGTGCCTCGGTGGTGTTTGTCGTGTCCAAAACGCCAAGTAGCGGCTCGATAAAATCCTCATTATTCCTGACGGACTTCTTCGATACCCGTGCCTGAATTAAAGCATTACAGATAGCCATACGCGCCGGAATATTTTCACTCTGCTTGAGGACATCAAACAATATCTCCCTGGCTTTCGGATCTTCGTGGAATAACATGACAGTAGCAGCGTCAACAGATCCGTTGAGCAGGGCATCCTTGTTCACTTTTAACTGGGGATCGAGCTCCGCGGTTGCGGTTTGAGCGGCTTCGGGTGTCTTTTCCTGGGCGATACCGGCCTGCCGGCATACTATAGCCAACATCAATATAACCAGATATAAACGCTTTGCGCTCATTCAGATGGCCTTCAAGAAACTGCCTGTTTCTGTTTTGCGATGTTTCTGCCCGTTCGTTACAGTATAATAATATTGAAAATTTTTTTAGTCAACCAATTTTATGGTGAGTAATAGAAAATAGATAAATTACCTACGGTCTTGGGTGGTATTTTCTATGAATCTCTCTAAGCCTTTCCTGATCAACATGAGTATAAATCTGCGTCGTGGCTATATCAACGTGGCCGAGCATCTCCTGTACGCTCCGAAGATCCGCTCCTCCTGTCAGAAGGTGCGTTGCGAAGCAGTGCCTTAACGTATGCGCGGTCAAATTTCTGGGCATCCCTGCCCGCATCGCGTATTTCTTTACCAATCTCCAAACCTCAATACGACCCACAGGCCGGCCTGTTCGAGAAAGCAAAAGAAAATTGTCACTAAAAGGCCTAACCAGCCCGGGCCGGAGCTTCGCCAGGTACTCAACTGCCGCCTCGATGGCAACTTTACCGACCGGAACAACACGCTCCCGGTTGCCCTTGCCAAGGCATCGCAGATAGCCGATATCAAGGTTAAGGTCCGGGATTTTCAGGCCCGCCAGCTCACTTGCACGTATCCCGGTCGCATAGAGCAGTTCAAGCATCGCCCTGTCGCGAAGATAGAACGGTTCGTCAGGATTGGGAGCATTAAGCAAATCGATAACCTGTTGCTTGCTGCAAATATTGGGCAATCTCTGCCAGATTTTCGGGCTTTCGAGGATTGTCGTGAAGTCATCTTCGACAAGACCCATCAGTTTGCCGTATCGCAGGAACATCCGAATCGCGACAAGAGCCCGCTTAATCGAACTTTCTCCTTTTTGGTCATGAGTTAGAATTCGCAGGTAATCCTGGATTATTGCCGGCCTGATTTGCGAGAGGTGTTTTATCTTGTTGGATTTACAGTGTTCCAGAAAGCTCTTAAGGTCCCGGCCATAGGCCAGAACAGTATTCTCGGACAGACCGGCCTCGACCGTCAGATAGCTCAAAAAGCCCTTAACATCTAAACCTAAAGGCAGAGCCAGCAATTTTTTGCCAACGGATTGTGTCTGTATCGAGGACACTTCTTACTACTCAAAACTCGAAACCCGTGAAACCGGGCACGAATGATTTCTTTATATTCGCCAAACGCAGTCGTCTGCTTTATCATCATCGGCATTAGGGCAACCTATCCTTTAGCCCGCATTTCTCACAGATAGAGATTCCGGGTCGATTTTATCCGAAAAAGCACTCTTGAGAACTGCCCGCAACCGCTTCAGGCTCCGGAACCACATAAGAAAAGCTCAAATTGCCCAC
>Ga0180433_10001225_pt1 | contig 43210 bp, 42 predicted proteins | sample SS_ome_8_FD_132980 | JGI IMG/M metagenome (GOLD analysis project Ga0180433, IMG submission 132980) | Hypersaline lake sediment archaeal communities from the Salton Sea, California, USA - SS_1_D_1 metaG | ecosystem: Environmental > Aquatic > Non-marine Saline and Alkaline > Hypersaline >...
AGATATTATTGCCGACATCAACAAGCGAAGGGGAAAGGTACACAGTATGCGCCGTTACCGCAAGGGATCCCAGAAACTGAACGGGGAAGTGCCTCTCCGGGAGATGTTCGGGTATTCTTCCGCCCTCCGGACGATCACCAGCGGCCGGGCCAACTATTCCATGGAGTTCTCCAGCTATAAAAAACTCCCGGCTTCAATCCAGGAAGAAGTGCTGAAGAATAAAAGGTCCCGGGAAGGATAATCCCAACGGTAATCTTTTTATTCCGGCGGTATCGACTGGTCGAGTAGATTCAGCCAGTCGGCAATATTGTAGAGACAGTCACTTTCCGAGGCCACCACCCGTATGGGAGGATTCGGGGTATTGATTCCCCGGCGGATGCCCAGATAATAGTAGGGCTGATAGAGAGGGATCAGGGGCAGGTGTTTCTGCCAGAGACCATGGGCTTTGAGGTACAGTGGAATCCTTTCTTTATAATCCGGGATTTCCAGTCCCTTCTCCATCAGCCGGTCCATTTCCGGGTTTTGAAATCCGGCATAATTGAAGGGGGATTCACTGTGAAAGATATCCCGCATGTCCGGATCGGATTCCAGGAGAAATCCGCAGAGGGCTGCTTGGTAATTACCCCCTTTTACCCGTTTGAGGAAAGTGTGATACTCGTAAAATTCGGGGGTTACCCGTAACCCTTTTTTCTCCAAGGCCCGGCTCAGAAATAAGAGAAACCTCTTTTTACGGGGGCTTTCGCTGTTGGTGATCACGGTAAAGTCTGCAGATTCGATCGGGCCGGCGGGCAGGGATTGCAGGGGGATCTGATCGTTCAAGGGGTGAAAGGGGGTATGAAAAACCCTGCCGGTATCACCCAGAAACTGATCGAGGAAACCGGTGGTGTGGACAAGGTTGAAAATGGCCTGCCGCGTATTCAGGGGAATCCCGGAAGTTCGCAGGTTGAAAACCAGGAAATGAAACCCCACCTTCCAGTACCGATGAAGGAGAAATTGCCGTTGCCAGGGTTTTTTCCGACCATACCGGGCGGCCTGCTCAGCCGGGAACCCGCAGATATCCAGCTCACCGGTCAGCAGCTTTGCGGGAGCCAGGTGGGGATAGGTGAATACCCGGAACGCCAGCGGTGGGAGGTCTTTTCGGGGGTAATGGGGGTTGGGGGTCAGGAGGACTCCCTCCGGTGGCTGGAGGTCCCGGTAACGGTAGGCATTGGTGCCACTGGGCAGGTGTTTGCGGAACTCTTCGGGGGACAGGGATAGAATCTCATCGGCTGGCAGAATTTTGAAAGTCAGATGGTGTTTCCAGAGGGCGTAGGGATGTTTGAGTTTCAGGGCAATCCGGTGGGGATCGATTTTTTTCATGGTGGAGAGAAATTCGAGGACCGATCGGTAGGGATACCGGTACCGGGAATCCCGGAGGATATGAAAAGTAGCGATTGTATCATCGGCGGTCAATTGCCGGCCGGAGGAAAAGATGATGTTCTTCTTGAGGACGAGGGTAATCTCCCGTGGAGAGTGAATAAACGTTCTTTGGACCAGGCAATTCCGGATTCCGCCGTCGGGTGAAAAATCAAAAAGGGCCTGGTAGACCTTGTTGACGACCATCTGGGAGGTCTCGTCGGTGGCATAGGAGGGGTGGAGGTTCTCCGGATAGGCCCCGATCCCGATCCGCACCGGATCGTCCGATCCCCGGGACAGTCCGCTGCCGGCAAACAGCAAAAGTACCAGGTAGAGCAATGGTTTCCGGTGTTTCATGGTTCCGTAAGTTTTTTATGGTAGACAAACCGGCGAAAATTTGCAAGAAAAAAATCAGCGCTTTACACGGTCCGGGTGCTGTGAGGACATCGATTACTTAAGCTTGAAAACGATTTTCACTTCCACCTCGACCTCTCTTGAATGCCCGTTGATGGTCATGGGTTCGTATTTCCACTGCCTGAGGGCCTCGATTACCGCTTCGTTCAGGATGGAATAGCTCCCTTCCAGGACCACTACCCGGGTTACATTCCCCTCCGGGTCGATGGAGGCCTTGATCCTGACCACGTCTTCAATCCCTTTTTCCCTGGCTTCCGGAGGATAGGGGGGGGTGACCATGACCCGGGCGGATGGATAGATGATGGCCCGGGCATCGGGGTATCGGGGATCTGATTCATCCTTTTCCCTTTTCAGGGAGAGGAAAATCAGGCCGGTTTTGGAATCTTTAAGTCCCAGTACAACGGTCTTTTCCTGGGGTAGAATGATCCGGCTTTGGAGGATTTCGCTTTCATCGGAGGTGTTGATCAGCCTGATTTCAAATTCATCGGTTTTTTTCTCCATATGCCGGATCTCGAATTCTGCGCGTGTATTACCGATCGAGACCGGCAGGGAGACGGAATGGTTTGCCTCAAGAAAGACCTTCATTGATTTCAGTTCCTTCAGTTCCGCCAACCCGTAGATTTTCATCAGGGACTCTTTCTCGTCAATGGAGCTTATGGACGTATAAATTTTAACCTGTTTGATATCGAGTGTATCTGACTCCGGAAACGTCATGACACCATCTGCGGTTTTATCCCGACCCCCTTCGTACAGGCGAATTTGAATTGTAATTTTCTGAAGGGCACTGAGGTTCAGGCTGAACAACATGATGATAAAGAGCGCAAAACAGACTGTCGTTGCTTTTTTCATGGTTTAATTCTCCTGGGATGATTTTTCCAGCCATACGTATAGCACGTCCGGTTTTTCATCTTGATAGATAAAGGGCTGTGCAATCTGGCGGTTTACACTGGATTGCACCAGCAGTACCCGGTTAATGGAAGGTTTCGAGGGTTGCCGAAGGACAAGGAAGGTAAGAATAAATATGAGAGAAAGTGAAGCGGCGACAAGGGCCAACCTGTTTTTAATCAACGGGCCCGGCCGGTTTCGGTGGAGCTGCCCCGGATCCTGTCCGGCAATCCGGCTGCCAATAACTCCTGTCAGGTCCGGCATTTCTGAAACCGGCAGGAACATTTTCCGGATAGCTTTATTTTCGGATTCCAGTTCTTTCAGCCGGCCCCGGCAGCGGGCACATTTTTCAAGATGAGTGCGGATCTTCCGGGATACTGACGGTTTCAGCTCCCGGTCTGAATATTTGAGCAGGATAATTTCCCTACAGCATTTCATGGGATACCCCCTTGTTCTCCATTAGCTTTCTTAATTTTTTTTTCCCCCGAAGGAGATAGCTGGCGACGGTATTCCTGGGTATATTCATGATTTCTCCAATTTCGTCATAAGTAAGATCCTGGTAATATTTGAGGATTAAGACACTTCTGAATTTAACCGGTACCCGACTCAGTAAACCCGAGACTGACCGGGAGCGTTCTGCATGGAAAAAGCTGCCTGATGGACTTTCTGCGGATGCCGGCGGGTTATCCGACTGATCTTTGAAAAATCTGGCTTCTTTCCTTTTTCGCCGGACCACCGATATACAGTGATTGACGGCTATGCGGTATAGCCAGGCGGAAAACCGACGGGTCTGATCAAAGTGAGCCAGGTTGGAATAGGCCTTGAGAAATACTTCGGAAACGGCATCTTTGGCTTCTTCCGGGTTTTGGATTATCTGGCAGCAAATCCGGTATATGCTTCCCTGATATTGACTGACAACTGCATTAAACCCTTCTGAGTCCCCGGACAGGCACCGTGAAACAGAAGAGAGAATACCCGTTCCGGTCTCCGATGTGGTGACGGTTTCCTTCATACCTTGTTATACGCACAAAGGGATAAAAAAATTGCAGCCGGGACCTGTTAATCTTACTTGTAAAACTTTCCCCTGGCGGTTGGATCAGGCCCCCGGAAGGTCGGGGTGGGAACAGAAAACTTGAATTCTGGTGCAAAAAACGGTAATTTGTTATATTCGGAAATCCAATGGCTGATAACAGCAATGAACTCTCCGGTATAAACCGGATGGAGCGGGACCAGATTAATGCCCTGCCGATCATACGGTTCCCGGGTAAAATTCATTTGATCGACGATGACCGCCAGTGCCGCCGGATGGCCCGGTATCTTCTCCTGCACCGGCGGCTGGGATTTGATACCGAAAGCCGGCCTTCTTTCAAACCCGGGGAGTCATTTCCGATTTCACTGGTTCAGCTGGCCAGCAGCAACGAGGCCTACCTGTTCCGTCTGGACCGGTTGGATGACCCGGCCCCCCTGCTGAAAATCCTGGAGAAAAAAGGGATAAAAAAAATCGGGGTGGATACCCAGGGGGACATTTGCCGCTTGAAAGAGTCGCACCGGTTCCATGCCCGGGGTTTTGTTGATCTGGCCAAGATCGCCCAAAAAAAGGGGATCATTCAATCCGGAGCGCGGAATTTGTCCGCCCGCTACCTCGGACAGCGCATATCCAAATCCTGCCAGACTTCCAACTGGGCCCGGGATCAACTCTCCCATAAACAGCTGCTCTACGCAGCCACCGATGCCTGGATTTGCCTGCAAATCTATCCCCTTTTGATGGGGGACCTGACGGATTATAACAAAATCGACTGATTCTACAGGCGAATCGATATCCCGGCATAAATTCTCAGAAAGGAAAGGTTGATCAGGGCGGTGATGTCCCCCGCTTCATGGATGTCGGGAGCATCGTAGAGGATCCCGTTTTCGTATTCGCTTTCCCAGACCGTTTTGGGGATCACGGTCCAGAGGTACTCCACCTCGGGGGCGAAAAAATACTGCAGGCCGAACAACAGGCCGAGCCCGGCGCTGTACCGTTTCTCGAACTCGATCCCCAGGTTTCCTCCCCACACCTGATCCGGTCCATAGATGTCCACGTCAATGGAAAACCAGTCGGGATAATAATAGTAGGCATCTTCATACATAATGCCCCACCCCACCTGCGACAGCAGGTCATAATTGACCAGAAAGAGAGTGGCTCCCCCGTAGAGTTTGAATTGCAATCCGTTCCCCATCCGGGCGGTGAAAAAAAGGTTCAGGGAGAGGGGGAAAATGTCGATATAGCCGAACTCCATGCCTTCTCCCGTCAGCTGTGACCGGGTGTTGTCCCACCAGGTGATATTCATTTCGTAATCGGCGTTTACGTCGGCTTGCTGCCGGACATAGGCGCCGGAAAGTGAAATGCCGAAATAGGGACTCATTTTCAGGTCCAGGGCCATGGCCCCGCTGAAGCGATTCCGGTAGAAGAGTGAATCGATGGTCCCCGTTTCGTAGATGTCGTAATCATAATCCCCCCAGGTATAGGAATAATCGGTCAGGATATCCTTCAGTGCAGTGGCATACCCGAGATTGAAGGAAAGGGACAGGGGGTTGCGTGACTGGTGACCGCTCCGGTAATAGGAATTCAAGGGAAGAACAAAGAACGAAATGACAATCAACAGAATCAAAAACCTTTTTTTCATGGCATACCTCCTGATAATCATTAGCAAGAGCAATACCAATCCCCGGGGGCCGGAATGTCATTTTTTACGGACAATCTTTTCTTCAAATACGGGTACTGGATCCGCCGGCCGATTGGTAATCTTGTCCAACCTGGATTATAATACCGGCATGAAGAAAGCGCAAAAATGCTACCGGAACGCCGACTTTTTACGGTCGGCCAGTGCCCGTTCCCTGCGAATTCTGGCGGAATATCTGGAACCCAAGAAGCGATTCGAAGATCATCAGGTAAAAAACACAGTGGTTTTTTTCGGATCTGCCCGGGTCTCTCCCCGGCCGTCCCCGGGGACTTTTGACCACTCTTCTTATTACCAGGCAGCTGAGGAATTTGCCTACCGGCTGGGTCAATTTTCCCGGGAACTGGAGAGGGGGGTGAACGATTTTGCCATCTGCACCGGTGGGGGGCCGGGGATTATGGAAGCGGCCAACAAAGGTGCCACCCGGGCCCGGGTGCCCTCTATCGGCCTGAACATATCACTTCCCCTGGAACAGTATCCCAACGATTTCATCACCCCCAGCCTGAATTTTGAATTCCACTATTTTTTCATGCGCAAACTGTGGTTCCTCTACCATGCCAAGGCCATCGTCTTTTTCCCGGGCGGATACGGAACCCTGGACGAGCTGTTTGAAACCTTAACCCTGGTCCAAACCAGGAAATACGAAAAATACCAGATTCCCATCCTCCTCTATGACCGGGATTACTGGATGGATCTGATTAATTTCGAGATGCTTGTATCCCGCGGTTACATATCGGCGGGTGACACGGACTACCTGCATTTTTTTTCCAGTGTCGACGAAGGGATGACCCTGATCAAGCCCCTGTTGCTCAAGTCTATCAAGCAGTACTCAAAGGGGTGAAGGATGCCGGTCGGGACTTTTTGTTTGCAAAAGCGGCATTCCTGTTATATCTTGTTTTGGGTAGACCGTCTTGAATACCCGAGGATAAGGTGAAAAAATGACAGTATCGGGACGTGACCGTCCGACGGAGGTAAAGGGTAGTGTATTGGCATCCATCCCTGCATTTTTAAAAAAAAGATTTGGGCAGCAGGGTCTGGAAAAATGGCTGGAGGTCATTTCCCCGGAGGCCTACCTGGTCTATTCGACAAAAATAGACCGGGAACACTGGTACCCGGTGAAAGCACTCCTGATTGATCCCATGGCCAACATTGCCCAGTTGTTTTTTGGCTGGGACATCAAAACCGCTGCCTGGCAACTGGGACGCTACAGCGCCGATTTCAGTGTAGGGGGCATGAAAAAGATGATTTTCAGGATCGGGCCGACCTCTTTTTTTCTCCAGAAAGCGGCGGAATTCATGGACAGTTATTACCGCCCGGCCAAAATCCTGGTAAAGGAACTGAAAGAAAACCACGGCGTCATGCATATTCCTTACTTTCCCCAGATCGAGAAGACCATCGAGTACCGGATCGCCGGATGGGTGGAACGGGTGCTGGAAATCGCCGGCAACCGGGATATCGTGATCAAAATCACCCAGTCCCTGACCGAGGTGAATAAAACCCATACTGAAATCCTGATCAGCTGGAAGTAGGGAATCTTTCTCGCCGGAGGGGTATCGCCGTCCGGTTGTACTTTTATACGGGGTGACATATAATTATATGGAGGGTAATATTGAACCTTGAGAAAATTGCCGACTATCTGCGAGGAATCCGCCAGGATCCCGAATTCATTTCCCCCGGGGTGCTGGTGGCGGTTCCCTTCGAGGATACCGGCCCGGAGACCCGGGTGGAAATCACCCAGCCGGAATTCACCTCCCTGTGTCCGAAAACCGGCCTGCCGGATTATGGTACAATCCATATTCGGTACCGGCCCAACCGGCTTATCGTGGAACTGAAATCCCTGAAATATTATTTCCTGCAGTACCGAAACACCGGGATATTTTACGAGCGCCTGACTCCCCTGATCCTTACGCACCTGTCGAATCTGCTCCATCCCAGGGAGATGATCGTTACCGCTGAGTTCACTTCCCGGGGGGGGATTACCAGCCGCGTGGTATCCACCCTGCCGTCAACCTGAGACAATCCTCCGGTCAGTATTCAATCACCCTTTCTTTTTCCCGGAGCTGCTGGATTTGGATGAAGATGAGCTGCTGCTTCGGGAGGAAGATGAAGATCGGCTGCTGCTGGACCGTGACCGACTGCTACTGGAACTGGAGCGGCTGCTTCTGGAACGGGAGCTCTGGTAACTCCTGCCGGAGGAAGAAGATTTTCCCGACCGTACCGGAGAAGAGTAAGACCGGCGGGTGCTTCCGGAATAGGAGCTGGTTTTACTGCCCTGATAGATCCCGCTGTAGTTGGAGCCGTGGGAACGGTACCGCTTGTAGGTGCTGCTTTGGGGCTGGGAATATTTCCGGTAAGCGGAACCGTAATCGGATGATTTCCCGGTGGTTCGGGTGGACCCGGCACCGGGATAACTCCTGGCGGAGAAACCTTCGGAGCCTTCCTTTTCCTTCTTGGAGGATTTTTTCCCCGAACTGGACTGGGTCGATTTCTTTTTCGCTGAGGTGGTTTGGGTTGCCTTTTGACTGCCGTATCTTTTTACCGTGGCTTTGCCCTGTTTTACCCGCTCTCCGCTGATCTTGCCGGACTGGGTGGCCCGGTCTCCGGATTTGATCCGCGGGTCCTCTTTGAAGCGGGTGGCGGGCTGGGTGCCGGTGGTTCGGGTGTAGGAAGAGGAAGATTTGACCACCCTTTCTGCCGGGTGTTCCTTCAGCGCGTTGCCCCGGTATTTCAGAACCTGATCGCTGCTCCCCTGGGCCTTCGCTTTTGTAAGCGCCACCTGATTGATCTGGCTGGCCATAAGGGATTTTTTCTTGACCACGACGGCGGAGGTGGCGTGCAGGGGGATCCCCTGCCGGTAGTTGTATCCCCGCACCCAACGGCCGTTCAAGACAATCACCGGCCGGTTGTATATGCTCAGCGGGCACCAGCCGTAATACCAGGGGTCATAATACCAGGAAACCCAGGCGGGGGACCAGTAATATCCCGGGATCCAGTACCAGCCGTGATAGGTGCTCCAGTGCCAGCGGCCGTAGTGGTGGGTGAACCACCCCCAGGAATGAAAAGAGGACCACACGTGGCCGTAATAGGGGTTCCAGATCCATCGTCCGTAGGAATAGGGCTGCCAGCCCAGATCCACGTTGTAGGGGATCCAAACGTACCGTCCGTAGGCGGAATCGTAACGCCAACGGCCATTCCGGTTCAATTCGTATTCGTAATCTTCATATCCTTCATCCAGGTATCTCGAGGATGAATACCGTACCGCTTCCAGTTCGTCCATCCGTTCCCGGTTCCAGCGGTCGAAAATACCGGCCGATGAGGCGTCGAAATAGAAAGGCCTTTCCACAAAAGTACCAAGCCGCATCACCGCTTTCTGGTTGTCCCGGGCCAGCCGGCTTTCGTCTTCTCCGCAGACTTCCGCACTGCCGTTAAAAAGCAGCACTTCGGTGAATTGATCCGGGAGTACGTTGATGCGGTACAGTCCCTTTTCAATGACGTACATACCGCAATCCCCGGTCTGAATCTCGATATCTTTTTCCCGATCGAGCTGGGCGACATCCAGGTAGATATTCCCCTGAAGCACCCGGATCCTCAGATCTGTGCTCCGCAGCATGGGGATCTTTTCAAAAACAATCCGGCTGTCATGATCCATCCGCAGGTAGTTCAAACGCCCCAGATAGAATTCGATACGCCCGTCCCGGGTGACCACCTGATCCCCTTCAAAAACTGGAAGATTCACGGTGACCGGTTCATCTCCTTCCTCATAACTTCTCTGTACAAAAGCGTCACCTGATATATGCTTAACCCGGATTACCTTGGCATTTTCGTAGTATCTGGGTTCGCTGGTTTCTTCGCCGTTTTGGGCCATGGAAAAGGGGTAAAAGAATATCACCAGAAGAATGACCAAACTGAATTTTTTCATTTTTACCTCCATGTGGCATTATATGCAACTTTGATGCCATCATCATGGGTTCTGGTTGTCCTCTATTTGGGACGATCGGGGAGGCGGGGAGACGCCTGGAGGTGATACTTGAGAGAAGTTTTGCGATGGAGAGGCAGGGAGGACTGGATGGCCTTTTCAACGGTTTCCCGGGTGGAGAGGAGGATTAATCTCTTTTTGGCCCGGGTGACGCCGGTGTAGAAGATCTCTCTTTTCAGGAATGGCTGGTGGTGGGGAAGCATCAGTAGAATGACCAGGTCGAATTCAGACCCCTGGGCCTTGTGAATGGATACTGCGTAGGCGAGCATGATCTGATCCAGGTCTTTTCGCTCATAATCAATCAGGCCTGAATCGAACTGGATGCGGATTTGCTCTCCCCCGGGGGTTCGGGACCGGATGCGGCCCAGTTCGCCGTTGAATACCCCTTTCTGGTAATCATTCCGAATCTGCATCACCTTGTCCTCCTGCTTCAATACCCGGGTTTCGTCCCGGTAAAGAACCGGGTGGGGGTTGTACCGTTCCTGGATCTGTTGATTGATATGATCGATCCCGGAGAGACCCGCGTAAACCGGAGACAGGATCTGGTAATGAAAGGAGTGGTAAGGGTATCGGTCCCGGTGATGGTCGAGGATGCCCATGATTTTGGCAATGGCCTGACCTTCATTCCTGATATTGACGGTGACGAAATCCAGATCCGGCGAATAGGGTACCTGAATCAATGCCTGGCGGTTTTTGATGCGGTGTGCGTTTTCCACGATGTTGCTGTCGTGCTGCTGCCGGAAGTTGCGTTTCAAGAAGATCGTTTTAAAACGGTGGCTGGCCAGCAGATCGGCCAGCACATTCCCCGGCCCCACGGAAGGCAACTGGTCCTTGTCGCCGATCAGGATCAGCCTGGCGGAATCCGGAAGGGCATTGAGCAGATGAAAAAACAACAAGGAATCCACCATGGAAAATTCGTCGACAATCAGAAGATCCAGGGGCAGGGGATTGTCCCGGTGGTAGTGGAAGGTGGCGGTCTGGGGATTTATTTTCAGAAGCCGGTGAATGGTTTGGGCCTGAAACCCGGTGGCTTCAAAAATCCGCTTGGCGGCTCTCCCGGTGGGCGCTGTGATGTTGATGGTATGGCCGGTACTGCCATAGATCTTCAATATGATGCTGATCAGGGTGGTTTTCCCGGTTCCCGGCCCTCCACTGATAATGGTGATTTTATGGGTCATCGCCGCCTTGACCGCCTCCCGTTGTTCGGCAGACAGGATCATTCCCCGGGAAGGGCGGTAGCGATCCGGATTTATGACATTTGGATGCGGTCCCTCTTTTGGGGGATGATGGAGGATGCTCAGCAGTTTCTGGGCCGATTGCCGTTCCATCTGGTAAGAACGGTACCGGTAGAGAACGGGGGGATCTTCCCGGGAATGGCGGATCAGTTCCCGGGTCTGAATCAGGTCGCCGATCATTTCACCGATGGGTTTGACCGGAATGTCCAGCAGAACACTGGTTTTCTCCACCAGCTGAGGGAGTGAAAATCCCAGGGATTTATCCTGGTTGATGATTCTGGAGATCACCTGATCAATCCCTGCCTTGATTCGGAAACGGTCTTCCCGGTTCACTCCGTTTGCCCGGGCGATCTGGTCCGCTTTTAAAAATCCCACCCCTTCGATCTCGTCGATCAGCAGGTAAGGATTTTCCCGGGCGATCTTCAGAGAATGGTCCTTGAACCGGTCAAATATGAGGCGAATTTTGGCCGGGCCCAGGCCATAGGGCAACAAAAACAGCTGCAACTCCCGCAACAGGCGATGGTCATGTTCCAGGTTTTTCAACATTTCGATTACCCTGCCGGAGATGCCGCTGATCTCCGACAAACGTTCCGGGGCCTTTTCGACGGTATCGATTGCCCTTTCTCCGAAATGGGCCACGATTTTTTCGGCGGTTTTCACCCCGACTCCCCGGAACCTCGGGGAACTGAGGTATTGGATCATGCCGCTTTGGTCCGAGGGTTTGCAGAGTTCATGCTCTTTTACCTTCAGCTGGGGACCAAAGCGGGGGTGGACATGGATTTCTCCCCTGACCTGCAGGATTTCTCCCCGGCTGTAGGAATCAAGATTCCCGGTGATGACCAGCTCGCTTTTCGCCGAATCGAGAGACCGGGTTTTGTAGACCCGGTAATCCCCCTGGTCTGACTTGAAGATTTTTTTGATTATTTTCACCTTTTTTTCGATCAACCGGCAAATCCTTTGATTTTTTGCACCTTTTGGTGTATAATTCACCATGTTAACATAAGAGTATTTTACTTCAAAACCCTAGGATGAAAAAATTGTCGTCAAGAGCCCCCCTGATTTTTTTGATACTTTTGCTGCTCCCTTTCAGCCTGGCGGGTCAAAAAGACCGGATTCGGATCGGACCTTATGCGGGATATTATTCCCCTTCGGATGAACTGTTTAATCAGTATTATCAGCCCAAGGATATTATCTTCGGACTGAAAACCGGGGTGAAGGTGTGGCGGGGGATTCATCTGTACGGGTATTTTTATCAATACGAATTGATATCCAAGACCACGGTTACCGAGGAAATTTCCCGCTTCAAAATGATTCCGCTTTCTTTTTGTATCCGCTATGAGTATCCGTACAAATTTCTGCGGCCCTTTGTCGGAATCGGGATGACGGTGGTTTTTTTCAGTGAAACCAATGCCATCGAACCGGAAGGGCTGAAAGACAACACCTCGGGATACAACATCAGCCTGGGATGTGGATTTCAGATCTCCCGGCACTTCGTAATCGAACTGAGCGCCATGAAAACCGAAGCTTTTTATGACAACGTCATCGATGCAGATTCGGGCTGGATCGAGACCATCAATCTGGGCGCCTTCCAGGCGGGAGTATCTTTTATCGTGGTGTTGTTCTGATTTTTTTTATTGAAAAATACAGGTCGTGATACACATATAAGTACCATTTGTGGTAATGGATAAAAAGGAGCAGATTAAAAATAATATTTCCATTCTCGATGTTGCCTCCCTTTACCTGGACCTGAAACCCGCCGGCAAGTATTACAAAGCCCTCTGTCCATTTCATGTGGAAAAGACCCCTTCTTTCTATATTAATCCCCAGAAAAACAATTTTGTTTGCTACGGCTGCAATGAATACGGTGATATCTTCACCCTGGTCGAGAAGATGGAAAAGCTGGATTTCCCCGGGGCCATGGATTTTCTAATCGACCGGTTCAACCTCAAGATCGACAAAACCGTCGGAAAATTTTCTGCCACCGCGGATTTGAAGAAAATCAACCGAATCGCCCTGGAATATTTCCAGGCCCTTCTACGAAACAGAGCCGATAACGGAGCGGCGATAAAATACCTGGAAAAACGAAAAGTCAGCCGGGAGACGGTGAAAGTGTTCGGACTCGGGTATGCCCAAAATTCCTGGGATGGATTGGCGCGCCATCTGCAACAGAAATCAATCCCCGTTGAACGGGCCCTGACCGCCGGTTTGTTGAAGAAGAAAGGAGACCGGGTCTATGACACTTTCAAGGGGCGGTTGATGTTCCCCATTTTTTCCGAAACCGGTTCGGTGATCGGATTCGGAGGGAGAGCCCTTTTTGATGACCAGGTGAAATATCTCAATACTCCCGAGACTCCCCTTTTCAGCAAGGGAAGAACTTTTTTCGGATTCAACCTTTCCAAGCCCCGTATACAAGAATCCAGGGCGGCCATCATCGTGGAAGGATACTTCGATCTGCTGGCATTGTATCAGGCGGGCATCCAGAACGTGATCGCGCCTCTGGGAACCGCCCTTACCCAGGATCAGATCTACATGCTCAAACGGTTTGCCGACAAGATCTATCTTTTTTTTGACAATGACCCGGCCGGGCTCAGGGCAATGATCCGGGCGGTAAAACTGGCCGTTCCCCAGGCGGTGGTTCCCCATATTATCAGCCTCTCTGACGTGAAGGATCCGGATGAATTTATCGTTGCCCATGGCCCTGAGCGTTTTCGGGCACTATTGGCCGGCGCCCAGGAGGGATTTACCTATTTGCTCAATTATTATGACCGCATCTACAACCTGAGCGAGCCCGGTGAAAAAATCAGGGCCTGCCGGGAGGTAATGGGTATTCTCGCGGATTTCTCCGATCCCATTATTAAAAATCATTACCAACAGATGGCGGCCGATTTTTTTTCAATCAGCACGAATCAGCTGGAACAATACCGGCGGAAAAACCTTCTCCAGGAAAACCAATCGATCCGCCGGATGGACATACCGGTCTCAGAGAGGGTTTTCATCGAAGCGCTGCTGGCTTTGCACAAGCGGGAATCCCGGCGGGTGGTCGAGCTGGCCGGGAATTTTAATCCGCAGTTTTATACCATCCTGGTATCGTCGAAAATGATCCGGGCACTGCTGACGAAGTTTTCTGAGAAGAACGGGAAATTCGATGATATTGCCGCCTTGAAAAAAGAATTCTCCGATCCGGAGAAGGCTCTGTTTATCGAGATGATGGAATCCTCTCAGTCTTTGACCGGGGAGGAAGTGGTTCGAAATCTCAAATCCAGCCTGGAAAACTTCAGGGACCGGTTCAATCGCCTGCAGATGACGGAACTGACCCGTAAGATCAAAGAGGCCCATGCCCACAGCGACCAGAAGAGAATCAGGGAACTGATGGTAATGAAAAACAAATTAAGAAGCAAACTGTTCAGGAGGAACGGTTGACCAGTCAAAAAAATCATTCAGCCGAGTCGGAAGAAAAATCCGAGGCTCTGATGGTGGCGGTGGACGAACTGAAGGAAATTGCCGAAGACCATAATATATCCAAGGAAGTCTTTGAGAATTTCATCAAGATCAATCACCTGGACAAACTGAGAAACGATATCATCGATGCCCTGCAGAATGCCGATATCAATATCAACGAAGGCAATTTGTACCTGGGTTCGGTTTTCCAGAAGGAATATGATGAGTTTTTCAAGGAATATAAAACCCAGCTGACGGCCATCAAAAAGAGAGCCAAAAAGAATTCCGGTATCATTGAGAACACCTACATATCGAAGATATTCAAGAACGTGGATCAGCTGAAACGGAGTATTGATTTCCTCAAGCATTTTTTTATGGCAAACAACATCGAAATTGTCGAAATTCCCAAAAACCGGGTCAGCAAAACCTCCGACAAGAGTGAAATCATCGGGGATCCCATCCGCCAGTATCTTCGGGAGATGGGTGGGGTGAACCTCTTATCCCGCACCGAAGAGATCAAGATTGCCAAAACCATCGAAAAGGGCGAACGAATCCTGATCAAGGCCCTTTCCCAGACCAACATCGTCCTGGATTCCATTATGGATCTGGGCCGGGATCTTATCGAGGGGATCAAAAATATCAATGAAGTCATCAGCATCAGCAACGAGATTTACAACTCCGCCAAGAGTCAGAAAGCCATCGATCTTTTTATCCAGCAGTTCAAGGAGTTTACCCAGCTGCGCAGAGAAGTGACCGAACTGATTAAAAAGAAGGCCTCCAAGTTCGCCATCGGGCGAAAGATGATCATGATCGGACGACTGGTCCAGTCCATGGGCTTTCTCCCTGAACATAAAAAGGATTTCGTACAGCGGGTCATAGACCTGTACCGGAATTTCGAGCATATCCGGGATCGAAAGGAATCTTTGACCCAGCAGCTGAAAAAAATTCGAAAAAGTGCAGAGAAAAAAAAGATCCAGCAGGAGATTAAAAATTACGACCGGCGGCTCAATACTCTGCAGGCCAAGTACAATATCTCCTCCCCGGAACTGAAACGAATCGTGGATGATCTCAAATATGGACAACGGGTGATCGAGAAGGCCAAGGGGGAACTGGTGGAATCCAACCTTCGCCTGGTCGTCTCCATCGCCAAGAAGTATATCAATCGGGGACTGCAGTTTTCTGATCTGATCCAGGAGGGGAACATCGGCTTGATGAAAGCGGTGGAAAAGTTCGAATACAAACGGGGATACAAATTTTCCACCTATGCCACCTGGTGGATTCGGCAGTCCATCACCCGGGCCATCGCCGATCAGGCCCGGACGATCCGGATCCCGGTTCACATGATCGAAACGATTCACAAAATCAACCGTACCCAGCGGAAACTGGTGCAGAAACTGGGAAGGGATCCAACCGAGAAGGAACTGGCCAAGGAAACCGGTTATTCGGTATCCAAGGTGCGCAAGATCCTGAAGATATCCCGGGCTCCGGTATCCCTGGAAACCCCGATCGGAGACGATGATTCCAGCCTCCGGGATTTTCTCGAGGACCATGATACCATCGCTCCCCCGGAGAAGATCACCCAGATCAATTTAAAAGAACAGTTGGAAAGTGTCCTGGAAACCCTGACCGAACGGGAGGCCAAGGTCATATCCCTGAGGTTCGGGCTTAAAGACGGCAATGAACATACCCTGGAAGAGGTGGGGCAGAAATTCCAGGTCACCAGAGAACGGATTCGTCAGATCGAGGCCAAGGCCTTGCGAAAGCTCAAGAAAAAATCCAAGCGGTTGATCAGTTTTCTTGATCGACCTGACCGGTACCGCAAATAAACCGGGATTCAGCCGCGGGGATGGAACTGATCATAGATCCTGCGCAGTTGATCCCGGGCGATGTGGGTGTAGATCTCAGTGGTGGTGATACTGGCGTGGCCGAGGATCATCTGAATGGAACGCAGGTCCGCGCCGTTTTCTATCATGTGGGTCGCAAAAGAGTGCCGGAGGGTATGGGGGGATACCTTGGCTGCCAGGTTTACTTCGCGGGCATGTTTTTTCATGATCTTCCAGGCCCCCTGCCGGGACAGGGGCTGACCGAAGCGGTTGAGAAACAAATGATTGGAACGGTGGTTTCTTAAAAGCTTCGGCCGGCCGCCGGTCAAATAACGGTGGAGGGCCCCTTTGGCGGTTTCCCCAAAAGGGACCACCCGCTCCTTCCCTCCCTTGCCCAGGATTCGGACAAAACTTTCATCCAGGTAAACATGCTCCAGTTGCAAACCGGTCAGTTCTGATATGCGACAGCCGGTGGAATAGAGAAATTCCAGCATGGCCGAATCCCGGTTTCCCTGAGGAGTGGTGACAACGGGGCTCTTGAGGAGTTTTTCCACTTCCGGAAGGGTGAGGTACTCGGGATAGGTTTTCCATTTCTTGGGAAAAATCAGGGAACCGGCGGGATTGACGGTGATTTGTTTGTTGGTATAAAGATACCGGTAAAATGATTTCAGCACGGAGATGAAATGGGACTGTGTGGCGATGGACTTTTCCTGCCGGCTGATGTTCTTGATGAAATCCAGTAAGTGGGGAGTCTGAATTTCAAGGTGGTGGAGGTGACGCTCCCTGAGGTATTCATGGAACCGTTGTAGCTGCTGTTGATAACTGGCGATGGTATTGTCTGCCAGCCCCCTCTCGATTCGCAGATGGATCAGGAAACGTTTCAGATCCCCGGAGAAATGATTTTCCATGATGGCCCTGCTGACTAGAAAAAGGGATTGGTTTGAACTTCTGTTTTGAGATCGGTTTTGGGTCCGTGGCCCGGCAATAATATCAGGTCCTCAGACAGATTTTTGATCTTGCGGATGGATTCCAGAATCGTTTCATAGCTTCCGCCCTTAAGGTCGGTTCGGCCGATGGAACCGGCAAACACCGTGTCTCCGCAGAATAACAGACGGGCGGTTTTCAGGCAGAGGGAGCCCGGGGTGTGCCCGGGAGTAGAGATGATGGTGATATCCTCAAAGTATCGAATCTGGAATGAATCTTCTCTGATCAGGAGGTCCACTGTTTCGGGCACTTCCAGGGAAAAGCCGTGGGCCAGTGTCTGATTCTCCGCTCCCCTGAGGATGGGCAGGTCTTTCTCCGACATGATCGTGGGGACCGGGTATCGACGGATCAGGGAGGAAACCGCCCCGCAGTGGTCGATATGGCCGTGGGTAAGGAAAATACCGGAGGGCTTCATCCCATCCCGTTCGATTGCGTCGATGATCAGATCCGGGTCCCCCCCGGGATCTATGATCAGACAGGCGTTGTTGACCGGCGAGTGCAACCGGTAACAGTTGGTTTCCAGGGGGCCTACCACGAGGGTATCATACCGGTACGGGGGGGTCATGGAGCCTCACTCCCGATCAGCAATGATTCTCCGGTCATTTCCTCAGGCTGGGCAATCCCCAGCAATTCCAGCATGGTGGGAGCAATGTCACACAGTTTCCCCCGGGATTTTATCCGGAGCGGGCGGGGAGCCACAACGGTCAGGGGAACCGGGTTCTTGCTATGGGAGGTCATGGGAGATCCATCCTGAAGTTTGGTGGCTTCGGCATTGCCGTGATCGGCGGTGATGATAACGGTCCCGTTCCGGTCCAGAACAGCCCGGGTGATGTCGCGGCAGCACTGATCAACGGTTTCCACCGCCTTTACGATACAGTCAAAAACCCCGGTGTGTCCTACCATATCCCCGTTGGCAAAATTGATGATGATGACATGGTAACGGTCCTTTCCAAGGGCTTGAAGGATTTTATCCCGGATTTCAAATGCGCTCATTTCGGGCTTCTGATCATAGGTGGGAACGGAGGGGCTCTTGACCAGGATCCTTTCTTCCCCGGGGAAGGGGTCATTCTTCAGACCGTTGAAAAAGAAGGTGACATGGGCATACTTTTCAGTTTCACTGCATCTTAACTGGATCAGGTTCTGACGGGACAACACCTCTCCCAGGAGGTTTTTATGATTCTGCTGGGGGAAAACCTCCCGGAAATTTCCGTGATCATAGTAGTGGGTCATGGCCACGAAGGTGAGGTTATGGTCGATGACTTTGAATTGATCAAAATCTTTTTCGACGATGGCTCTGGTAATTTGACGGGTTCGATCAAAGCGGAAATTGAAGAATATGATCACATCGTCCCGGTTGACCCCCTGATAATCGATGACAAAGGGCTGGATGAATTCATCGGTAATCCCCCTCTGGTAGGAAAGCCGGATAGCGGTGGGGTAGTCACGGACCTTTTCCCCCATTCCCTGCACCAGGCAACGGTAATATTTTTCCGTCCGATCCCAGCGCCGGTCACGGTCCATGGCATAGTACCGGCCGGCAATACTGGCGATCCTTCCGATCCGGAGTTTGTCGATCCCCGCCTGTAGAAAATCAAAATGCTGCCGGGCGGATTTGGGCGGCGTATCGCGGCCATCGGAAATGCCGTGGATTAATACCCGGGGATGGCCGATCTTTTTGCAGATTCTGAGGATGGCAAGGCCATGACGGGTAACCGCATGGATACCTTCCTCCTGGATCAGGCCCACCAGGTGCACGGTGGCACCGGTTTCCTTGGCCTGCTGAATCGCCCGGTTCAGGACTTCGTTTTGGTAAAAATCACCGTTCTGGATGGCATGGTCGATCCGGGTGAGATTTTGATAAACGATACGGCCGGCACCGATATTGAGATGTCCCACTTCGCTGTTCCCCTGATATCCGGCCGGCAGGCCCACACTTTCACCGGAAGTGTCGATGAGGGCGGTGGGGGAATCCCTCTCGATCCGGTCGGCAAAGGGGGTGTGGGCGGTGAAAATGGCATTGGTATCATTGTCTTCGCCCTTGCCCCATCCGTCCCGTATTATCAGGCACAACGGTTCTCGGGTCATCGTCTTTCATCGGGGGGAATTTAATGGGTTTGAAACCAGCGCTTCCCTCTGACCCAAGATAACAAAAATGCGGCCAAATGTAAAGAGGGAATATCAACCGGGAAGGAATTCGCCCAGGTCCTGGATGGGCCGGCTGAAAAGGGGATGTTCCCTGGGACGGGCCTGATTTCTAAGGTGTCCGAGCAGGTCGGTTGCGGGGACCAGGAGCCGGTCGATGATCTCGGAATCCGACGTAACCGCTATCCCTTCCTTCGTCTCCCCGATGGTCCGGTCAGCCGAGGGTACCGGTTCGACACTTCCGGCCAGTCCGGCCTGCCGGATCTTCTGGTCCAGGACAGTGGTGTGATTTTGACATCCGGGGACCGAGAGATCCAGGTACAATGTAAATTCCCGGGGTCGGAGGAATTGCAGAAACCGGATCAGACTCTGCAGGGATTGTTCGAGTTTTTCGGGACTGCCCGGAGTCCTCAAAGGGCCTCCGGAATCCCGCAGGAAACCGTCGTTGGCCACGAACAGAGGTCTTCCCATGAGGTAATTCCGGATGGAAAACAGGATATTGTACCCGTCTACCCGACATTTTTTCCGACGGGGATCGACGCTGAGTTTGGCCCGTCGGGTCTCTGCCTGCCGGCGGTCGAAGATCCCCCGGTAGAGGATCATCCGGTGGATTCCGTCCAGCCGGTACCGATCTCCCACCAGCTTTACCGCCGGTCTCTTGGGATAACCCCGGTTCAACAGAAGATAGAGATCCCCCGCCGCCTGTATAAAATGGGTGTTCATGGTCAGTACCATTATAATATTGGATAGATACAATTTTCAAACGGCCTCCCCGGGGGACCTTGACAAATATTCCCTGATCGGTAAGGTGTTGACCAGGGAACGGCAGGTCACGATGAATAAACGGGCACAACATTTAATCGCCTCTCTGGAACTGGATCCTCACCCGGAGGGGGGGTATTACAGGGAAATAATTCGGGTCGTGGGGCCTGGAACCGCCGGTGGCAAAGCCGTCCTATACACCGACATATACTACCTGATCACCAATGAAAGTTTCAGTCGTTTCCACCGGATTGGTCAGGATGAAATCTGGAATTTTCATGAAGGGTCGACGGTCTGCATCTACGACCTCCATCCCCGGGATTTCCGCCTGACCACCCATCGGCTCGGAGAATCGCGGCCGGAATGGTACAAGGCCCGGATTCCCGGGAAACATTGGCAGGCAGCGGTTCCCCGGGAAGGGTATGCACTGCTTTCCTGCACGGTGATCCCCGGGTTTGATTTTCGGGAATTTTCGCTGCTGAAACACAGTCCCCGTGAGGTGGAAAAACTTGCCAGACGGCATCCCGACCTGACCGGTTACCTTTGAACAACAGCCCCGGCGGATTTTTACATCACCCTCGAAATAGGATAAAATAGAGGGCATGAAGGTCATACTGGCATCCTCGTCCCGTCGACGGTACCAGCTTCTCAACCGGGTGGGAATCAGGCCGCGGGTGTTCCATCCCACGGTCAGAGAAGAGCGGTTGCCGGGTGAGAGGGTTGAGTCTTTCGTGCAGCGGATTTCAAGGGAAAAGGCCCTGGAAATTTACCGGCCGGAGATGGAAGAAGACCTGGTCATCGGGTCGGATACCATCGTCTATCTCGACGGGAACATTATCGGCAAACCGCGGACACGAAAGGAAGCCCGCGATATCCTGGTCCGGCTTTCCGGCAATTCTCACCAGGTATGGACCGGTGTCTATATCAAAAAGGGCAAAGAAGAGTTAAGCCGGCTGGCCCGGACCCGGGTGTCTTTCGATCAGTTGTCTCCGGACCAGATCGCCTTTTATCTTGACCATGAGCGCTATATGGACAAGGCCGGTGCCTACGGGATCCAGGGCCTGGCGGCTCTGTTTATCAACCGGATCGAGGGATGCTATTTCAATGTAATGGGATTTCCCCTGAACCTTTTCTTCAGAATGCTCGGACAGATGGGCGTCTCCCTGGGGGATATCTGTGGTGTCGAAGCGAATAAGAGGTGACCGAATGCAGGGGAAATCAGAGTTTCGATACGGTCTTGATGACATGACCGTTAAAAGTGCCCTGGCCCTGGCGAGGGGAGAAATCCGGGGAGTGTTGTCTCCGGAGGCTGCCCGGGCCGTTCGTGCCAGCGAACAGAGAGTTTCGGCCATGGTAAAGACCGATCAGACCGTCTACGGAGTCAATACCGGATTTGGTCCTTTGTGCAATACCCGAATCTCGTCCGCTCAAACCCTGAAGCTGCAGTACAATATTCTCCGCAGCCATAGTGTGGGGGTGGGCAAAGCGGTGGAAGAAGAGATCTCCAAATTGATCCTGGTACTGAAGACCCACGCCCTGGCCCGGGGGTATTCGGGAATTTCCCTGGCCACTCTCGAACGGATCATCTGGATGATCGATACCCACCTGGTCCCGGTCATACCGGCCCAGGGATCCGTGGGTGCTTCCGGTGACCTGGCCCCCCTTGCCCATGCCTTTTTGCCCCTGATCGGGCTGGGGCAGGTCCGGTACCGGGGCCGGGTAACCGACGGCGGCCAGATCCTGAAAAAATTCAACAAAAAACCTCTTCAGCTGGGGCCAAAAGAAGGGTTGGCCCTGATCAACGGCACCCAGTTCATGCTGGCCTACGGGTTGGTGGGCCTGGACCGATTCAAGAACCTGCTGGATAATGCGGATATCATCGGGGCCATGACCCTGGAGTCCCTGCTGGGTTCGACGGCGCCTTTCAGGAAAGAGCTCCATCGACTTCGCCCTTTTCCGGGGAATCTTTACGTGGCCGACAAGGTCACCAAGCTCCTGAAAGGGTCGGGTATGGTGGCGTCCCATGCCCACTGCTCCCGGGTTCAGGATCCCTATTCCCTGCGGTGTATTCCCCAGGTCCATGGCGCGTCCTGGTCCGCCTGGCTGCATTTGAAAGATTCGCTTAGAATCGAGTTGAATTCAGTCACGGACAATCCGGTGATTTTCTCCGACCGCCGGGCGGTCAGCGGCGGCAACTTCCACGGCCAGCCCCTTGCCCTGCCCCTGGATTATGCCTCGCTGGCGGCCAGTGAAGTGGGCAACATATCCGACCGGCGTTCATACCTGCTTCTTGCCGGCGGATATGAAGGATTGCCCCGATTGCTGATGAAAGATACCGGCATCAACTCGGGATTCATGATTCCGCAGTATACCTCGGCTGCGCTGGTTTCGGAGAACAAGAGCCTCTGTTTCCCGGCCAGCGCCGACAGCATCCCCACCTCCCTGGGGCAGGAGGACCACGTCAGCATGGGACCGATCAGCGCCAGGAAATTCAATACCGTCCTGGCGAACCTGGAAAACATCCTGGCCGTGGAACTGCTGACCAGCGCCCAGGCATTCGATTTCCGCCGGCCGATGCAGTCCAGCCGGATCCTGGAGAAGTGCCACGATACCATCCGCCGGTATATTGAACATGCCGATGAAGACCGTATATTCGGTGAGGACCTGCAAAAGGCCCGCCGGATTATCACCCGCAATGAGTTGCCCGAGATCACCCGTCAGGTGGCCCGGGAAGAGAAGATCAATTTGTTCCCCAAAAAATTCCGGAAGTTTGAAGAGTACTGAAGAGATGGAGAATTACCAGCCCTTTTCCCCCGAAGTATGGCAGGGAAGGGTGGATGATTCCCGGGATCCGGAGGCCTTTCGCCTTCATCAGGTGATTCGGGGGGTTGACCTGACCCGGCCTGGACCGGTTCAGGAGGACAAAAAACATAATTTTTGTTTTCTGGGATTTTGTTCGGATCTGGGAATCCAGAGAAACCGGGGCCGGGAGGGAGCGGCAAGGGCTCCGGATTTCATACGGCGGCAGCTGGCCAATTTGCCCCGGTTGTTTACCGAACGGGTGGCACTGTACGATGCGGGGGACATCGTTGCCCGGGGCGACAGCCTGCAGAATATGCAGGAAGCTCTCACCACGGCGGTCAGCCGGATCCTATCCCTGGGTTGGTTCCCGCTGGTCCTGGGAGGCGGGCACGAGGTGGCCTGGGGTCATTACCTGGGGATTGATCGTTTTTGGAAACCGAAACGACTGGGAATCATCAATCTGGATGCCCATTTTGATCTGCGGCCCTACGAACGCTCCGGTCCCAGCTCGGGGACCATGTTCCTGCAGATCGCCGATTACTGCCGGATGCAGAACCGGGAATTCCACTACCTGTGCCTGGGGATCCAGGAGCACGCCAATACCCTCCGGCTGTTCAAGAAGGCAGTGGAACTGGGGGTACAATACCTGCCGGCCAAGGAAATGGTCAAAAAAAACCGGCAAGACCTGATGCGGCTGACCAATACTTTCATTGACCGGGTGGACCGGGTATACCTCACCCTCTGCAGCGATGTTTTCTCCTCGGCCTTCGCCCCGGGGGTCAGCGCCTCCCAGCCCCTGGGACTGCACCCGGAGATGGTGCTGGACCTGGTGAAAGCGGTCGCCGGTTCAGGCAAATTGATCAGTTTTGATATCGCCGAGATATCTCCCCGGTTTGATTCCGACAATCAGACCGCCAAACTGGGCGCCCTGGTGATCTTCGCCCTGATCAACACCCTGATCGGAAGTGAGAAGCTCAGCGGCTAATCGGGCGGGTATTTTTCCTTTTCAGTCGGGGCTTCTACCGTTTTTCATACACCACACTGCCGGTATACAGCCGGATTCCTCCGGGGTTTCCTATCGTCATCCGGGGCGGTTTGTCTCCCTTCATAAAGGCGCAGCCGAATTCGCCTTTTTTGTTGATGGCGATCAATTTTTCTTCGGGGAAGAACGCAGGATTGACTTTCCGGTATTTCCCGATGATCATGCGCAGGGCGTCTTCACAGGCCTGCTGGGGACTTCGGCCCTGTCCCATTCTTAATACGATGTAATAGGAAGCACAGGATTTGATCACGTCTTCCCCCCGTCCGGTGGCCCCGGCAGCGCCGATTTCGTTGTCCACATACAATCCGGCGCCGATAATGGGTGAGTCGCCGACCCGGCCGGATATTTTCCAGCTCAAACCACTGGTGGAAGTGATGCCGGCGATATCCCCCCGCCGGTCCACCGCCAGCAGGTTGGTGGTGCCGTGGGTGGAAGGAAAGGCCCCGGGTGCAGACAGGGATGGATTGTCCCGGAGATGGTCCGGTGGGCCCCAGTCATCATCCGGATTGAGTTGGCGTTTCCAGTCCAGCCACATCTGGCGGGATTTTTCGGTCAGCAGGTTCTGCTCCTTGAATCCCCATTTGCGGGCGAATTCAAGAGCGCCCCTGCCCACCAGCAACACATGGTCGGTTTGTTCCATCACCACCCGGGCCACTGAGGATGCGTGGACGATATTTTCCAGGCAGGCGACGGCTCCGGCGTTGTAGGTTTTCCCGTCCATAATCGAGGCGTCCAGCTGTACCACGCCTTCTTCGTTGGGCAGTCCCCCCAATCCCACGGAATAATCATTCGGGTCTTTCTCAATGACATTGGCGGCCCTCTCCACGGCGTCCAGGGCGGTTCCGCCGTCCTGCAGGAGTTTCAGACCGGCAGCCACGGCCTTTTGTCCGGTCTCGTTGGTGTGATCGGCAATCAGGATGGGCCGGCCGGCCGGGAGGGTCGAAGGGGGAGGGTGAAGATTTTTCAATAATCCCAGACTACCGGCCAGGCCCAGGGATTCAAGGGCGAATTTCCGCCGCGTGATTTTTTCTGACATCTTTACCTCCCAAGGAAGAATCCCGGGTGATGGTACATGATAACACTAAATACATTCAATCGCCAGACAGCCCGTTCACACTGAGATCGCTCCGGTCACCGGTCAAGACCAGAACCGGCAGCGGGGACTCTTCCGGGAAGTTGCGAATGCCACCTGGCTGCCGGTGTAAACCTATTGGCGCCCCGCATGGTTTAAGGAGTGAAACTTAGAATAAGGAGAATCGCAATGAAGATCCAACACCTTTTGATCGGTATGATCACCATTTTACTGGTGGGGATGGGGCTTGCGTTCAATGCGGCACGATCTTTGGAATACCGGGTGATCCAGAACCCGCGACCCGCTCGGGCGGCGGACTATCAGCAGGCCAGATACCTGAAAATGGAGGTTCTGCGTCCCGGGCGAAATCCCGTCGAGGTGAAGGTACTGCTGGCGCTGGCGGAGTATTTTTCCGACGAGGAGATCGAGCTTGATCAGGGCCGCCGGCTGTTGCTGGGAAAAGTGATCGAAATGCTGAAACAGCGGGGGAAATTGTATATGGTGGAAATTTCGGACCGGGAAGAGAATGAGACCCTCAGAATTTGGCTGAGCAGGGAGTAAAGCGCGAAGGAGCCGATTTCCTCAGAGTAGCAGTTGGATACCGTAAAAAAGACCCAGGATGATAAGCAGAATCAGGGTGGCCAGAATGGTGACGCCCATCACGGGAAATCGGTTGAGCAGATGGATGAGTGTATGGATCAGGCGTTTGCTCAAGGTAAAAGGGCACTGGACGGGAATGTATCCTTCGGCGATTTTTTGCAGCTGTTCCCGCATTTTCCTGACAGACGGGTACCGCCGGGAAGGCTCTTTTTTCAGGCCTCTGGCGACAAAGTGGGAAAGATCGGCCGGTGGCGGGCATTGATGGCGGTGCCGGATCCGCATGGCCGGTCGGGGTTTTTGGAAGATGACCCTTTGAAAAGTCTGATGAGGGGTTCTTCCCGGCCCGATGGGCGGGGTAAGAGTCAAAAATTCGTAGAACAAGGCGCATAGCGAATAGATATCGGACTGCTGGTCATGGTGCTCCGGTTCATGATCGATCTGTTCCGGCGGCATGTAGAGAGGAGTGCCGATGGTGATCCTGCGACCGGATTGACGGGAATCAGTGTAGATGCGGGTCCGCGGATCGATCCCGGACTTGTATATGGTGATTTCTTTCTGCCTCTGGTTTTTTTGGGCGAGATCCGGTGAATCGGGATTCACGGGTCTGGCGATTCCCCAGCCCATCACCATGATTTCTCCAAAGGCGCCGATCACGATGTTCTCGGGTTTCAGGTCCCGATGAATGATCCCTTTCTGATGAGCGAAATCAACGGCCCTGAGGACCTCGGCGAAGACCTCCATCCTTTTCTGAAAGGGGTAGATCCGGTGAAAATCGCGGTCCCCCTTCTGCAGGCGGTTGATAATATCCCGGAGGGTTCGGCCGGATACGTATTTCATCACGAAATAGTACTGGTTGTTTTCATCCACCGCCACATCATGGATGGGGAGAATATTGGGGTGGTCCAGATGCCCGATTGTACGGATTTCGTTGGCGAACCGGGCAAGGGATTCCGGATCGTGAAGATGCCGGGGGAGCCTTTTGATCACCACCATCCGCTGGATATCCCGGTCCAGGGCCAGCTCCATTTCTCCTCCCCCTCCCGGATCGATGGCCATCTGCCGGGAATAGCGTTTCTGCCGGGTCAGTACCAGCCGGAGTCCGGATTTTTCCCGGAGGGCCCGGGGGAGGACCGTTTGTCGGGTCTCCCCGGCGGGTTGCCGGAAGGGGATGTGGTGTGATCCCGAACGCTTATCCATCGGGCCTCCTGTGGGTGCCACCGGAAAGAATCTCTTGAACAAGGCCGGAGCTGATTCTAATAATAGGCCAGGCCGACCGGATTGTCAATGGGAGGAGATTATCGCGGGAGGAAGGTGCCGATTTCATGTTGCAGGGCCTTCCGGTACACCAGGAGGGCCGTGGCCATATCGTCCAGTGCCAGGCCCAGGTTGAGGCTCATGGTGCGTTCTTCCTCCCCCTGGCGGCCGGGTTTTTGGCCAGTGACGATTTCTCCCAGGTCGGCAAAGGGATCCGGGGTGTTCTGAAAATAGCCGACCTTGCGATAATACTGCAGCTGGTTGAGATCATCAGTGGCCAGTTTGTCCATGGCCCGCATGGCGCCGCCGGTGAAATAGGAATCAAAATCCACCGGGCTGCAGAAACTGCCCGGCTTAAGCCATCCCGCCTCGATTACGGGATGGGGATTCTTCCGGATGGGGCCGCTGGTGACCACCAGGTCCATATCGAGGGTCGCTTCCCGGGGACTCATGACCACCTCGAAAGAAGCGTCGACCGCATTGCCCATCTCGCCCACGAAATCCCGGGCCGCCTGGATATCCAGATCATATGCCTTGACCTGACGAAGGGGAAACAGGGAGGCCAGGGCGAGCAGGTTGCTTCTTCCCTGAACTCCGCAGGCGATGATTCCCACCGACTGAGACCCCCGACGGGCCAGGTAACGGGCGGCCACCGCGGTGGCCGCCCCGGTTCGCATGGCGGTAATCCAGGTGGCATCCATAACGGCCACCGGCAACCCGGTATCCGGGTCATTGAGGATAATAAGACCGCTGATGTAAGGGAGATTTTTCTTTTGGTTGCCGGGGAAACCGGAGACCCACTTGATGCCGGCAGCTCTCAGGCGGGGGATATAAACGGGCATGGCGTGAATGAAAGCGTCCGGCCGGGGATGAATGCCGGGCTTGGGGGGCATCTCCACCCGGCCTTTCCCTTTTTCTGCAAATCCCTTCTCCAGCGCCTGAATGATGTCGGGCATCGGCAGATTGACGGCTTCCACATCCCGGCGGCTCAGGTACAGTATCCGGTTCTCATCCATGATGATGCTCCTGATTGGTGGATACTCTCAATATAAACCACTGAAAGAAAAATGGCAAAGGAAATTCCGGTACGGGATAGACTAAAACTTCAGCGTCAGGTTGATTCCCAGTCCCCGGGGCTGCATGACCGGTGTGATCTGCAGGTTGCGCTTTTCATGCTGCTTCATCACAAAGGAAGCGATGGCGTATCCTGCCACAGCCCCCAAAAAAACGTCCGAAACCCAGTGCAGGTCCTCGGTCACGGTGGCCATCCCGCCCAGGCTGGCCAGGGTATAGCAGAGGATGGGAATGAAGGGTTTTTGGTTGTAGGATTTGGCCACCACAGTGGCCAGGGCCCAGATGGTGATGGTATGACCGGAGAAATAAGCGTCGTAATAGGCCCACTGGCCCTCTTCGTAGCGCTTGAAGAAGCCGGCGGGTCCGGCCCAGTGATCCCGTCCGTCGGTGAAGGAGGGACGGGTTCGACCGGTGAGGTGTTTTGCCAGCTGGACCACCACGAAGGAGTGCATCATGGCCTGCAGGGCCATGGAACCGGTCTGGAGTCCTTTGTTGTCCTTGAAAATGATCCCTTCCAGAATAAACAATCCCGCGACACCAAAGGGCATTCCCTGGCACATGTTGGAGAAAATGGGACTGGCCTGGTCAACCGCGGGGTTTTGGGCCTGGAAATTTTTAATCTTCCGGTAGATCGTTTCATCGTTGTGGATCAGTACTGCGCTGAGGATCCCCACCGGGGCGATGACCCAGAGATCCCGGGGTTTGACCCGAAGCGGGGAGGACAGGATCCGGGCATGATCGGACCAGAAATGCCCGATAACATTGCCCTTTTTTTGAGGATCAGAAGTTTTGGTTTTTTGATTTTGAGGGGAGGATTCCCGCGGTCCGGCCCGCAGTGAAAGAGGCAAGAACAAGAGACCGGCCAGTAGAAGTGACAGGGATTTTTTCATCTGGAAATCATATAATTTTTCCCCCGGGGTGTCAAATGGAAAAGATCCTCTCTGCCTGGTTGGAGGTCAAGGGTGGTCTGAACCTGACCCAATACTCCTGCCCGACGCCAAGAATTGACCCGGAGCTTGGGAACTTGTTAACCTGTGAACTTTTAACCGGTTGCCCGTGTCCCTGTACACCGGAAGCAAAATATATTATAATAAAAAATACGCGCCTGTAGCTCAGTGGATAGAGTGTTGGTCTCCGGAACCAAAGGTCGCAGGTTCGAATCCTGCCAGGCGCGTTTTCTTTTGGCCCCAATTTGAGATCAGCGGCCAATCTCTCTATAATGAAGGTATGGCAAAATGTCCCCACAGTTTCCAGGTCTTTGTCAAACCCACCGGGCCGGTCTGCAACATGAGGTGTCGCTACTGCTATTACCTCGATAAGAAAAAGTATTACCCGGGAGAGAAATCCTTTCAAATGCCCGGGCTTCTGTTGGAGGAGTATATCGTACAGCATATCGAGGCTTCATCGGATGAGATCATCCGCTTTTCCTGGCACGGGGGGGAACCCACCCTTCTGGGGCTGGATTTTTTTCGCCGGGTGCTGGAACTGCAAAACAAGCACCAGCCGGTCGGTCAACTGATCGTGAACGGCCTGCAAACCAACGGGTTGAGACTGGATAATCGGTGGGGGGAGTTTTTGTCCCGGGAAAAATTCTCGGTGGGATTGAGTCTGGACGGACCCCGGGAACTGCACGATCGCTACCGCCGGGACCGGTCGGGCCGGTCTACTTTTTCCCAGACCCTCAGGGGATATGACATTCTTAAAAAACACGGTGTGAGTACCGATATCCTGTGCGTGGTCCACGAGGGTAATGTTCGAAAGCCGCTCGAGGTCTACAACTTTTTCAAAGAGATCGGCGCCACCTATATCAGCTTTCTCCCCCTGGTTGCCCGGGAGGATCCCGGCCGGGCCAGTAAAGAGTCGGTTCCCGGAGAAGAGTGGGGAGATTTCCTGATCCGGATTTTTGATCAATGGGTCAAAGAGGATATCGGCCGGATCAAGGTACAGATCTTCGAAGAGGCGGCCCGCTGGGCCTTTGGCCTGGAACATTCTCTCTGTATTTTTCGCAGAACCTGCGGAGATATCCCGGTGGTGGAGTACAATGGCGATTTTTACGCCTGCGATCATTATGTGGATTCCCGGTACTGCTGGGGAAATATCATCGAGACTCCGCTGGAGGAGTTGCTGATGGATCCCCGACAGCGATCCTTCGGAATGGAAAAGGAAAAGGGCCTGCCCGCTTACTGTCGGTCCTGCCGGGTGCTGGCCATGTGCAACGGCGGTTGTCCCCGGAATCGCTTTGTACGCGCCCCGGATGGGGAATCCGGCTTGAACTACCTGTGCCCGGGGTATAAAAAATTTTTCACCCACTGCCTGCCCTTTGTGGACGCGGTAAGGTCCCGCTGGCAGAAAGCAGGCGGATCCAACCGGGAATAGTCAGACCAGTTTTTCTTTAAAAAAGTCCAAAGTCCGCTCCCAGGCCAGCCGGGCGGATTGGGGGTGATACCGTTCCGGACGGGTGTCGTTGAAAAAGGCATGCCGGGCGCCCTCATACATGAAGATCCGGTATTCGATCCCGGCCTCTTTCAAGGCCGCTTCAAAATCCGGGATGCCGGCGTTGATCCGGGGATCTTCTCCGGCGTAATGGCAAAGGAGAGACGCCTTGATTCTGGGCACCTCTTCGGCATTGGGTTGACTGCCGTAAAAGGGGACGGCGACATCCAGCCCCGGGCTGTGAACCGCTACCTGGTTGGTGACGCCTCCGCCCCAGCAAAAGCCCATGCAGGCTACCTTCCCGGTGGTCTGGGGGTGGGTTTTCAGGTAGTGAACAGCGGCGATGAAATGCTGATGGGTGGTCTCCCGGTTGAGTTTTCTCATCCGGTCCCGGGCTGCGTCCGGGTCAGCGGGAGTGCCGCCTTCCGGGGTCAGGGCGTCCGGAGCCAGGGCCAGATATCCGGCCACCGCCAGCCTCCGGGCCACATCTTCTATGTGGGGCTGCAGCCCCCGGTTCTCATGGATCACCACCACCGCCGGGCAGGGTGCCTCTCCCCGGGGGCGGGCCAGGTACGCTTTGATTTCCCCGGTCCCGGCGGGGTAGCGGGTGTACCGGGCGGCAATCCGATCGTCCTTCGGGGCTACCTTCTGGGCGCGGGTGGTTCTGGATTCCAAAATCGGCAACAGGGCCACCGCCGCGGCGGTTCCACCGGCCAACCGGGCCAGTTTTTTTAAAAATCCCCGCCGGTCCAGACGGTTCTGCCGGTAATTCTCATAAAGGTCCTGAATCTGTTTTTCAACCACCTTTCCTCCTTTTTTGGAGGGAACCGGTCCCGGTTCCCTCTGTTATTGTAATCAAAAACATTTTTTTTGGCCAGCTTTTGCTCTCCGGGGGAGGGCTTGAGATTTGAACGGGAGTTGATTATACTGGTTCCAGGAGTATTCATGGATATGGCCAGAGTCCTCGGCTGGATCGTGGTGGTGTTTTTTTTCTGCGCGGAATGGGGAGCGGGGGCCGGCGTCTCTTCCAAAAGTACCCGGGATATCCCCCTGGTACCGGATTTTGATCTGGGGCGTTACCTGGGGACCTGGTACGAAATCGCCCGTCTTCCCCATCGTTTTGAACGGGAACTGGAGCAGGTGACCGCCACCTACCGGCTCCGTCAAGACGGCAGGATCAGGGTGATCAACCGCGGGCTGAATACCCGCACAGGTCGGTGGAGCGAGGCGGAAGGCCGCGCCTGGGTTCCGGATCCCAAAACCCCGGCCCGGCTGAAGGTCAGCTTCTTTCTGTTTTTTGCCGCGGATTATCGGGTGGTGGCGCTGGATCCGGAGGATTATTCTTATGCCATGGTAACCTCGGGGAATAAAAAGTACCTCTGGATTCTCAGCCGGCGGCCATCGATGAAGGATGTTGTTTACCGGGACCTGGTGAAGAAAGCCGGGGGCTGGGGGTTTGAGGTGGACCAGCTGATCCGGGTCCGGCAAAAAGAGGGAGAAAAAGAGAAAAAATCTTGACAAAGAACCCCTGAATTGTTACAAATGGAATGCCCGATGTAAAAACCAGAGGGATTGGAGAGTAACAAGCTGCGAGGGATCCTGAATGGGGATCTGTTCTTGATGCAGTGCGGAAAGAAATGGATGGAAAGAGGCAGGCCTACCCCGAAAGTCACCGGAATGCCGTTCCTTCTCCCCTCCCGTCAGATTGGAAACAGGGATGAAAAAAGAGAAGCTAGATCTACAGACCCGGCAGATCCTGGAAAGTGATTTTTCCACCTTTGAAATTGTCCGGGTTCCGGATGATGATGATCGACGCCTGATCGATGAAAACAGCAGTTTTGAAGGTCACTTCGTATTTCTGGACGTTTATATGCGGGAATCCTCACGGATCAACGGGGATCACCCTCTGATCACCGTGGCCAAGATTTACCGGGCTTTTCACCACTGCATGGTATCCTGCCTGCTGGGGAACCATGGCCGGGTACGGGGATTTCATGGCGATCGGGTCATGGGTGTATTCAGTGGTGATGATAAGGTCAACGAGGCTGTGGACTGCGCCAACTATATGGTAGGTTGTTTCATAGAGGTGCTGCAGCCCCGGATACGGGCTCTGCTGAATGATTCCAATTATGAAATGGGGGTGGGGGTGTCCATGGGCAAAGCGCTGGTAATAAAGGCGCCCCCGCTTCGGCAGAAATCCACCTGCCAATTGCTCTGGATTGGCGATGCCCCTTATTGGGGGGCCCAGCTGAGTGAAAATGCCAATGCCTGGAAGGGTCGAATCAATATCTGTACCGGATGTTATGAAAAATTACTGAAGGAAAACCGTTACCATGTGGACCAGGACGGTAATCGGACCGAGAAATGGACCCACGGGGCGCTGGAATGGGGGGGGAGTTTGATTGATATGTACCGTTCCACCTGGTACTACTCGCTGCCCTGATTTTTTACCCGGCTTAATTGGGCACTTCCAGGCCGGTCAGTCGCCCTCCCCGGTTGCCCAGTATTACGGAAAAAAGCACATTAAGGCCGGTGAGCAGTAAAAAGAGCCCGGGGGACATTTTCAGGTGAAAGAGCAAAGCCAGGGCCAGAAAGGAAGATACCGCCAAAAAGAGTGCTGCAACAACGATCTTCAACCTGAGTATCGGGGTGTTGAGCCTTTTGAACCGGGTCTGGCCGTCCACCAGTCCGCTGAACAGGGAAAAAACGATGGATACCGGCAGCAGCACCGTTAACACCCGAACGGTGCCCAAAAGAAGATCTTCCAGGTGGGGGGAGAAAAGCAGGGCCAGGAAGAACAGACCGAATGCCAACACCGCCATGGCCTGGGGAAAATGCACCACCATGGAATGCAGATGAAGATTCAGCAGCCGACGCCGGTTCTCTTTGATCCGATCCTGGTAGGGTTGGAAAGCGGTTCTGGCCACCCCGCAGGCGGGACAGATCTCCCCCAGTCGGTCTTTCTGGATCACGTAACCGCAAACCCGGCAAACCAGCTGTTCTTTCATGCGGCCTCCTTCAATCCGGTCTTCTAAGCCATCATAACCGAAAGGAAACCATAATGCAAACCGCCGGGGCGCCCCGGGAAACGGTCGATATCATCGAAGGGGAAAAGCAATCGTTGAATTTTCTTAATAAATCCCTTGACATGGATGGGGAGATGGCAGTATACTATATCGGTGAAAAGCGATATGGTAAGAGGCCTTGAAAAGGTCTTGAAAGCGGCAGCGGATCGAAACCGGTTGCGGATTATCAATATGCTGCAGGCGCGTCCGCTCTGCGTCTGTGAGATCACTGCCGTACTGGGGCTTTCCCAGTCTACCGTCTCCGGCCATCTGCGGGTACTGAGAGACGCCGGGCTGGTGCTGGATGACAAGAGTGGCCTTTGGGTGGAATACCGCCTGGGGGGCGGGGATGAGATCGGCGAAAGGCTGATCAAATTGATCCATGCCCGCCTGGGAAGTGATCCAGTGATGCAAAAAGAGCGGAGCCGGGCCCAAAAGGTGGATCGGCGGGTGCTCTGCCGGCGGTAAAAAAATTTATCCGGCAATATCGTTATATCGGGATGTAAGAATAAAATTGAGAGAAAAGATGAAAGAATGGCGAGTGTTTTTGTTGCTGACGGCGGTTTTTCTGGTGTTCTACTTTTTTCCCTTGAATATCATTCCCGTGGGCGGGCCGTTTTTTGAAGCCCTGGCCCTGGTGCAGTGGTATGCCCGGGAACATGTGCTGTTATGTCTGGTGCCGGCCTTCTTTATCGCCGGCGCCGTTTCGGTTTTCCTCAGCCGGGAATCGGTCATCAAATACCTGGGGCCGGAGGCGAAAAAAGTCACCGCTTATGGTGTGGCTTCGGTTTCCGGAAGCGTCCTGGCGGTCTGCTCCTGTACGGTACTGCCCCTTTTTTCTGGAATTTACAAAAGGGGAGCCGGGTTGGGACCGGCCACGGCATTCCTCTACTCCGGACCCGCCATTAATGTTCTGGCAATCATTCTAACCGCCCAGGTGCTGGGAATTGAAATCGGGATCGCCCGGGCGGTGGGAGCGATTGGATTCGGCATCGTCATTGGATTGATCATGCGCCTGATCTTCCGCAATGAGGAGAAAAATAAAGGGACGCAGGGTGGATTCCAAATGACCGGCACGGATGATGAACGTCCTCTATGGAAAAATACCCTGTACTTTTTTGCCATGGTGGGCATCCTGGTATTTGCCAATTGGGGAAAGCCCCAGGAAGAATCCGCGGGTATCTGGTCATTTCTTTTTAACTCCAAGTGGTGGATCACCGGGGTGTTTCTGGTTGCCCTGGCCATAATGTTAATTCGATGGTTTAAGAGGCATGAATTAAAGGACTGGATGATCTCTTCCTGGGGATTTGCCAAGCAGATCCTGCCTCTTTTATTTCTGGGAGTACTGGCTGCCGGCGTTCTGTTGGGCCGTCCCGGGCGGGAGGGATTGATTCCCTCTGCATGGATTTATAGCCTGGTGGGTGGGAATTCCCTGCCGGCCAACTTTTTTGCATCCATGATCGGGGCATTGATGTACTTTGCCACCCTCACCGAGGTTCCCATTATTGAAGGCCTGGTCGGGGCCGGCATGGGAAAGGGGCCGGCCCTGGCATTGTTGCTGGCCGGTCCGGCGGTGAGCCTGCCCAACCTGCTGGTAATCCGAGGAGTACTGGGTACCCGAAAAACCCTGGTGTTCCTGGGACTGGTAGTGGTCATGGCCACCACCGCCGGTCTCATATACGGACATTTGTTTTAAAAGCTTCTTGAGGAGGATCCGCATGAAAAAGATTCAAATTCTGGGAACGGGTTGTGCCAAATGTAAAAAGCTGGCCGAAGGGGCAGAAAAAGCCGCCAAAGATTTGAATATAGACTATACTCTGGAGAAGGTGACGGATCTCAACCGGATCATGGATTTCGGAGTGATGGTCACCCCGGCCCTGGTGGTGGACGGTGAACTTAAGACAGAGGGGAAAGTGCCATCTGTCGGGGAATTGAAAAGTATCCTTGCCTCCCTGGATTCCTGAGAGTGGAAACAATGCCGCTATGAAAGAGGAATGAGAAAAGGGGTGGAACCGGTTGGGTCGGTATTGGCAATGGTGAGTTCCTGTTTGGATTGACCCGGTAACCGCGAATGGTCGGGAATCCGCGAACGTCCTGCCGGATTATTCTTCCCGGCGGTTCCGGGCAAACATCCAAAAAAAGGGGATGCCAGCGGCTACGGTGGCCAGGGCGATGCCGGATTCCACCGGCCGCTGAATAAAGGCCAGAATCAGAATCCCCGATCCCATCAGGATAAAGAAAACCTGGACCAGGGGGTATCCCCGGGCCTTGTGCACCGATTGTCCCAGCCGGCGGAGCCGGAATACACCGGCCACGCTGAGCAGGGGAAAAATGGTCAGGGAAAATCCCATGTAGGTGAGGACCTGATCAAAGGTGCCCAGCAGGACCATGGTTCCGGCGATCAATCCCTGCAGGATGATTGATTTCACCGGGACCTGGAAGCGGGGATGGATCTGCCCGGCGAACCTGAAGAAATGGCCGTTTCTGGCCATGGCATAATATACCCGGGGGCCCAGGATGATAAAGGCGCTGAGGGAAGAAAAGAGGGCGAGGGCCACCATCAGGGAGATGACTCCCCCCAGGGCCGGTCCCAGGGATATCCCCACGGCCCGGCCGGCCACGGAGATCTCCCGGGTCCACTGGCCCGGGGGGATGGCGTAAAGGTAAAACAGGTTCAACAGCAGGTACAGGATGATCACCATTCCGGTTCCAATCAGCAGGGACCGGGGCAGGTTCCGCCGGGCCTCTTTGATCTCGGAGCCGATATAAGCGGCGGCGTTCCAGCCGCTGTAGGCAAACATGATCCACATCAGGGAAAGTCCCATGGTTTTCAGGTCGGGGGAACCGCCGGAGGTATAATGGCCAGCGGACAGGTGGGAGAAACCTCCCCGTCCCCAGGCGAATCCGATGCCGATGATGGCCGTCATCAGCAATACTTTCAGGATGGTGAGAAGATTTTGTACCCGGCTGCCGAAGACGATTCCCCGGATGTGAATGAGGGTAAATCCCAGGATGACCAGCAGGGAGATGCCCTTTTTAATCACAAGCGCTTCGATGGAGGGGGGCAGTAATCCCGGCTGCAGCAGACCCGGGAAGGCCCGGCCCAGATAATCGGAAAAGCCGATGGCCGAGGCGGCGATGGGCGCGGAGAATCCCACAAAAAAAGACACCCAGCCGCTTAAAAAACCGATGGACGGATGATACAGCCGGGAGAGAAATAGGTACTCTCCTCCGGCCCGGGGCATGGCCGCTCCCAGCTCGCCATAGCTGAGGGCCCCGCAGAGGGCGATCAGTCCCCCCAAAAGCCAGAGCCCCATCATCAGCAGGGGGCTTTGAAGATCGGTCATCAGCAGCCCGGAGGTGGTAAAGATCCCGGCTCCGATCATGTTGGCGATCACGATGTTGGTCAGGGGAAAAAGGCCCAGTTTTCGTTTCAGAGTACCGGCGACGGATGGTTTAATCTTTCACTCCCGATAGCGGATGGATATCCCGGTTGACCGGTCCGCCTCGACCGTGGTGATGAAACTTTCCAGGTATCTTTCACCCCTGGGTTTCAGGTCCGAATCCTTCAGCGGTTCATCTTTTTCCGGCGAAAGGGTCAGCATCACGATCGGAGATAATCCTCCCAAAGGGGCCGTTTGTTGATTTCTCAGTGTCGGTCTCCTTAAGATATTATATTCAAATCCACCTTGAATTGAAACCGTCTGTCCTGACCCCCCTCCAGGGATGATAGATCTTGACAAGGGCCGTAGACTCTTATATATTGGGGCCGGGAAAAGGGTTTGATGAGGAAATGCTCCCCGGCGGATTTTTGCCCCCGGACCCACAGGCGGCGAAAAGATGAAGACAAGAGGTTTTCAGGTTGGCGATACCATCCGGCATTACCATCTTGACCGGCTGTTGGGCAAGGGGGGCATGGGGGCGGTCTACCTGGCCCGGGATACCCGCCTGAACCGCCCGGTGGCCATCAAGGTGCTGCATCCCAAACTGGCTGTCCAGGGCAGTCTGAAGTCCCGGTTTTTCCGGGAAGCGCGATCCGCCGCCGCCATCACCCACCCGGCCATCGCCCAGATATACGAAATCGATGAATGGAAGGATATCACCCATATTGTCATGGAATATGTGCAGGGGCAGACCCTCGGGGAGTTGATTAAAAAAGGGGAACTGGATCTGGCCAGTTCCGTAGAGGTGGCCCTCCAGGTGGCGGAAGGTCTCAGCAAGGCCCATCAGACCGGGATTATCCATCGGGATATCAAGCCGGCCAATATCATGGTCACGCCGGAGGGTCATGTCAAACTGCTGGATTTCGGTCTGGCCAAGCTGCTGGCCGGGCAGTCGTCAGTTGATCATGCCGCATCTCCGTCGAGTGGTACCGAGGTCCTGTACCAGACCACCGCCGGGACAGTGCTGGGTACCATCGCCTACATGAGCCCGGAGCAGACCCGGGGACAGACCATGGGTCCTCCCTCGGATATCTTTTCCCTGGGGATCGTGATGTATGAGATGATCGCCGGAAAACTTCCCTTTACCGGGGAAAGCCCCGTGGACACCATGCATGCCATTGTCTACGATGAAGTGGAACCGGTGACGGTCATCCGCAAAAACCTGCCGGCCGAGGTTCATCGGATCATCTCCACCTGCCTGCGCAAGCTTCCCCGGGACCGATACCCGGATGCGGGGCGGCTGGCTGCGGATTTGAAGCAGCTCAAGCAGGATATTGACTCCGGGGTGGTAAGGGGAGTGTCGCCGGTTCACCGGTTCCGGGCGGTATATGACCACTGGAAGGGAATCCTGTCGGATCTTCCCCTGCCGGCGGTGATCCTGGTTGCCCTGGGAGTCGTGGCGGTGATGATCCTGGTCATCGGCATCAAGTGGGAGAGCCTGATCTTTCCGGGACTGGTGGGCCTGCTGATCTTCCGGTATATAAAGAACCGTAAAAAACGCCTGATCAAGAAATTTGTCGGACGGATGCGGCGGTTTCGGGAGATCAAAGTGGTCACCGTCCGGGAAAACCGTATCCGGGTGTATGCGGACCGGGCCCAGGCCAAACTCTACGTCAAGGTCAACAGCCTGGTGGACCAGATCAACCAGAAGCTGTTTTTCGGCCGGCCTTTGGAGGTTTCGGTTATCGGGAATCTGGCCGATGAACAACTGGCGCCGGTTCTCAAGGAGTCCGGGGTGCTGTACGTCCGGGACGATGTCCTGAGAGATTCCTGATCGCATGACGGCCGAGCGGTGTTTCCGGGGTGGTGCTGCCGGCCTGAAAAACAGACCGGTTACCCTTGTTTCGCCCCAAGGAGGAAATCATGGTTACCAGACGAAACAGAGTTCAATCTTTTATCCGCAACATCTTCAGGTGGGGGATCGCAATTCCCCTCTGGATTTTTCTGGTCCTGCCCGTTTTTCAGAAGATCTATGAGCAGGTTTCTTCGGGGCGGGTCGAGACTCTGCCCTTCGGTCCCACGGCCAAAGGGGTGGGCTTGACCCTGCTGGTTCTATGGATTGCCAGCACCGTGGCCCGGATGTTCCACATACTTCCCGAATGGCAGCGCATCTGTCTGCTGCGGCTGGGGAAAACGGTCGGGGTCCGGGGCCCGGGATTCTTCCTTATCCCCCCCTTCATCTACGCCATCGCACAGGTGGTGGATATCCGGATCATGACCTACGAGGTCAAGGCCACCCGTACCCTGACCCGGGACAACGTGCCGGTGGATGTCACCGCCGCGGTGGAACTGGAGGTGGAGGATCCGGAAAAGGCGGCCATCCGGGTCAAGGACTACTGGAAGACCACCGAATGGGCCTCGATGGAAGCCCTGAAAAGCTCCATCGGCCGCAATGACCTGCGCACCCTGCTCAGTGAAACCGAAGCGGTGGCCAGGAGTGTCAAACGGGAAATCGATGAAGCCGCCGTGGATTTCGGAGTCAACGTCCGGGCGGTAAGGATTACCGATATCAACGCGCCCCAGTCACTGATCGAGGAACTGGCGGTCATCGCCCGGGCGGAACGCAGTGCCCGGGCCAAGCACATTGAAGCCCGGGCGGAAAAGAAGGTGGCCCAGGAACTGGTGGAAGCCGGCCGGCTGATCGCCGCCCAGCCGGGAGCCATGGACCTGCGGCAGATCCAGGCATTGCTGGAGATTTCCAAGGAGGAGAGCTCCACGATTATCATCTATCCCGTCAACAGTCTCGGGGGGGACCAGGTGGCTGCCGCCACCGCCGGTTCTCTGGGGGCCCAGGCCAACACCACTTCCCCTCCGGTGGTCAATCTATCCCCCCCCACGTCCGGCAAAAAGGATCTCTGATCCGAAACCGCACCGGTTTTGGCCAAACCGCCCGAGTTGAGGGCCGGCGTCAAAACCCGATGAATCCGGCAAAACCTGTCTTCTTGCTTGACAATCCGTTGCGGTTGTGTCAAATTAAAAATTCAGGGCCATGGCCGCTGAGGAGAGAGAAAACGGCCCCATCGTCAGCAACTTACCGTTGTCGGGATATTTCTTCTCCCAGGCGGGAAACTGGAAGGGATTCCAATTCCCATCGAGTTTTTGGCCGCCCGTTAAGGAGGAAACCATGAAGGGTATCCATCGAATCATGGTGGTTCTGCTGCTGAACCTGCTGGTTGCCGGAGCGACCGCGCTTCCTTCTGTACCGCGCAATGACGCGGGTTTTTTACTGGTAAGCCCCTATACCTTTTATTTTCATCGGGGAAGTTATTTTGACCGGCTGCAGCTTCGGTCTTCCGAAACCCTGCTCTGGTACGTTTTTCAATCGGCCGATCAGTTGCCGGAACAAAAACCGGTCTTCGTGTTTTTCAACGGGGGTCCCTACGCCGCCACCAGCAGCGGCCTGTTGAGCATGTACACGAGCCGGTATACCCTGGACGTTGATGCCCCCCGGGGAGGCGATCGTTTCATCCCCAACCCGGTCAGCTGGACCGGGATGGGGAACCTGCTGTACATCGATGCCCGGACCACCGGATTTTCCTACAGTCAAATGATCGATCCGGAGGATGATTACCAGCGGTATCGGCAGTTCGATGCCCAGAATTACAACATCTACGTCGATGCCGCGGATTTTATCCGCGGGTTGCTGTTTTTTTTCGAGGTCAACCCGTCCCTGCGGGATAACCCGGTCTGTATCGTGGGAGAAAGCTACGGCGGGATCCGGGCCACCGTGATGCTGCATATGCTCCTGAACTATGAGGATTACGGCAACGGCCAGGAGAGGTACCAGGACGTTGCCCTGGTGCAGGAAATTCAGGCCCATTACAATGAGGTGTTTCCCGATTACGCCGGTCAGGCCGTGCCCCCTTCGGTGATCGCCGGTCAATTCGGCCGTCAGGTGCTCATTCAACCGGCCCTCACCTACGCCTACCAGCGGGAGGAGAGCGGCAAAATATGGGAACAACCGGGATCGGTGATCCACCAGATCGCCCGGGAGGAGGGGTTGACTTTCCGGCCCTGTACCGATGCCTCCTGCGACGCCTATTCCAATGCCCTGAGTTTCGTGGAGGAACAGGCCGGCCGGGATCCCTATATTTATCCACGGGCCAACGGCTGGCTGCTGGGGTACTTTGGCAATGCCGCACGGCTGTTGCGTCACAGCCAGCAACTGCAGACCATCACCGGGGTGAATGTCCGCGATATCCACGAGCTTTATGCCGGTTCCCGGCGGGACAAGGCCTACAAGGTGCTGGATACCACCCAGTCGGCGGCCCTGCGGGAAACCGCTGGCCCTTTGGATCCGACCCTGCGGCTGGCCCGTCAGAGGGCATTGCTGGACCGCCAGTCCCAGCTGTCCGATGCCGGTGACCTGGACTACATTTTCGGGAAACTGACGGACTGGGACCGGTTTTTTCTGGATTTCAATTACGATGCCATCTCGGCCCAGTACTGGAATATCGCCCGGGAACTGGGATATGATATCCACTACCTCAGCCCCCGCTGTGGCCAAATGTTTCTTAAGAACGTGGCCCACGTGCAAACCCTGATCACCAACGCCCGTTACGACCTGGTGGTCTACGCCCGGGCCCTTCCCCAGAGCCTGGCCCGCCACGACGACATCCTGGAGTCGGCGGTCCATGACCATGACCTGGAGACCGTCGCCAACCGGAACGGCCGGATTGTGCTCACTTACCGGTCCGGCGCCTTCCCCGATCTTCCCGACCTGACCACCCGTGTGATCCGGTTCCCCTGGTACGCCGAAAGCTGCCACTCGGTGCCCCTTACCCAGGGAATTGATTTCTTTCAGGACGTGTCCGGGTGGATGGCCGCCGGTCCGACACCGGGCCAGCCGGAAACGGGAGGTGAAAAATGAACCGGGCAGGACGACCCGGTACCTGGTGGTCATCACTGGCCGGGCGGATTCTCCCGCTTGCGCTGATCATCGGCTGCATGGGGGTGTTGTGTCCCCAGTCCGAACCGACTGTGATCGATGGGTTTCAGCTGGAATGGATGGGCGGTCTCTCCCTGGCCAATCCCCGGGACCTGAACCTGCAGGTACGGTACGATCAGGCCCTGCAGGACCTGACGGTGGACCAATACCACGACTACCTGCTTCAGAGCGGGCAGATCGCCAGCTGGAACCGGCTGAGCGACGGGGAGCCGCAGGAGATCCGGATGGGGATCCCCTTCGGGTTGCGGGTGCGCTACAACATCAATGACCGCTGGGCCGTTTCCCTGGGACTCCATTATATCTCCCTGGGGCGATCCGGGAATTTCATCCATGAATATGAACGCCAGACGCCCGTGGGGACTCGCTTCAGTTACCGGTATACCCACGACCTGTACCGGTTGACTGCCAACGGTTTCTCTCCCCTGGCGGGAATCCATTACAAGCACCGATTCAGCGATACTCTCCTGATGGAGGGGTATTTTTCCCTGGGGCCGGTGGTGGCCAACTGCCGGTACGAAAACAACCAGCTTTTTGAATGGCTCTACAAGGAGAGTACCGAACCCTACGTCCTGTTTGACCAGACGCGAAAGATCAAGGAGGTGGGCAGAGGCATCGGCCTTGCCGCCAGTCTCGGGGTTCGGTTGAATATGGCCTTTCACAAGAAATGGGATATTTTTGTGGAGGCCGGGTATCACCTGCGGGTGATCAACCGCGTTACCGGGCGGGGATCCGAGGAGATCGATGCCTATGGCCAGGACTGGGACGGCCGCTGGATCGTGGTGCAGGAGAAGGTGGTCACGGACTGGGGGACCGCCACGCCCCTGTTGCCCACCAATCTCGACGAGGGTTGGCCGGAGGAGCAGGTGGTTCGCGATTTCACCCTGAATCTTTCCGGGTTCCAGGTGTCCGTCGGACTCTCCTTCAAGTTCAAGGTGATCATCGAACCGCGGTATTGATTCCTGTCCAACGGTCCGGGGGGAAGGTCCCACCGGCCGCCCGGCAGAATCCGCCGATCCCTGAACCGCCGGACGGATGATGGACACGACCGCACAGTCGTGGTAAAATTCCCCTTAGACCGGTGTAGCTCAGTTGGTTTTTCGGATTCCCCGAAGGGAAATTTCCGAAAAAGGTTTTGCCAACAGCTGATAACCACAGGTTGGCAAAACAAGGACGCAAGCGGGCGCAGCGTCCAAGGAAAAGCACTACCTGGGGAGTGTCACCTGCCTGGGACCAACTGAAAGACCGGATGAGTTCTTAACAAGCCGGTGTAGCTCAGTTGGTAGAGCGTTTGATTCGTAATCAAAAGGTCAGCAGTTCGACTCTGCTCACCGGCTTACCTTCCCCTGCCTGCTCACCTTTCTACGTTTGCATGGAACATATGTAAGAACGAATCAAACGCTGAAGCACTCATATAAGACGTAATCAAAAGGTTTTGTGAAAAGCACGGCTGCCAGTTTCACAAAACAAGGGCGCGAACTGGTGCAGCGCCCAAGGAAAACAGTTCAAATCTGCTCACCGGCTTACTTTTTTTTCCCCGACGCGTTGATTTGATATTGCCTGGATGGTTCCGGTCTTCCTTCCAATGGGCGGGATTGTCCCTGATATATTCCCGGATCCGCTCTAATTCCCTTTTATTCCGGATGATGTGCTCGTAATAGTTTCTTTGCCAGATGCTACAGGTATTTGTTTCCTTTCGAATTCTG
>Ga0180433_10001226_pt1 | contig 43143 bp, 29 predicted proteins | sample SS_ome_8_FD_132980 | JGI IMG/M metagenome (GOLD analysis project Ga0180433, IMG submission 132980) | Hypersaline lake sediment archaeal communities from the Salton Sea, California, USA - SS_1_D_1 metaG | ecosystem: Environmental > Aquatic > Non-marine Saline and Alkaline > Hypersaline >...
ACAATACGACGACAGACCGGCACGAGCCAGTGCAGGTACATCTCCTGACAAATGTGATTCAGGTTGCTGCTGGCGAATACCATTCGCTGGCGTTGGAAACAGTACCAACACCCACACCGACCGAGACGGGCACATCCACACCAACCCTGCCGCCGCTGCCGACCAACACTCCGACGAATACGCCCGAAGATACCCCCGAAAATACCCCACCCCCCACCTATACCGATACGCCGCCCAACACTCCGACGAATACGCCTGACGAGGAAGAGACCAAACCGCCGACACATACACTCACCTACACGCCAACTGGCACGGCGACGGATACGCCTACACCGACGGGTACGCCTACATCGACGGGTACCTCGACATCAACTGCAACATCGACGTCAACACCGACGATGACAGAAACTCTGGTGGTGTCGCCGTGTGCTGCTTGCGACTCGAATGGCGACCACGCAATTAACTTCAGTGACCTCTCAGCCTTCAGTTTTGCCTGGGGCAGGAGCTGCGGTGAGCCTGGGTATCTGGCTGGCTTCGATGTCAATGCTGATTGCATGATAAATCTCACGGACCTCTCATTCTTTTCGTCTTGCTGGGGGGAGTCGTGGTGAAGTGACAGGTTCAGCTTCAAGGTTTGCTTTCAGCGACCCTCGTGAGTCATTGCAGGCTTGCGGGGGTCGCTCTTTCGTTGATAGGTAGGAGCGACAGAGCCTGGATTATGCGCTCAATACACTTGCGATCGTAGCGGAAAGATCTTTTCGCGTAAATGGTTTCTGCAGGAAACTCAGCATGCCGTCATCCAGGGCTGACTGCACTCTTTCGTTGGGGGCGTGCCCGGAAGAGAGGATTGCTTTCACGTCAGGATTGTGCTTCTTCAAGTCTTGGAAGCATTTTCGACCATCCGTTCCGGGCATGATCAAGTCGATGAGCACGAGGTCGATATTCTCGACATGGTCACGGTGATATTCGACTGCCTCTGCTGCATTTGAGACGCAGACCACGTCGTAGCCCAGTGAGGTCAACATCTGCCCCGTTGTCCTGCGCAAAATATCCTCGTCATCTACAAACAGAATGTGCCCTGTTCCCTTGAGCGGTTTCTCGTGACCCGGCGGAGTCTTTTCAACAGCTTCGCACTGTGCACACGGGAGGTATACGGTGAACGTTGTATGGCCTTTCTGGCTGTGCACGTAGATTGAACCACCGTGATTTCTGACGACACCATAGACCATGGCCAACCCCAGCCCAGTGCCTTTGTCGTGATCTCTGGTAGTGAAGAATGGTTCAAAGATACGGGACCGAATGTCCTCGGGTATCCCAGTACCTGTGTCTGTTACGGTGATCTCAGCGTAGTCTCCGGGTGGCAACGGTGCCACCGTATGGATGCACTCTTCATCGAACTGAGCTACCCCACTTTTGATGGTGAGAACGCCGCCTTGAGGCATGGCTTGTGCTGCATTCACAGCAAGGTTGATCAGCACGTTCTCTATCTGAGCGGCGTCTCCTTTGACGGTACACTGTTCGGCAGCAAGCTCTGTCTTGATCTCAATTCCTCTGTCAATCGTCTGTTTGAGCAACGTAATGACATTACAAATGGACCGGCGCAGGTTGAAAGGAGCTGACCGGTGCCGTCCTCCACGTGCGAAGCCGAGTAGCTGTTCTACAAGTTTGGCAGCACGCGTTGCTGCCATCTCGATGATTTCGGCAGCCTCGTGTGCCGCACTCCCTGGCTCAGTGTCAAGCTTCACGGTTTCGGCACCGCCAAGCATGCCAACCAGCAGGTTGTTGAAATCGTGAGCGACACCGCCGGCAAGTTGTCCCACAGCTTCCATTCTTCGCGAATGACTGAGCTTTTCCTCGATCTGTCGTCGCTCTGTTATGTCACGACCAACAGACTGAAATTCAACAATCTGCCCTTGGTCATCAAGAATCGGACAATCCGTCCACTCATGCCAGTGAATGCTCTTGTCTGCCGCCACAATTTCGTGCTCGAACGTCTTCACTTGGGGATTGGCGACGAGCAGGTCAATGTGTTCCTTGAAAGGGCCGTGAACATCATCGGGAAGAAGAAGAAGAAATTTTCGTCCCAGCAGCTCTTCTCGATTCTTGCCAAGGAAGCTGCAATATGCCTGATTCACATACGTCAATGTTGTGTCGGGAAGCCATCGACAGACCGCCTCCATCTGGTTTTCAACCATTGTTCTGTAGCGAGCCTCGCTGTCCTTGAGAACCTTTTTGGCATTTTCGAGCTCTTCTATGCGCATCGCAAGGGATGACTGCAGCTCGAGTATCCGCTGTCCCGCTTTGATACGAGCCTTTAGCTCATCGGGATCAAAGGGTTTCGTCACATAGTCGTCGGCCCCCGCTTTGAGTCCCGTGATGAGGTCTTTCTTGTCTTCGAGGGCGGTCAGAAAGATGATATACGGTGGCTCGCTAGTTTCTTGCTGACGGAGCCTGCGACATGCTTCAATGCCATCTATGCCGGGCATCATTATGTCGAGAAGGACAAGTTTGGGCGCATTCGCCCGCTGCAATTGTTCGCATGCCTCTTTCCCGTCGGAAGTGGACACCACTTCCAGACCCCACTTCTTCAGTGTCGTTTCAAGCATTCTGCGCGTCGTTTTGTCATCTTCGGCAATGAGTACCCTCATTGTGAACATTCCTCCGTGAGAGGGTTTGCAGCATATCGAATAGTCTTTGCTTGCGGATGGGCTTCCATTGCCCATCGAACGCATCCATCAGTTCCTCTTGTGATATCAGAAGCCATTACGGTCCAGTGCCAGCTTGAACATTCCGAACTTGTTCTCGATATCCTCAAACAGTGAATCGCCTGACGTAAGGTCACCGTCTCTTCCGGCCTTTTCCATCAGATACGCAACTTCCTGCAACCCAACAGCGCCGACGTTTCCAGAGGCCCCTTTGATTCCGTGAGCCTGACGCTCAACCATCGGAGCGTCCCCGCTGCCAAGGGCGTCCTTTAGAGCTTTGATCTGCTGCTCGGCATCTTCCAGGAAAGACTTGACGACCTCTCTAGCGACGTCTTCGTCACCCATCACTCGACTGAGGAGACTGCTCATGTCAAAGACAGTCTCCTCAGGCTCTGCATCCTGGGCCGTTACAGCAGGCTCTGGTGGCTTGGATTTTGACAGCCACTTATCGATCTTATTTGCGAGTGCCAATGGTTCGACCGGCTTGGATATGTAGTCGTTCATACCTGCCTTGATGCACTCTTCCCGGTCGCCAGCCATGGCGTTGGCTGTCATGGCAATGATAGGAATGCCGTGGTCCAGGACTGCTGATTCAGGATTACGAATGTGTCTGGTTGCTCTGTAGCCATCCATTTCCGGCATCTGACAGTCCATGAGGACAAGGTCATAAGGGATCGATTCGAGAGCCTTGATGGCTTCGAGTCCGTCTGCCGCGACATCTGTTCTGTAACCAAGCTTCTCCAGGATTCTCAAGGCTACTTTTTGGTTTACTATGTTGTCCTCGGCGACGAGGATACGGGTACTGCACTGCCTGTTTCTCACGATCCTGTGGCGTGTGACGATGCTTTCCGGCGTCTTGCCCACGTGATGTTGCTTTCGTTCCCAGACTGTTGCGAGACAGTCATAGAGCTGCGATTGCTTGACGGGCTTGGTCAGGTATGCAGCGAATCCAATCTCCTTCAGCCTGGCAACATCTCCGCGTTTGCCCATCGATGTCATCATTACCAGAGTAATGTCACGCAGCTCCGGATCTTCCTTGATCCTTGCACCGAGAGTTTCCCCGTCCATTTCGGGCATGCACATGTCCACAATGACAAGGCGAAATGGGTCTCCCTCCTGCGCTGCTGCTCGCAGTTTCTTGAGAGCTGTCTGCCCGTCAGGGGCTTCGTCATGCTGACACTGCCAGGAAGTAAGCAGCACATCGAGCAGACGACGATTTGTCGGAGTATCGTCCACCACGAGAATCCGCTGTCCCGCGATAGTTGTCTTCAGTTCTAATTCCGATTCTCGGCCTGAAGGCTGCTTTCCAAGCACAACGGTAAACCAGAACGTGGAGCCTCTGCCTTCCTCACTTTCCACGCCCATTTGACCGCCCATTGCTTCTGCGAGTCGCTTGGAGATGGTAAGGCCGAGGCCAGTTCCACCGAATTTGCGCGTTGTGGACGAGTCTGCCTGAGAAAATGCCTCAAATAGACGATCGATGCGGTCCTGCGGAATGCCGATACCGGTGTCAACAATCGCAAACCGCAATGTGACCTGATCGTCATCGTCGTTGTCGAGGGTGACCCGGATTGCCACTTCTCCCTCCGAAGTGAATTTGATCGCATTACCTGTCAGATTGACCAGAACCTGTCGCAGCCGCCCTGGGTCCCCTTGGACCAGGGATGGGACTACCGGGTCGATCATGCAGGTAAGCTCGATTTCCTTTTCCTCTGCGTGGTAAGCGATGAGATCAATTGCCTCTTCGAGAGCAGTGCGAAGGTTGAAATCGATTGTTTCCAGCTCCATCTTGCTGACCTCGATCTTTGAGAAATCGAGGATATCGTTGATGATGGCAAGTAGAACGTTTCCGCTGTTACGAACGGTCTCCGCAAACTCACGCTGCTCTTTGGTCAGGTCCGTATCCAGTAAGAGGCCGGTCATCCCGATTACACCGTTCATGGGCGTGCGGATTTCGTGGCTCATGTTTGCCAGGAACTCACTCTTGGCCACGTTTGCTGCTTCCGCCTCCACTGCCATTAGCGTTGCACGTTCAATAGCTGCTTCGAGCTGTCTGTTGATGTTTTTTATGTTCTCTTCCGAGCGCTTGCGATCGGTGATGTCGGTGGCAACGAGCACGACTGAGAGTTCCATTTCATCCATGTGTATCGGACTGAGACGGTTGAGGAAGAAGTGGCATCCGTCCGGGAGAGCAACTTCTGTTTCCACCGTCTGAAGACGCCCTGTGTCGAGAGCCTGCCGGAGGGTCTTTTTGAATGCGTCATGAAAGTCCAGCTGAACAAACGTCAAGACACTCTGTCCGACTACGTCTTCTTCGCTGTGGCCGGGATGGACCCGGTTCACTTTCTCGATTACACCATCTGCGTCGAGAACGAAGATGAAGTCCGGCAAAGCCTCTGACACAGTGCGCTGGAATGCCACCGCCCTCCGCAATTCCACGTCAGCCCGTTTGCGTTCGGTAATTTCCCTCTCGAGGTGCACCGTACGCTCGTCCACCTTCTGCTCCAACGTGGCATAGGACTCGGAAACCTTGCCCGCCATTCGGTTGAATTCTTCAGCCAACTGCTGGATCTCGTCGCCAGTCCTGATGTCCACGCGATAGTTGAGGTCGCCGTTGCCGATTCGTTCCGATCCGACGCGAAGCTTGTGTATGGAGTGGGAAAGGTGGCGCGCGATAATATAGGACACCGCTATGCCGACGGCACAGAGCACCGCGGCAATCATAGCAATGGCAGACCTCAACCTCGCTATCGGAGCGAAAGCCTCTTTCGTATCCATTTCCGCCAGCAGTCCCCATTCCATCTCCGGAATGCAGCCATGTGTGCCGAGAACAGGCACTCCGCGGTAATCGGTAAATGTCTCCGCTTCGTCTTTGTGCTCTTGATCGGACTGGCCCGTACGTATTGCTTCCAAGTTAGCGAGACAGCAGCGCGCATTCTCGGTATCGACCTTCTGCCTCAGGAATGTGTCGTGGAGGATCCTCGATGAAGTGATCATGAAGCCGTACTTGTTTATGAGATACGTCTCCCCGCTGTCTCCCATCCCTGTGTGGTCGGCTGTGATTTTGTTTATCCCGTCAAGGTTGAATATTACGTTGAGGACGCCGAGGAAGTTGCCGTTAAGGGAATCCATTACAGGGGCCGAAATGGCAAACGATTCTCTTCCGGTTGTTTCCGAATGAAAGGCGTCTAGCAAGAAGACACCGCGACGGCCTTCGAGAAAAGAGAGATCTGTGGTTCTGTCTGCACCGATAATCTCGGGCACGGTTGAAGCGACTACCATGCCGTCCAAGCCACATAGGGATACTTCATAAATGTCAGTGTGAGGGTCGTCGAGAAACGCATTGAGTCGGGTGTTCAGCGCCTCCGTGGCCGAGTCGGGGTCAGACAGAAAATCTCGCAGACCCCGCACCAGTTCGATTGACGATGTCGCCAACTGGACGTATTCCTTGTGCCCATCAAGGTAGGTGCTGATATGCGCCGCTCGAGACTGAGCTACTGACTGAAGGTGGGATCGGATATCCTTGTCCAGACCTTTCCTGGCAATGTGGTAGGCAGTGAAGCTCACAACGGAGACCACAGCAAGCACACCGAACACAGCCGCCAGCATCAACTTTGTGCCGATTCTCGCCTTCATTCTGTCACACTCCGATTTTCGTGAAGGGCTGCGAGAATCTCAGGGGCCAGCGCCTGGGCGGCCTCAGGCTTGTCGTGTATCCTTCCCGCGTTATGCTTGATGAGTGCAATCGTATCGAATAGTTCATAGAGACTGCCCGGCTTGTCTGCTGTCCCAAAGTGTTCAGCAGCCTCTTTCAGCGTGGGCCAGTGTAGACCGCCTACCTGCCGTCTATATTCTTCTGGCGTCAGCTTGAAATAGGGGGCAATAATCCGGCTGGCCTCGTCCGGATGCGTCCTGTAGTAACTGAGCGCTTTGTACCACCCGCGCAGGAGCTTTCCTACGACCGCCGGGTTTTCGCGAACGATCTGCTCTCTGACTGTGAGAATGTCAACGATGATTCCCGGCTTGTCCTTCGTCGATACCAGCAAATGGGCATTCTCTCGCTCAGCGGCTCTGCTCACCCACGGCTCCCACGTCACAGCAGCATCTACTGTCCCGCGCAGGAACGCTTCGCCCGCCTTGTCTGGCGATACGGGTACGATGATGATCTCGTCTAGCGACAGCCCGGCTTTCTCAAACAGATAAGCGAGAAAAGTCTCGCCGACGTCATCACGGGCCAGGGCGACCTTTCTGCCGATGAGGTCCGACAGTTTCTGAATGTCCTTGCTCGCAACGATCGCATCTCCCCCCATCGATAAATCGATCTCGGCCACCGCAACCACGGGTGTCCCCGATGCTCTCTTGTTGACGAGCAGATCAATAGTCCCGGCCTCCGCATCGAGCATTCCTGCCTTGAAAGCATCGTTTCTTGCCTTGTCCAGCTCTTCATTTACAAATAGAAGCTCCAGACCCTGCTCAGCAAAGAACCCCTTGTCAGCGGCAAGATATAGGGGCCCGTACCCGACCCAGCTTTGGAAAGCAATGGACAGGCGGTCAACCTTCTCGGCTGTGGGCTTTTTCGACCCGCACCCAGGCAGCGTGAGCAGGCAGACCAGGAACACGACCATGCCTCGCGGCCTCGCTATAGATATTGTTTTCGCGCTGATTCTCATTCTCATTTGCTCACCTTCTGGTTGCTTGGAACCGTATGTGGCACACGATTATCGAACGCCATTTGTATTGTGGACGGACGCCGGTACTGGCAGCCATTCTGTCTGTTTATGATTTCCCTTGCCGCTACGATCATTCATCGCCGATTTCTCGGGGTTGTTTTGCTTTAGTCACAACCACACAAGAGGTTACGCCCCTATTGTGAGATTCGGCAAATGTTAGCTACTGTCCAGTCGGGTTCTGGATAGAACAATGTGTGATCACACAGGACTACATAGTTGCGATGAAATTGCTGCAAAATGTTCAGCGGTAAATGGTGGTTTTCGCAGCAGGAGAGGGCGGAATCCCCTTGCTCAGAAGAAATAACACTTGGCGTGCGCTGCTGGCTTTCAGATACAGCTAGCTTTTCGCGGTTGCCACCTCAGCGCGTTGCTGAAGAGGCTTGTCGGCCTTCCTTGAGCGCTTGTCTTCATACATCTTTTCATCGGCTAGGTGAAGGAACTCCTCGACCGCTATTGTCTCGTTTGGCCCCTTCACGTGAAAACCGACGCTGACACGCGGAATGATTCCCTTCAAGCCCGGCTCATTGTGATCAGCTAGAGCTACTGCGAGTCGCTCCTTGACAGGCTCTGCCGGAATATCACCGTCTGGGAGAACGACAGCGAACTCATCACCTCCGATTCGGTAGCTCATATCGCTTCGGCGAAAGGCTTTCTTGATCGCCTTGCCGACAACTGACAGAAGGATATCCCCGACATTGTGGCCGTGTGTGTCATTCACAGTCTTGAAGTCGTCTACGTCCAGAAGGAGGAGCGCCAAAGGGTCTTTCTTTCGCTCCGCCCGGTACAATTCCCGGGCAATGTCATTCGTGAAGGCACGGCGGTTGGGGAGTCCGGTAAGTTCATCCGTCAGCGAAAGGTGTTCAAGCTTTTGCTGGTATGAGACAATACGCAAACCAGTTTTCAGGCGTGCCTGGAGCTCAATGGGGTCCACAGGCTTGTTCAGGAACTCCTCAGCACCGGCCTCCAAGGCTGCGATACGATCCTCTCTCTGGACTTTCGACGTGAAAACAATGAAATACGTACTCGCCGTGTCCGGGGTTTGTTTGACACGATGACATAACTCAAGCCCGTCCATCTTTGGCATCACCCAGTCACACAGAACCATGTCCGGATGCAATTCCCGGATCATCTGCCATCCGTGTTCACCGTCATACGCGGAGAGAATCTCGCAGTTCACAGTTTGTGCAATTTTGGAAACAATGAAATGCACGGAGCGGTCATCATCAACGACTAAGACTATGGGGGCCATTGTGCGAAACCTTCCTTCGACAATTCGCGGTGCCTATACAAGGATACTTCGGCGGAGCCTGTGTTGGAGACAAGCGCCCACAGACGGCTCTATTCTTATCGCCTGGGTCTGCAAATGGACGTGTCACACTGCAATGCTCTCGTCCGAGTATCGGTCAATTCTGTTCATTATTAGCCCCGATCTGTTGGACAGTGTGCACTAAGTCTTATCCAGCAAGATCAGCTATTTTGGGAGTGACATTCTCATATGTGGGCGACACGGAGACGAGAAAAACGTAGTAATGTGGCAACATGACGTAATTGTATGTGGCATGTGAGCACCGATACGCAAGGCATTGTTGGTGAAAAGCTTGTGTTGTTATAGGGGCATTGGATGAATACCAATGTTGCATTATGCAAACATTCAGCAATTCCTGACCTTCCGCTACGCCGTTCCCGATGATGGTCGGCGTTCTGCAATATCCCTCCAATAAAGAGGTTACGCAATGCCGAATTCAGCCTGAAGATTGCCTTGGAACGGGGCATGGTTTTTGCAGTTTTGTAGCGGGTAAACATTGCATTTTGATTTGCGCCAAAGTTTTTGCGGGGAGTACAACTTGGTCTTCCTAGTTGTAGCACATTGGCGTTTTGGGGAGGAAATGCGATGTCTATTCTTTCTGCAAGACCGACCTTTCTAACGGCCGTTCTTTTTCTGGCCGCGATCCTTGTGATTGTGCCACGAGTTCACGCTGATACATTCGTTTTTGACTACGAAGTCCTTAGTCGCACAACGGTTGTGCTGGACCCTGTCCAAAGCTATGTCCAATACGACTATCTGGCCTTTGCCGTCGATCAAGGGCCGGACGTCATCTATAAGGCTTTGAGTTATGTCAACGACGTGTTTCCGAGCGGCGAAATGGCATACAACAGTGTCGACTGGGACACCCTCGAGATCTGGACAAATGACGGTGACGCTGCTGACTGGCTCGCCGAGTTTCAGCACGGCTACATAGACGGTCCTGTTCCCGGCGGCATGTACTGGGGTGACAAGTGGAATGCGCCCGATGGAGCGGACGGCTTGAGGCCGGATGGAGACTCCATTTCCTTTGTCGATCCACTCACTTACGACTGGGAAGGGTTTGGAGACGATCTCCTGACGTATGCCCAAGATCCAGACGATGGCTATTTTGCCTTCTCTTTTCAGAGCGTACTCTTGCCGGGACTTGGCGAATGGTGGGCCAAGGATGGCACAGGCTATGTGGACAATGGTGTGAAACTCGTTCCCGATGTTGCACAGGGCGGCCCGCCGCTCATTCCCGAGCCTTCAACGCTCATGTGCCTAGCTTCTCTCGTCCTTGGTGTCCCGATACTGAGGGTATTGAAACGCAGGAAGTAAGTCAGGTGCCCTGACTCCCACAACGCGGCTGCCTTATTCAGGCGGTTATTCTTGCCTCTTGACTGGTTTCGGCCATCCTCTGCAGTTTCTGTCCACTCAAAAAACACTACTTCTCGCCACAACTGACCGAGCATACCATTGGTAGAAGTCGCAGGAAACGAGCAACGCTCACAAACATACAGGAGCTTTGGATGGGAAGGCTTTGCACCATTGTCGGGGCGCTTGTCGGTAGCTGGGTCGGATGGTGGATTGGCGACAAGCTGTGGGGGGATATCACGGCGGCCTTCCTGGTCGGTTCCGCTTGTAGTCTGGTCGGGATCTACCTCGGATGGAGCATCAACCGTGACTACCTTGGATGACCACTTGATTGTGACATGTTCGATCGTTGAGCAGGGAGCGTCTTCTGAGTGTCAATGCCACCACCCCAAAACACGAGCGTCTCGGTCCCATCCCAGAAAGTCCACGGCTTGAAGTTTTCACGGCGGAGCCCGAAGAACTGGACCAGCGGCTCGACCGGCAGTACGTCGATGCCAAGCCACTCTGCGATATCCATCTCCACTTGGCCAAGCATGTGGAAAATTCATATATCTTGGACTGCTTGTTTTCAATGCTCAAATGCTTTTGCAGACCCGCCAATGCGTGGGCCGCTCATGATCATACCGCCCAGATCCAGCGGAACACGATCCGGCTCTTCGTGGTTGAAGCTCTTCGGCACGCGTTCGCGAGACGTCACGTTCTTTCCTTTTTGACTCTGACCGCTGTCATGGCTTGATTTTTGTTGGTCGAGCATCATAGACATAAACAGTCATTTGCCACAAGATGCCCATAGCTTCAGGACCAACCGTTCCATCGCTACTGACGGCCTTGTGTCTATCGATTTACCTACCTTCTGTTGAAGAACGTTTAAGACCAAGTGCTACAGGGAAGAACGCGGCGGCCGCCGCGGATACGATAGCAGAGACTGCGAACAACACTTGATAGGAAGCAAGCTCAGCGATCAACGGACCGACTACTGACACGGCAATTATGAAGATCGGTCCCCTCAGTGTGTTGAACATGCCCAGGTACTTGCCAGCGCCATCCGCCGGGGCCAGGGCAATTGCCATTGCATGGTGGCTCCCGCCTACCAGAGTCATTGACACACCCGGCAAGAAAAAGACGGCAATAAAACACCCTTGCGTCGGCGCTAGAATGGCGAGAATAGGGACGAACACGCTGATCACGAGACCGCAGAAATAACAGAAGCTCGCGCTCTACCGATCGATCAATCGACACGCAAAAGGTCCTACAATTGCCTGTGAAACTGTTACTGCCACAGTCGCATATCCCACGAAGGACCCCAACTCGCCATTCATAGTGAAACGTTCAGCAGCGTACTTGATGAAAAAGACCGACGCCATCGTCGCTCCCATTGCCCCACCGCCGAACGGATTGAGTGCAACGATAATGGAGAAAGAAAGGAAGGGACGATCAGCGCGAAATGCTTGGACGAATTCCCTGCATGTGTTACGCATAAGCTCCACGAGTGCAAAGGGCGAGACGGAGTGATGATCCACTTCTCGAATGGGTTCTCTACTGGCCCCAATTAGGGCAGCCGTCCCGAATGTTGTAAGGGCACACGCGCCGATACAACAGGCGTATCCGTACGGAAACCGAAAGACCTCCTCATCAAGCACCAAAGGCAGTGCACAAGACGCGCTGTGCCTGTTATCGCTCCGAGCGAAATACGCCAACCATAGAACTTTCCTCGTTCCGTTGGTTTCAGGATACGTGTGATGAATTCCAGCCACGGCGGAACGAAAACGCCACTGAGAACCGCGGAGATCCACACTGTGAGCAACACGGCCAGGATCGCTGCGGTCGGTCGTTGTGCCAGGCCGAACAAAAGGCATATCGCCAGTAATGCCCAAGGCGTGCCCCGCGCCAACCGCAGGTATATCAACAGCGGACGGTACCTCCGGCGACCAGCGAATACTTGTGCCGAGAATACCTGCGGTGTGCTCTGCAGTAGACCAGCTGCACCAACCGTCAACCCGGTCACAAAGGTTGAAGCACCCAATGCAGCAAGAATACCTACGAGAACTGTCGTGGGGTGAACCAACACAGCAGAAAGTCTTGTGCTTGCCCCTTCAACAATGTTAAGGAACAAGTTGCGTCTCTGCTCACGAGGGTCAGAGAACTGCTGGTGTGGCAAAGCCTTCCCTTTCTCTTCTCGACGTGACGTGTGGTCAGCGATTCTACTGCTCATGCTAATATGTTCATACGAAGAATACCAAGTATCACGGTTGCGAAGCAAGTATTACCCATTAGGCCGCAGAAGAGTCTCAATCAAGGTGCGAAGCGAGACACGAGCCCTGCCGTGTAGATCGAACGCCTTGAGAGCACGTCGCTCTTCGACTATAATCCCCAGTCGCTCACTAACCGAAGCAGAGTAAAATGACGCAGGTGCTTATCAGCCTGTGCAATTACTCTTTGCGATGCTAATGGTATCTTTTGCGAACGAGGTAGTTTGATCAGCCACATGTGTTGTGGCGGCGAAGAGAGAGGAGAAGCGACGTGTTGAACAAGCGTGCAATCAACTTGAAAAGGCGACTTGCGGCAGGAGAGACCACCTGCGGAACGTGGGTATCACTCCCTTCGCCGACAGCGTGTGAAGTGACTGCCAATGTGGGTTTTGATTGGATCCTGGTTGACTCAGAACATTCCCTAATCAACCCGGAAACCCTGCAGCACATGCTGATGGCCTTTAAGGGGTCCGACACGGTCCCACTGATCCGTGTGCCGTGGAACGATCATGTGATTATAAAGCAGGTACTGGATATGGGCTGGGACGGTGTCATCATTCCGCAGGTGAACACGGTGGACGAAGTCAGACAAGCTGTGTCGGCGTGCCGCTACCCTCCGGATGGCATTCGCGGTTATGGCCCTCGTCGTGCAGGCAACTATTACGTTGACGAAGAGGAGTACGTCGCTCTCGCTAATGAATCCATAATTTGCACGATTCAGGTCGAGAGTGTCGCTGCGGCAGATCACATCGATGAGATGCTCAAGGTGCCGGGCGTGGACAGTGTATATGTCGGTCGCAATGACATGGCAGGCTCGATAGGGCGTACCGGCGAAGGTCAGTGCGACGAAGTCTGGAATGCTGTGCGCAAGATTTTCGCTGCAGCAAAGGCAGCGGGCATCCCCTGCGGCAACGCGGGGTTGGGTTTGGACCGCATTGACGAAACATTGGAGATGGGTTGCCAATTGATCGGGATCGGAGAAGACACAGGTTTCCTCCAGAAAGGAATGGTCGATGCGGTGAAGGCGTATCGCAAGATAATCGACCAGAAAGAGTAGTGTGGCCGACGTGTGCTTCATCCTGATCAGTTCGATACGGGTGTGAAGCTTTGTAGTAGTTTCCGGACCGATTCTTGATCAGGCCGGCTAGCTGCGCCTGAGGGATCGGTCCGCCTATACCAGGGCTTCTTTTTCCTCGTGTATAGAGGACATTACCCGGCGCAATGCCTCAACTACATTCGGACGGAATTGATTTGGTGTATTCCGTTCGATTTCGTCGAAAGCCTCCCAAGGCGGACGCCCCCTTCGATAGGGTCGATCGGTTACCATCGCGTCATAGGCATCTGCCACACCGATGATATGAGCGCCGAGAGGGGTTTCTTCCTGGGTTGCATGCCCATCTTCGCCTTTTGTGTGCTCGTAGGAAGTGTGATGATGGAGGACCAAAGGAACGGCATCCTGCAATACTGAACCCACAGCTTGCAGAATCTCCGCTCCTTTTTCTGTGTGCGTAGAGACTTCCTGTTTTTCTTCCGTCGTCAGTTCGGCTGCTTTGCGAATGAGTTCGCCACTGATCTCTACTTTGCCGATGTCATGCAGCAACGCCCCTGTTCTGACGTTTTCCACCTCCCTGCGTGTCAATCCCATCGCGATAGCGATGTCGGTGGCAAGATTGGCCACGCGCATGCTATGGCCTTGGGTATAGCGATCCGTTGATTCCAGATACTTTGACAGGATTTCAACGATCCCCACGTAAGCGGCACGCAGGTCTTCGAGTTGACGCTCCCTCGCCTCAAACAGCGATCCCACGACCACCGCAGCCAGGAACATGAAAGCTCCCCAACTGATCAAGTCCAGGTATGTGTAGAGGAGCGACTTCCCTGCCTGGAAAGAGGCAGGTGTCAACACTACCAAAACCACGACAGCCAGGATCGAAAGCACCGACGTAGCGATGGCCTGTCGCTTGCCTAGATAAAAGCCTGAAAAAAGCACAGGAAGAAAATAGAAATTCAGGAATGCATCTTTGCGCGGTATCCAGAGATGAATAGCCACGATCGAAAGGGCCACCACTGCCAACAGCAATATCTCAAAGTGCTTTACGAGTAACTGCTTAAACCGCTCCATACCCTACTCCTGACAACACGGACTGTTCTCAACATGTGGCGCAACGCTCCTGGCAGCGTCTAATGCAATTATCGGTATTGTGAGGCAATAACTAAGCACATCTGTTGAGTTTGTCAGCAGAAAAATGCCAATAGACCATGCCGGCTACCGACTGTACGTCCCTGTCAGCTTTGCCTTACCGAGGATGTGGCCTTCCATAGCCGCCAGGAGTGCACCCCTATCCGAGCCAGCCTCCAATTCGAGCATCGTATCCAGGGCGTAGAGTGTGAAATTGTAGTGATGATCTCCGTGTCCGGATGGCGGCATCGGACCTCCATAGCCCAACTTGCTGAAGTCATTATTTCCGTGTTGAGCATCCCCCAAGTCGGGAAGAGACTCGTACGTCGGGACGCCTTCAGGCAACGCCCTTTTGTCCGTCGGGAGATTCCACAATACCCAGTGCGTCCATGTGCCAGCGGGCGCGTCAGGGTCGTTGCAGATGAGGGCGTAGCTCTTTGTCCCCTCGGGCGGGTCAGTCCACTCCAAAGCAGGGGACAGGTTCTCTCCCTCACCGGTGTAGGCGTGTTTCTTAGGCATGCGCTGATTGTGAACGAAGCTTGGACTCTTCAGTTCGAATGTCATCTCCGTCTCCTTTCCAGTTGTGGCTTCATCATTTTCACCATCACCAAATACCGGAACACCAACGGCAGCCGCAAGGCACAGACACATCAAATATCCGAGGCATTTCTGGAACATCGCGGCACCATCCTTTCTATGCAGGACTCATATTACCCGTGGGAGCGCTCATGTATTGACATCATGATGCTGGTCGGAACTGGATGAGGTGATTCAGTGATGCGGTCCGGCCTTGTGCTCCCATCTGTCCAGCCCCTCCCCAGAGGCGGCCATACACCATTATCCCCCACGACAATACCGACTGCAATACAAAAACATCAGCGCCCGGCGGGCAATTTGTGGATATCCATGACGGTGAACAGTTCTAGTTGTTGTCATTGCGAGGAGTTCGTTCTGACAAACGACGCGGCAATCTATCGTTTTCTGGCAGTACATCTGATGTGGGATAAACGTCTCGCCTGTTGATCCCCGTCTCATATCCCTGGCACCTCGGCGAGAATGTCGATGCGGTCCACCAGCGAATCGTGTGTAACGATTCCCAGCCCACATTGCTCACCGTGGCTCCCTACCTGACTACTCTCGTTTTGGGAAGAGCCTTCCTGATAGAGACAAACCCTTCGTCAGATATCTTCGTTTCCATGAGGTAGAGCCATTGTAGAGAAGAGAGGCTCTTCAGGTGCACCAGTCCTTCGTCGGTTACCTGCGTTCTCCTGAGGTCGAGCCACCTTAGAGAAGAGAGATTTTTCAGGTGCACCAACCCTTCGTCTTTTACTTGCGTTTCGCCGAGGGTGAGCGTGAGTAGAGAAGAGAGACCCTTCAGGTGTACCAGCCCTTCGTCGGCTACCTGCGTTCTGTTGAGCGTGAGTATCTCCAGAGAAGAGAAACTCTTCAGGCGCACCATACCTTCGTCGGTTACCTGCGTTCCGTTGAGCATGAGCCCCTGCAGAGAAGAGAGACTCTCCAAGTGCGCCAACCCTTCGTCGGTTACCTGCGTATTGTTGAGGTCGAGCGACCGTAGAGAAGAGAGGCTCTTTAGGTGCACCAGTCCTGCGTTGGTTATCTGTGTACCGTCGAGGTCAAGCCTTCGCAGAGAAGAGAGACTCTTCAGGTGCACCAGCCCTTCGTCGGTCACCTGCGTTCTGCTGAGGTCGAGCACCTCTAAGGAAATCAGAGCTTCCAGATTTGACCAGTTTCCTTGTGCCTCTTCTTTGATCAGTAATATTGCAAGCTTGTCGGCGGTTGTGCTGTCTTGCTCACATTGATCGCGGATAGCTTGTGCGATAGCGTCCACTTCAGCACGTTCAGCCGACGGTCCGTCCTGTTCGATATTGCAAAGGTTATGGGCTAACTTGCGCACTTCTTCATCCGCCAGCCATTTCTCTCCGATGCTCGAACGGAGAAATTCACAGAGATCGCGGTTTTCGAAAAGCTGCTCAAACCATTGAGCTTTTAGCATGGCGCGCCGACTATCGCGTCCCTTTTTCTTGTCAGGCGCCAGAGCTTCATCCTTCTGCTGCTGCTCTTCGTCCTTCTCAATGGAACGGAGTTCTTCCAGCAAGATACGGCCAAGCCAAGGGCGAAGTTCCACAAGGTCTCTGTAGAGGGCTTCATTGTACTGTTGCATCGTGCGGTTTACCGCGACAATGTCTAGTGGCATCTTCTCTTTGCGCGTCTTCTTCCAGAGATAGATGTCGACGATCAGGTTGTTGAGCAAGCGGACGGCTGAGCGTGGATTGTTGTGACACGCGGAACCCAAGTGTGGCACGATTTCGGATACCAGCACTTTCTCAAATTCGCAGAGCACCGGGTTTGCATTAATGTGCTTTTCAAGAAACGTGGCGAAATAGCTTTCGTGAGTGGGAAGCGGGAGAGGCAACTGGACAATCTTGTCCAGATAGGATCGTCCCCCTCGAGAGGTATTGAAGCCATAATCCTTTTGATAAAGTATGGTGACGTATTGTTCGAGCATAGTGTGGGCGACACCGATGACGAAGATGAAGCCCTTTTGTGATAGTACCAGTTTGATGGCTTCAAGGAGTTTGACTGCCTTTTCCGGAAAGCAACGGTCAAGGTCGTCGATGAAGACCACGATTCTGATGCAGCCGTCCTTCTCACTCTCTCGCGCAGCAGTTTCCAGTGCTTCGAAAGCACGGAAGTAGCGCGTTTTGTCGAACAAGGTGTCCGCTCGTGATGCAGAGAGTTTTTCGTATCGATCCATCATTTCCCTGGCACCAAAGTCAGCTTCCACTTCGCCTGCTCCGGGAAGCCCGACCTTCGCCTTGGCCGAAAAGCCGTAGGCAATCGCGCGAAGTGAGAGCACGAACTTCCTGAAGTAATTAGAGACCTTGCCTCTTGCAGTCTGAAGGGTTCTGGCCTCTACTGCCTTCACGACACTTCCGATCAGGGGGAGAATGGGATGGTCTTCATTTTCGCACCGCCAGGCGTTGAACCATACGGTCACAGTGGTGCCAGGATTGCTACCTTTCTTCTCAAGCAGATCCTTCGTCAGTCTCATCAAGGAAGTTTTGCCCGTGCCCCACTCACCAAAAGCGCCAATGGTGAAAGGTCCTTCCGTTCCCAGCGCCGCGGCGGCGATAGTTTCGCCATACGGAAGAACCCCCAATGTGTCCTCCTCGATACTGCATATTGGCTCGTCATTGATTAGTTCAAGAGGTTCAAGCTTCTTGGGCGACTTCTTCTTTGCCATTGACGCGGTCTCCAATCCTGGCATTAATGTTGCAGACTTCGACAAGACATCAGTCAGCGCAGAAGACGACTGTGGACAGACGCACAGACTGTTGCTTGCCGATAATTTGGGCGGGCCGACCACAGCATACAAGCAGTGCGCGGCTGCGTCAAGGAAATCTTCACAAGTGAGCCTATACACGGGAAAAGCCGGGACACAATACTAGTTTTGTCCTGGTCAATGTGGAGCGGCGAGAAACCTTTCTGCAAAACTAGTTTTGTGTCCCGGTTTTTCCAATCCTCGTTTCTGTAACACCTTTGTAACAATACGTAAGTAGATGCATTATCGCGTTTTCCGTGTTGACTGTGATTGACTACGGTTGTAGAATCCAGTAGTGACTCGTCCGGGATCAGCTCTCTCAGATGGGTCTTTATCGCAGTGACAGGAAATACCCCCCGTAGAAGCGTCCTTCATTGCCGGAGGCGGCAACCAGAGCGTTTCGTCGTCTCATCTGTTGATAGCTTTCGTGAGCGACTCAGCTTTGCGTGCCCTGGAGTGTTTTTGATGGAACTTCTCCGCACGCGGGACGTCTAATCAAATGTGGCTCCATGACTCTGCTTCTGCCCAATAGAGGAGTGACGGATGGAATCTGCAGCTCAGACACATGATGTTCAGGAACTGGAGAGGTTTCGGGAATCCTGCAGTCAACTGCTCGAAGAACTGAAGCACGTGATCGTTGGCCAGGAGCAGGTGATAGAGGAAGTGCTGATCGCCATGCTCGCTCGCGGACACTGTTTGCTCGAAGGAGTGCCGGGCCTTGCCAAGACGCTCCTCGTGCGCACACTGTCGGACGCGCTATCGCTCAGCTTCCACCGCATACAGTTTACGCCGGACCTCATGCCGTCCGATATCATCGGCACAGAGATCTTGCGGGAAGATCGGTCTACCGGCGAGCGGCATTTCGAGTTCGTGCACGGCCCGGTTTTCGCAAACATTCTCCTCGCCGACGAGATCAACCGAACGCCTCCAAAGACGCAGGCGGCGCTGCTCGAAGCAATGCAGGAGCATCGCATCACTGCGAATGGCAAGGAGTATGTTTTGTCCGAGCCATTCTTGGTTCTCGCCACCCAAAATCCGATAGAGCAGGAAGGCACGTATCCGCTGCCTGAGGCCCAGCTCGACCGCTTCATGTTTCACGTGTGTGTGGATTACCCATCCTTCGATGAGGAACTTGAAATCGTTCGTCGTACGACAGCTCTTCGCGAGCACAAAGTTGGCAAGGTGCTTACAGGCGAAGACATTATTGCGCTCCAGGACTTGGTATATCGCATTCCCGTGCCCGAGCACGTGTATCGCTATGCGGTCACCTTGGTCCGCAAAACCCGAAGGAACGAATCGGACGCTCCCGAGTATGTGCGCAATTGGCTTGCGTGGGGTGCTGGTCCGCGTGCGTCTCAATACCTTGTGCTTGGGGCAAAGGCTCGTTCAATTCTTCAAGGCAGAGGATACGCCTCGGTGGAAGATGTGAAGGCCGTTGCTGCGCCGGTTCTTCGCCATCGTTTGCTGTTGAACTTTAATGCTGAAGCCGAAGGCATTACTTCAGATGACGTTGTGACGCGACTGTTGGACGAAGTGCCCGCCATCGAATAGGAGTGGAAATTTGCCCGGTCGAAACGAGCGAAAAATCGATCGTCACACTGTTGGTCGGCTCAGCCGACTACAGCTTCGTGCACGTCAGGCTGTTGAAGGGTATTATTCCGGAATTCACAAAAGCCCCATCCACGGCTTCAATGTTGAATTCGCCGAATACCGCGAATACAGTCCCGGCGACGACCTGCGCTTCCTTGACTGGCGTGTCCTTGCACGATCGGACCGGCTGTTTGTCAAGCAGTTCGAGGCAGAAACAAATCTGAACTGCTACTTGCTGCTCGATACCAGTAGGTCGATGGAGTTTACGAGCAACTCCGTCACCCGACTGGACTATGGTGCGTCCATAGCGGCAGCGCTTGCCTTGCTCATGCTGCGACAGGGCGATCAGGTGGGCTTGGTTACATTTGACACTGCCGTGCGGCACTTCATACCTCCGCGCGGCAATGCCAGCCATTTTGGCTCGATTGTCGATGCTCTTGAGAGCGTCAAGAGTGGCCGAGATACAAATGTGTCTGCAGTGCTGCATGAGATTGCCGAACGCGTAAGACGGCGAAGCCTTGTGATTGTTATCAGCGACTTCTTTGACACCATAGAGGCAGTCCTTCGGGGATTGCAGCACTTTCGCCATCGCCGTCACGAGGTCATTGTCCTGCACCTTCTCGATGATGCGGAAATAGAGTTTGCCTTTGACCGAGTGACCTTGTTCGAAGGCATGGAGCGGGGGGAGCAGGTTGTGGTCGATCCTCGAATCATGGCCGAAGGATATCGAGAGCAATTTCGCAGGTACCTGGAGGATTTCCGGAAAGGGTGCACGGAGAAGAATATCGACTACAACGAGATGCGTCTTTCTGTTCCGTTTGATAGCGCACTGAGCGAATATCTTGGCAGGCGTAGGTAGGACACTGCCCGACGGACGGACGCGACAATCTCTCCTTTGAGATAGATTGCACAAATGAACTTTCTGCATCCAGAATTCCTATATCTCTCGCCGCTGGTTGCGGCTCCGATTCTCATCCATCTGCTGAATCGGATTCGCTATCGCCGACAACACTGGGCGGCAATCGAGTTTCTGCTCAACACTGAGCGACGTGCTGTAAGGCGCGCTCGGCTGCGTCAGATTTTGCTGATGATGCTGAGAACACTTCTTTTGGCGGCGGCTCTTCTGGCATTGCTTCAACCCGTGTTGCGCGGTGGACTGGCCAGCTTGCTTGGCTCGAGTTCTCAGGTTGCTGTTCTTGTGGATGCTTCTGCCAGCATGACGTCGACAGGTCCTTTTGGCGTATCATTTGATCGGGCGAAGACGTTGGTGTCTGAGACACTGAAGACGCTCCCTCATGGGACTCGTGCGGGTGGGGGCGCTTTTGCCGCCGTTCTCGAATCTCCTTTTCGGGAGACATTGCAGGACCGCAGCGCTGTGTGTGCAGTCCTTGAGGGATCGCACGTCACGTCCGGGGCCGGCGATGTGCCGTCCGCCATTCGAGGCGGTAGTGAAATACTGGCGGCCGGCGGTGGCGGTGGATCTATCTGGCTCCTGACCGATATGCAAGTATCAGGCTGGCGGACAAGAGACGCGGGGGCATGGCACGAGGTTGCCGAAACCCTCGAAAGAGCTGGTCGGCCGCGGATTGTCATCACCGACGTGGCCGCAGCGCCGGAGTCCAATGCTTTTGTTGCGAGTGTTGAAGTATCACCAGCACTTCTTGTCGAGGGTGACTCACCAAAGATTACAGCGTCGATTGGGTTTGAAGGAACGGGACAGTCACCGACGAATGTGTATCTTTTTCTCGATGGAAAGCGAATTGATTCGCGGGCCGTTCAGCTTGCAGGTCCGGGCGTGGCAGATTGCGTGTTCTATTTGCCACCCATCACGGACGGAGTGCACGCTGGCTATCTTGAACTGAACGGTGACGCCATGCCGGGAGATGACCGGTACTACTTTGTCCTGCGAACTGCAACCGACATCCCGGTACTGCTTGTAGATGGTTCTCCATCTACAACTCCGTTTGAAGGAGGTGTCGACTTTCTGGAGTTGGGCCTTCGGCCTGTTGCTGACAACGGCTCCAGTAGATCGCCTTTCTCTACGACTACGATCGGAACAGAGCTGCTGGCTTCTACGCAGCTTGCTGAGTTCGCTGCCATTTTTCTTGCCGAAGTGCCACAGATCGGACCTGACGCGGAAAAGCTTCTTCACGACTACGTCTCACAGGGCGGACTGCTCGTCGTGTTTCCCAGTTCACAGGCAGACTTGCGGAGTTGGAACGAGTCTGGCATTGCGGGCGCAAAGTTTGCTTCCCTCCATGTTGTGGAAGGCGATGACAAAATAGGAATCACGGAGGTCAATCGCAAATCCCCGGTCACAGCTACCCTGCCTGCAGAGGGCCTGAATAGAGTCAGGATATCGCAGATGTTTCGTCTTGAGGCGGGTCCCAACGGCGAAATACTGGGAACAGCGGAGACAGGCGATCCCTTTCTTGTCCGTTCGCAGGTGGGGAAGGGCAAGGTATACACGTTTGCCGTTTCATGCCAGACCGACTTCTCAAATCTGCCACTGACTCCAGTCATGCTGATCGCAATTCATCGAATGATGCTTGCCCATCTGTTGGAGGCGGTGGAGCCGGTTTCGCGATACGCGTTTGATGAAGTCAAGTTGCTATTGCCTCCGGGTTCTCACAAGATGTTGACGCCCGGTGGCAAGGCGTTGCCTCTCACTCGTCTTGAGAATGATCCCAGACGAGCAGTGTTTCGGGGCACGGATCAATCCGGGATTTATCGGCTGCTTTCCTCAGGAGAAGATAGCGAAACAGCCGCTCCGGTCTGTGCTGTGAATGTGCCTGCGGCTGAGTCTCAGCTCGAACGAATTACGGAGGAAGAAGTTCGAGAATTGCTTCCAGGCTGTGACCTCAGCTTTGTAGTTGCCGGAGCCAATTCAGAGACTTTGACCGCTGGTGCCAAGGCTCAGAGTGCGTCGGCAAGCTTCCCCTTTGCCTTGTTGGCGGTCCTTTTTCTTGTCGGGGAAGTTGTGTTGGGTTGGAGCATTGGGAGACCCGCGGCTCGAGGCAACGGCGAAGCTCAAGCATTGCATACAGACAGAAGTATCGAAAAGAGATGAAAGGAAGAGCTGCTAGTGGGCAGCACAAGAATCGTTTTTGATTGCCCAGTGCCGCCGTGGATTGTGGGAACATCTATGGCGGTGGTCATGGTCGTGCTGATTGTACTCATTCGCAAGGATGTTGCGCGTCTGCGTCGGGTTTTGCGATTTGGCATTATGATTCCCGCGGCAGTAGCTGCAGCAATGTTGGGCGGATTGGTTCTCAGCCCAAAGTTGATCAGGACTTGGCCCGATCCGCGGAAGCCGGTCTGCACAATCCTTGTGGACGGTTCACGAAGCATGCTGCTGACCGACCGTCTGGATAACACGACGGCTGAGTGGCTGAGCAAACATGCTGTCGCAGATGAAGTGTTGGGAGGACAAAGGGTGAGCCGCGAGGAAGTAGTGCGTCCGCTACTGACGGATTCTCCGGCGGGATGGCTGTCCGCCTTGAAGGAGCAATTTGACGTGCGTGGCTGGCGGTTTGGCTCGGAGATGTCGGGGCTCTCATTGGAGGGTGAATCCTCATCGTTCAGTGTGGATGAAGACGGGTATTTCACAGATCTCGGCGAAGCTTTGAAATCAGTAGCTCGCGCTAGCGGTGGCACCATGGCCCGCGCCGTTATTCTGATCAGCGATGGGGCGTGGAATTTCGGTGCCGATCCGACAGAAGTGGCGCTGACCTTGGGGCAAATGGGTACGCCTGTCTATGCAGTGGGTCTGGGCGATCTTGATCCGCCGCGTGACGTCGCGGTTTTGGCGCTTCACGGACCGAAGGAGGCTTTTCTTGGTGATGAAATCGTCCTTGTGGCTGAGGTGTCCGGCACCGGGATCGGGACAGCGCGAATTCCTGTGAAACTGACGTGCTCGGGGGAGACTGTTGGGGATAGGAGTGTGGTTGCGCAACCTTCCGGTCGTCCAGTGAGAGTGAGTTTCACATACGTGCCCGAGAGGCCGGGTCCGCTTCTTTTCACCGCCCGCGTCAATGAGCAGAGCGATGAGACAAATTCGGAAAACAACTCTGTTGCGAAATCAGTGACTGTGTCGGAGCGAAAGATAAAGGTGTTGTTGATAGACAGTGAGCCGCGATGGGAGTTTCGGTTTATCCGTAGCGTCCTTGAGCGCGACCCCGCCGTGGAACCTGAAGTATGCCTGTTGCGTCCTGGCGTTGGACCGACAGTAGGGGAAGGTTACATTGAAGAGTTGCCGACCGAGAAGGAGGACTTTGCAGAATACGATGTCGTGGTGCTTGGTGACGTGCCGATGGCGTTGCTTCCGGATAAGTTTGCTGAAGAACTGGCGGGTATGGTGAAACAGCGTGGCGGGGGGCTGATTGTGATTGCCGGGCGGCAAGGCAACTACCTGCAGCTGACGACAACTGCGCTGGGACCGATGTTGCCCGTAGTACTGGATGGCACAAGTGCGGGAAATGGAAGCGGACGTGCAAGATATCGCATTGAGCTTACGCAAGAGGGAGCATCGCACTTGATGACAAGGTTGGCTGTCGATCCAGAGGAAAACGAGGTCGTGTGGGCAGGACTGGAAGGCTCCCACTGGTCGGCAAGTGTAGGAGGATTGGCGAAGGGAGCGACAGCTTTGCTTGTCCATCCACACCGCTTGGCCGGGATCAGCAAACTTCCATTGCTCAGCGTCCACCGTGTGGGTCGTGGGAAGGCGATGTTCTGTGGCATGGATGAGACGTGGCGCTGGCGCAGAGGGTTGGGCGACAAGCATCATTACCGCTTTTGGGCTCAGAGTGTGCGATGGATGGCAAGAAAGCAATTGGCGGAAGGAGATTCACGAGTTCGATTGTGGATCGATCGGGTCGAATGTGACGTAGGCGAAACCGTGGAAGTCGAGGCATACTGTTTCCGCCCGGATGGTTTTCCGCTTGAAGATGGGAATGTGAGTCTGAGCGTTGCAGGTGACGACGGCCGGCTGCAGCGGCTGGCGATGGAGAAGATCCCCGGCGGTTGGGGGACATACAGAAAGAGTTTCATGCCGATGAAACCCGGAAAACACGAAATACGCCCCGTGGTATCGGTCTACGGTGAGGAGCCACTATCTTCGTCCGTATCACTTGAGGTGCAGCGCGTGGATCTGGAAAGTCGGTTTTTGTGCCAGGACATCAAGACGCTCAAAGCTATCGCGGAAGCAAGTGGCGGGAAGTATTTTGAGGTTACGAAGTGTGAAAGCATTCCCCCACTTCTGGCGGCCAAAGTGGAAAGAAGCATTATGACAGGGGAATACTCCCCCTGCAGGCACTGGGCCTACTATTCGGTGTTGGTTCTGATGCTGGCTACAGTATGGTTGCTGAAGAAAAGGAGCGGACTGGCATGAACGATCCGGGTGCATCGCGACTGCCTGCCATACTGGGGAAAAAATTTGCCGGCTACCGGCACAGGTGGCGGTTGGTCTCTGCGTTGCGCGGTACTTTCCTGGCATTGGCCGTGCTTGGCGGTAGTGTCGGCGTGGCCGTTGCTGCGGACAGATTGTTCCGTCTTCCAACTTCGTTTCGCTTGGCGCTGCTAGTGGGTGTGGCTGTGTCAGTCTGCTTCTGCCTGGTGCGATGGATGCTCTGGCCGATGGTGCGACGACTGCGTGATCGGGATGTTGCACTGCGTCTTGGCAAGAGCTTCCCTGAAATGGAGGAAGACCTGGTAACTGCCGTCGAGCTTAGCTCGGAAAGGAAGAACGGACAAGGCATTTCGCATGAGCTGGTCGGTCTTGCGCTGAAGCAAATCGGTCTTCGTGCGACAAAAGTCGAACAGGCTCGCGCTGTATCACTTCGTCCTCTCATCGAGACAGCCGCTGTCTTGTTCGCTGTTGTTGTCTTGTTTCAATGTGCGTACATGTTTCGGCCCGATGCCGTTTTTAATGCTCTCAATAGACTGTTTTATCCAAACGAAGCCGTAGAATTCTTCACGTACACGAGATTACATGTCGTTCCCGGCGACACCGTGGTTCGCTCGGGTGATGCTGCGTCGATCGAAGCGATTATCTGGGGACGTCCGGTTCGGTTGGCTCGGCTGGATGCGAGGGGGAAATCCGGCGACTCATGGGTGGATCTGCAGTGTAACAAGGGACGAGCAACGTGGCAGAGCGAAGCACTGTTTGATGATCTGCGGTACCGCGTGAAGGCCGGCGATGCAAGGACAGACTGGCATCAGGTGCGTGTGCTGCCAGCTCCTTCGCTGTTGAGCAAGAGCGGCATTCTGAGGATTCCTGAATACGCCGGGAGCAACGAGGAAATCATTGACGACATCCAAGGGCGGCTGGACATTATCGAAGGCTCGTCTCTTGTGATCCAGGTTGAACCGGTTAAGCGAGGGGAGGCGACGGAATTCCGTTGTGATGGTGAGCTGTTCGTCAATGGGGAAAGCGTCTGTCTCAACTCAAATGGAGCAAACGTGCTGGTTTCGGAGCGCTTTACGCCGACGGAGAGCGGCGAATGCCGAATCCGACTGGTAGACGGATTTGGCCTGGAAAACCGGTCTCCTGAAAGCATTCATGTTGAGGTTCTTCCGGACCTGGTGCCAAAGGTCAGCGTCAAGAAGCCCGGGCGAGACGTAGCTCTCTTGCCCGGCGAGAGTATACGCATCCAGATTGAGGCTACGGACGAACTGGGCTTGCGGGAGGTGGGACTTCGCCATCGCGCAATAGTTGCGGAAGATAACAAGAACAAGCATGTCCGCTGGCAAGACAGGAATCTGCAGGCTGGTGGCATTCAGGTGCGGCAGATCAGCGTTGCAACTGATTTGGACGTTGATGCACTCGGACTCAGGCCGGGTGATGTGCTCGAGTACATAGGATCAGCTTCAGACTATGCGGAAGAGGCTGTGCTGAGGCGGGGCACCTCGCCGGTTTATCGATTGACCGTCATTGGCGAGATAGAGCATCTGGACCGAATGATGAGCAAGCTACAGATGCTTCAAGTCAAGCTACTGCGGCTTGCTGCCGAACAGAGCTCCGAAGCGAAGAAAGTGGATGAAATAGCGGAAGCTTCGGAGAAGACAACGCAGAATGAACAAGCCAAGAGAGCGAAAACGAGGGAACAGGATTTGGCTCGCTCAGCCGAAGCCCTGGCACGAGATGTTGAGTCGACGATTCCTGACTTTTCACGAAACAGGCTGGCATCAGCCAATCTCCTTTCCGGCCTCGAAAGGCTTGGGCGTGGTGTCCGGTCTGTCTCATCTGGCGAGATGCAGGAGGCATCCAGAAGTCTGGGGGACGCTTCAGAGCAGACTGCCCCGGACCAGCAGGACTCTCTTCGACGTGCGCATACAAATGAGACAGAAGCGGCTCACAGACTTCGACAGCTCGCTCGGGAGCTTGAGAAGCTTCAAAGACAAGGGATACTGGCTGCACTTGCTGCAAAAGCGGAAAAGCTCGCAGCACGACAGCGGGAAGTAAGGAGCATGTGCGTCGACTTTGGCCGCAAAACTGCCGGCGGAAGCCGTGAGCAACTTTCCGGACAACAGAACGAAGCTCTGGATGGACTAGTCGAATCCGAGTCGTCGATAGAGACAGGCGTAAACAGCCTTTTCCTGGAGATCGAAGAGGCAGAGAGCAAACTGTCCTTTACGAAACCTGCTGCTGCCGCTCTCGCCGCAGAAGCGCGGGAAAAAATGGATACGGACAAGGTTGCAGATACTGTGGCAGAGATTGTCCGACGGATGAACGAGAACATGTTGTTCTCTCAGCTACAGGTTCAGGATTACGTTGCCTCATCGCTTGATGAGGTTGCGAGTATCCTGCGCCGCCAGATGGACAGTGAAGAGTTGGAGATGATAGCAAAGGAAATCGACGAGTTCATTCGTCGACAAGAGGAGATCAACGCCGGTATTGTCTCTGCCATCGAGAAGTCCTACGTTCTTCGTCCTACCGATCTTGCATCTGAGCAGGGAGATCTCAAGCGAGACGTCTCAGAGCAGGCAAGTGCGCTCTACTGGCTGTCGCAAGAGATTCTGGGATTCAAGTCGGAGACTGCAGACAGGCTCGATGCCGCAGCAACAGAGATGGGATTGGGAACCGGTGACCTCTACGCTTCTGTTTTTTCACAGGCGCTTGAACACGGAGAGAAGGCACTTGAGTTGTTGAAAGAATCTCAAAGCAAGTTTGAATCGGAACGCTCTCAGATGGCATCAGCCTGTCAGGCTAGAGGATCCCTTGAGGCAGCGCTGCTACTTCAGCGGATACTTGTCGGTCAGAAACGGTTGAACAAACAGACAGCGACGGCGGATCAGGAAAGGGCTTCTTCCGTCGATTTCGTCACGACATCAATGCGTCTCGCTAGAAAGCAAAATGACCTACGCCTTGACGCAAACAGGCTGCGATACATGCTGAGGTGGATGCGCGGGGCAGCAGCTATCGTTGACAAATCAAGTCAGAAAATGAATATAAGCCGAATGGCTTTGCAGGCAGGCGATACTGGAAAACAGACCCGGATAGTGCAACGACAGATCGCAGCGCTTCTTGAAACACTGCTGTGCAATGCAAAGAGCTGCATGGGGGGATGCTGCGGAGGCAAACGTATGATGGCTCTCATGAACATGCTGTGCAGCCCGGGGATGAACCCCGGTGGTTTCATGGGCGGAACCAATGCGAATATTCTTCCGTCCGGACTTGAGGACATGACGGATCCCGAATGGCATAAGGTCAGAACACGTTTTGACGAAGAACTGGCAGCAGGATTCGAAGAAGAATACCCCTTGGAATTTCGCAGTCTCTTGAATGCGTACTTCGAGCGACTGAGAAGTGAGCCGACCAGATAGCAGGGTGCAAGTAGCATGAAGAGTGGAGTTTGGAAACCCGATGGCAGGCGAACGGCAGCGAGGATTGTGTGTGCTGTGTTGACGATCCTTGGATCGTTGGCTTCATCGACGGCGTTTGGCGAGCGAGAACTCCATGTCACGCCGAAGCTGGAGCGAGCTGTTACACGCGGTCTGGAATATCTGGCGCGTACGCAAAAGGCTGACGGATCGTGGCCAGGCAATAATGGAAGGGTCAGCGGGGTTGTGGGAATTGCTCTGCTCGCTTTTCTCGCCCACGGGGAGATGCCGTACGACAGCAAGTACGGCGACGTGATGCAAAAATGTATTGATTACATCATAAAGAACCAGCAGGCAAACGGTCTTTTGTCTACTCGTGGCAGAGCAATGTACAGTCACGGCTTTGCTACGCTGGCTCTTGCTGAAGTGTACGGAATGACGAGGGATCCGCGCGTCGGCTCCGCGCTCAGGCGAGCTGTCGGGTTGATTGTCTCCTCTCAAAACCAGCTGGGGGGGTGGCGGTACAGTGTGAATTCGAATGACGCAGATACAACGGTCTCAGGAGCGCAGATGATGGCCTTGCGCGCTGCCGCGAGTGCTGGCATCGAAGTCCCAGTAGAAACCATCCAAAGAGGTGTGGCCTATTACAAGAGTGTTTTCTGTCACGGCGGAGGATTTGGGTATACGCGACCGTCGGGACCAAACGCACCTCGATCGGGGATAGGATTGCTTATCTTGAGCCTGTCTGGCGAATACAATTGCCCGGAGGCAAAAGCCACAGCTGATTGGCTCTTCTCGCACGGACATTGGCAGCAACATTACTTCTACTACGGATGCTACTACTGCTCTCAGGCAATGTACCAGGCTGGCGGGCGATACTGGCAGCATTGGAACGAGACGATGACACCCACCCTTATCGCAAAGCAACTGCCGGACGGCTCGTGGCCCGGCGGGGCGGGTGGCACAGTATGCAGCACTGCGATGGCACTGCTGGCAATGGAGATCAACTACAACTTCTTGCCGATCTACCAGCGTTGAGCACATGAGCACAGCGATTGTGCTGCGAACAGGATGACACTGAAGAAGGGGAAATCTCAATGTTCATTTGCCGAAGCAACTCATACAAGATATGGATCACCCTGATTGCGGTGATGAGCTTCTTTGCCGTAAGCTCTCTTGCTGAAATACGTGGGACGTGGAGTGAGAGGGCGGATGGTTATGAAGAGCAATCTGATACTTCCGTGCCGGAGGAAATCCCTTCGGACTGTGACCAGGTAATGACTGTTCGCGGTGATCGACTGGTCGGCGATGTGACCGGCATTGAAGCGGAAGGAGTCTTGCATCTCGCCGGTCAGCAGTTTGAGGGCGACATGCTTGTGGTGGTGCCGAAGCTTCAGAAGGTGACGCTTGCCTGCGATGCAAAGGAGGCAGGATATGACAAGGTGGTTCTTTCCAATGGGGATCGGATTCAGTGCACTGTGCGCGAACTCCGAAGTGATACGCTCTTGGTAGGGACAGAGCTTGCAGGGGACCTGAGTATAGACCTTTCCGCCGTTCGTTCCATAACGTTGTCGCTCGAACCAGACAATGTGCTCGTCGATAGTGAGTTTTCCGAAGGCGAAATGTCGCCCTGGAGGGCAGAGCGAGGAGCATGGTCTGTTGTAGATGAAGCTCTCATTTTCAGGGTTAGCGGTCAGCACGGATGGCTGTTCACCAAACTGAGCCAGAGCAAGGCAGTGACGGTTGAAGCAAAGGTGGAAGCTATCGAGGGACATTCCCTCTACTGCAGGTTTGCTCTATTTGCAGAAGATAGAAGACACGAGCATGGCAAGACCTGCGTCTTTGCCCAATTCCAAGACAATAATTACCGACTTGGGAAGTCTTCCAACAGAGGTAGGAATGAACTTGTCAGCAACAACTATGGCAACAGCAGAAGGGCGACTTTTAGAGTGTCTTACGATCCCTCCACGGGCAAGGCCAAGCTTTGGAGAGATCTGGAGGAACTCGGAGAGTACGCCGTGCCAGACGGTCCGAAAAGCGGCAATTACGTAATGTTCTTTTCCGGAGCTTCACTGAGTGTCAGTTCACTACGAGTTTTCTCTGGCGTGGTTCCACCATCGGCTGAAGAGCCTGACGTTGGCCGGGATAGAGACCTGATCATTTTCACAAATGGTGATCGCGTGTCTGTCAACTCTGTGACAATGGCGGGCGAGAATGCGAAAATCGAAACGCCCTTCGGTGTGATGGACATGCCGAAAAGCAAGATCCAACGAATCCTCTTCCGCAAGGGTGTCGAGGAAACACCTTCGCAAGCAAAGGGCGATGTCTTGGCCAAGGCTTCTTGGAGTCGCTTGACACTGCAACTTGAAAGTCTGACAGGTGATCATCTGATCGGCAAAGCTGAACACATGGGGAAAGTAAAGCTGAATCGCCCGCTAATCAAGTCAATAGACTTCATCGAAACGGAGTAGTGAACTCCGCTGTTGAAGAACTCCGAAAGCGTAGGCAGAATTTGAAATCTGTGAAAGGGCTGACAATAGGGTGAATTGGAGAAAGAACTTTCGAGCCGGGTGTGTGATACTTGCGTACGCAACTATCCTGACGCTCCTTGACGCGCCGCAAGCGCTGGGTTCAATGCTTCAATTTAACTTCTCTCCGGAGCCGGTTGAAGCACCTGCGGATCCCACAGATGGATTGGACGACATTGTCTGGCGAGAAGGCGTCGATGTGGTTATTACTCTGGAGGGTGATCGACTCTTTGGAAAGGTAGACGGCATAGCGAAGGACGGTGTACTGAGGCTGCGCGGACCGCAGTTTGAAGGTGAGGCCAATATCCTCGTTTCAGGGATTGAGCAAGTCAGGTTTGGTCAAGATGTCGCTGAAGCTGAAGAGGACCGACTCTTGCTCGCCAACGGTGACTACGTGGCGTGCAGTGTTGTTTCAGTTCTTCCCAGTGCTGTGATTGTCGATTCAGAGGTATTTGGCAGATTGGAGTTTCCCCGGTCTGCCGTGCGTCAGGTAGATTTTTCCACAGGAGTCAATACACTCATCAATAGCAGGTTTGAGGAAGGTGCAATTGAGCCGTGGACCGCTCACCGTGGGTCCTGGTCAGTTGCTAACGGCACACTCATCTGCCCTGGCGGGCAATCTCCTCACGAAGTCTACGCTCCTCTGGAGCAGGATGGGCCGGTAACGTTTGAGGGGGAATTTGAGTTTGCGTATAGAAGTGGTCGACGACAGCGGAGACGGCGAAGGGGGAATGGTTTTTTCACGCTTTGCGTTTTTGCTGACTCTTATGAGAAGTACTTCGGTGGCAACGGTGTCTACTCGTATGTCCACAGGGACGAGCTTCTCTTTGGCCGTGGGAACGACGGTAGCCAGGTTCTCACCGGGAAGAGAACGCTCAACTCAACAATGGACAAAGGCACATTGCGACTTGGCTATGATCCCGTCACCGGGAGCGCCAGTATGTGGGTTAATGGCAAGTTTCACGGCAAATTCAATGTTGACGGTGATCTGAAAAGAGGAAAGTATGTGGTCGTGTACTCCGAGTATCCGGTCATCATACGTGACCTGCGGGTGTTTCAGGGAGTCGTGCCACCTCCGATTGAGAACGATTTCGCTGAGAATGACAAGCCAATGATGGTGTTCAAAAATGGCGATCGGTTGTCGGTAGAAGAGTTCGGCATGACAAAATCTGTTGTTACGGTCGATACGGGATACGGAGAGCTTAGTATGAGCAAGTCTCGTGTTGCCTGCATGCAGTTCAAACCTGATGTCGAAGCGATAGAACATGATGCAAAAAGCAATGCGACAATCCATACAGGCAGCAGTAGTGTCACATTCGAACTTGAAGAGCTTACGGATGAATACATTATTGGGAACACGGCGCTGCTTGGCCGGATTAAGGTCTCACGCTCTATGCTGGAGTCCATCGACTTCACTGTTGCCGACAAGTAGAAATGGTATAGCGGCTGTCAGACTGAGTCCAATACAAAAGGAGTGCAGAAGATGCTGGGAGAAGATAGTCCCCGATTGATGATGATTGTGGCCGTGACCACAGTCTTGATGCTTGCTGCGGGACAGTTTGTCGACACTGGCGCAGATGGTCGTGAAATCTTTGTTCCAGCGCCTAGGGATGCTGGGGAGACGCTTGACAGTTCCACCCGTTCGTCGTTCGGCAAAGCCAGGGATAGGTTGACTACGTTTCAGGGGGATCGGATTTCGGGTGAAGTCATTGATATCGAGTCGGGCGGATTACTCCGCTTGAGGAGTGCGCAGTTCCGAGAGGAAACTCGGATCAAAGTCTCAGAACTGGATCGTGTTACTTTCAGGCCCAAGAAGAGTCCAGTCGAAGAGCATGTACTGATCTTGACGAATGGCGACCGGATTGCCTGTACCGTGGTATCTATTGGACCGGAAAGTGTGGCCATTGAATCAGAAGCCTTTGGTGTCGCGAAAGTCTCTCGCGCTGTTGTCAAAGAAGTCAAATTTGCCAGCAGGCAAAATGAATGTATCGAGAGCGACTTTGAGGACGGGGAAATGGATCCGTGGGCGCTCAAACAGGGAGCTTGGACGGTATCCGACGGAGCTCTTGTGACACTCAGTGACAACACCGAACACTGGGTTTCTGCAAAACTCGATCAAGAAGAGCCAATGACAATGGAAGTCCAGTACGAGACTATCCACGGTAGCTGTGCTAATCTTACGTTGGTAATGTTCTCCGATGATCCCGATAGCAGCTATGGTACAAACAGCGTCTACTGTTCCATGGAATGTGGAACATTGCGATTGGGCTCAGGCAGAACTCGGGGCAATCGAAATAATTTCTGGGGTAATGGAATCGGAAATCCAGGAATGAAGGGAACGCTACGTATGGCTTATGATCCCGAGGATGCAAGAATGAAGGTATGGCTCGACGGGGAGCAAAAGGCCGACCAGGTTGTTCCTGACAGACCAACGACGGGTAGTTACGTCACTTTCATGTCGCGATGTCACGTGAAGGTAAACCGACTTCGCGTTCTCAAGGGTTTTCTTTCACCTTCGGAAGACGCTGACAAAAGCGCTCCAAAGGAGGATGTCTTGGTTCTTCGCAACAAGGATCGTCTTTCCATCGGATCGGTGGCAATGCAGGACGATAACATCAAGGCGGGCACAGGGTACGGGGATTTGGACCTGCCAATGGCACGGGTCGACACGATCATCTTCAGAGGAGAAGGACAAGAAGAGCCGCGGCGTCGAACTGAGGACGTGAAAGTGGTCATTCGGCGAAGCGTGTTTGCGCTCAGATTTGAGAAGCTTACGGAAACACTCTTTCTAGGCAAAGCCGATCACTTGGGCGAGATCAAGATTCCGAGGGACATCCTGAAGGAAATCCGTTTCAACATCTACCGAAATGAAGACGAAAAGTGAGCTTTCTCACCAATAGCTCTGGTGACTTGTCATGAACGTGCTCTGCCTACTGTGCTCGATCTTGTGCCTCGTTTCAAAGGTGGACCTGCCGGCAACGGGCACGCTTTTGTCACTCGAAGATACGATTGAGTCATTGGTCCGCGATCTTGCAGATGATCGTTATGACATTAGGGAACACGCGACCGAGGAGCTGTTTCGGATCGGTCTTCCGGCTCTTTCCGCACTGGAAAAAGCTGCCACGTCCTCTGATCCTGAGGTGAGGTTGCGCTCTCGTACTATTTTGGCTGACATTCGGCTTGGTATCAGGCCAAGCTGGCCGTCTGACATGATCCTGCTCGTGCGTCATTACGAGAGTATGGACCGTAATGAGAGAAGAAGAGCGCTATATGGACTGTTCGAAGGTCTAAAGGAAGAAGCGGTCATGTTCTTCCTCACCCGACTTGCTACCGAAGACTCGGATGAGGGACAGGAAGTTTTGCGATGTTTGCAGCGTCTTGACAGCGAAGAAGCTGCAAATCTCACCATTCAATTCTTAAAGAAGCCGTCCAATGAATTGCAGTCCCAAGCTCTGGCCTGGGCTTACAGCCGCCTGGGCAATTGGCTCAGAGCGCTTCAGATTCTGGCAGAGGCTGATGTCAGTAGTGATTTAGGAAATAGTGTTGTCAAGAAAGCAGTTGAAGCGCTCCTCGCAAAACTGAAAGATGAAGAGTACGAGGAAGTGGCACAGTCTGCCGCGATACACGCCAAAGCTGTTCCGGAAGACGCGCGCTTTCTCTACATCCAGGCCGTAGCTCTGGCCTTTCTTCAAAAAGGCGAAGAAGCCGAAGCATTGCGCAAGCAGGCTCAAGCGATGGCACCTGAAAAGGAGGCCCCGCACTATATAGCGGGCGATATGCTGGAGGATATGGGCCAACCCAATATTGCGGCGCTCGAATGGAAACTGATCTTGAAGATACCTCCACATGACACTGTCTACGATATCAATGCTCACCTGCGTCTTGGGCCGATATATGCTCAGTATGACATTTTTGATGAAGCGGCAGATCATATTCAGAAGGCGCTGGACCTATACAGGGAGGCGAAAGAAAACGGCAAAGGCATGGGAATGATTGGTGGCGACGAAGAGAGCCTCGAACGAGAAATCCGCGAGTACAGGCAGAAGGCAAAAGGAACCACGATCGAAGGGGAATTGGAAAACGACAACAACGAAGAAACACTGGAAGTAGAGATCAAGATAGAAGTGAAAGACGACAAGCTGAATGAGCTTTGCAGGGAGCTAGAGAATGTGTCGACAACAGTTAACTTGAACTTTGAACCTCGCGACCTCAAGCTATTTGACAAAGCACCTGTCAAACTGCGCTATGACTCGGAAGAGAGCACAATCGAGTTTCTGCTGAAGGAAGATTCGTTCGAAAAAGTCGTTGTCCCAAGAGTAGACGGCGACAAGATGCGGGTAGCCATCCACCCGGTAGACTGCTACTACATTTATGAAATCGATACAGCAACTGGCGAGGCAAGAAAGCTCCTGCGTTACGAGAAGGACTACACGCTGCGACTGACTCCCAGTGCCAGGATTGCGTCCTACAAGAATGTGAAGGTGCAGATCAATGGCACACACTATAATTGGAAAGCGCTTCTTGCAGGAGTATCATTCGACTATCTTCCCGTGACTCTGGAAATCAGCATGCAAGCTGTCACACCGACTGGACAGCACCGGTCACTGCAGTACAGCCTTCCGATCAAGGAGCCGGATCTGGCACCACAGGATGATTCTGTCGAGCAACAGAAAGACCCGGATCACACGTTCTCTATTGACGTTGGAAAGTAAACCTGGTTCTTCATGATCCATCCCAGGAATTTGCCGTGTGTGCGATAGGAGACCGAGTCCGGACTTCTGGAATGAGCACGGGATTCATTGTGGGTGTGCAGTGTTTCCGATTATCTCATCGGCAAACTGCCTGACGAACTGGATTTCCTCGGGATTAGTTGCAGCGTAAACTTCTCGCTCTTTGCGAATTCTTGCTGAATGGGTATCGAGATTGTGCTTTGTGAGGAGAACGCCGAAGCTATCCAATTGTCCGTCACATATATCCTCTCTTCCAAGTATCCGGCAGATGATAATGTCGCCGAGGTCCCTGGTAAAATGGACATTTTCCAAATGCCACTTCATTTGGCTTGAAGGATTTTCGTCAAGAGGAATCGTCTCTGCCACGTAGCCTGAGAATCCCGAGAAATCCCACAGCGGGAACGGTTTGCTGTTTGCCCGGCGCGCTTCTTGCGAAAGTACGTCGAGCATATCTCTTTTCAGGCTCTCCAACGTCGGCAAAAGTCCCGATAGGCGCCGAGCTTCGAGTTGAATTGCGTGGTCGGGTGGGATTACAACGATCAGTTCAATTCCGCGACTGTAACTCGTCCGGACCATCTCGCGGAATAGAGCATTTCCTTTTGTCATGTTGACAGTATATTTGCCGTTGTTCGGGTAAGAGCGGAAGAACCTTTCCAATGAGGCGCCGATGAATTCTCTGTAATTGACGTGCTCGGGACGAGGACGGTCGGATCCCAATGGAGTAACAGACGAAAGCGTCTTCCTGTAAGCTCTGACCGCTACCTTAGCTGACTCTGTTGAGGCATCTATGCCCAGTAGATTGGCAAAATGGTATTCGAAAGCGCTCCATTCGGGGTTAAATTTTGACTTGGCGAAATCGTATTTTTTGACGTGTGGACATGCAAACAACTCGGGATCCAGGAATAAGGCAATACGTCTTAAATTGGTGGATCTCAATGCAAGATTGAACGCGCAACTCAGTTCATAGAAATTTGTGCCGCTCAATGAAGCATTGCATGTCAGGCCGTCGCCCCAGGCCGGATGTTCAGGGTCAATGCCAACTTCACTGCGGGAGCTTCCAAGAATCACAGTCTCCCAATTCTTGCGAAGAGCTATTTCGGCCTTGGGAGTTCGGAACCGGTAGTTTCTGTACGGGACAAATCCATTATATGAGATCTCGGAATAGACGCCGAAAGGATCAAGGACGATATTGAACGTCGCTACACCCGCGAGAATCAATAGAGCAATAACAAGCAGACGCCAAATGTACCGTTGGTGCAATACCATTTCCTTGGATTAGAACGCGAAATAGATGAATTCTGTTACCTGTGACATTCCAAGAACACCGAAAACCGCCAACACCGCCGTTGCCACCGCCCAAAGCAAGATCGGTCGCCACCGCAACCATGACGGCGCCTCACCCAAATGAAGCTTTGACTTCCCTTCAGACCCATATTCCAACAGCGGCCGGAAGCGCGCCATAACCTCCTGTGTGTTCGGAAAGAACCATACAATAATCAAGAGACACACAGCCCAGAGAAGGGCATAGCCCATTCCCGGAGCGTCAAGATTCAACCCATTCAAGCCAAACATTGACCCGAGCATAATGCGGGCTTCAGAGAAGCTCTGTGCTCGAAAGAATACCCACCCAAATACGACTGCAGCAAACGTGACGACACGGCCCAGGGCTTTGCCATACCAAGAGGGCGTTTCCGTATCAAAGCCATGTTTCTTTCGCAGAGCCAGCCATCCGTGGTTCATGGCCAGATATGCTCCGTGCAACCCTCCCCAGAATACGAATGTCCAACCGGCGCCGTGCCACAAACCGCATACCAGCATAGTCGCCATAAGATTTACGTACTGTCGAGAAAGCCCCTTGCGATTTCCGCCCAAAGGGATATACAGGTAGTCGCGCAAGAACCGGGCAAGCGTAACATGCCAACGTCGCCAGAAATCCACGATATTTACTGCCTTGTATGGCGAATGAAAATTCAAAGGAAGTGTGATACCGAATATCCTGCTGATTCCGATAGCCATGTCGGTGTAGCCGGAGAAATCGAAGTACAGTTGAAATGTGTAGCACATGGCGGCTATCCATGCCTGGGCAAACGTGGGACTCACACCGTTGCCGGCTACGGCAAAGACCTGAGATACATATTTCGCTATCGTATCCGCAATAATCACTTTCTTGAAAAGGCCAAACACAGTGATTGTAACGCCAACAGAGATGTCTTCTATTTTCTTCTCGCGACTGAACCGGTCGTGAAGCTGGCCTGATATCTCGTTGTAGCGCACAAGTGGCCCGGCAATGAGTTTCGGGAAGAACATGACGAAGAAACAGTAATCCACAAAATCACTTTCTTCGATTTGATGGCGGTACCGATCAACCAGATATGCTATCTGCTGAAATGTGAAAAACGAGATGCCAATCGGAAGAGCAAGTCTTCCCACGGTCCAGTTGGTGTGAAGCAAAGCACTAGCAGTCTCTACGGCGAACAAGGAGTACTTGAAGTATCCGAGAAGCCCAAGGTTGACTATGATTCCAATAGCGACGAGAAGCCTTGAGCGCTTGGGCTCCGTTTGCTTGCCGAGATACGTCCCGATGGCAAAATTGAATACTATCGAGAACCCAAGCAGAGACAGGTGTATGGGTTTTGACCACCCATAATACACCAATGAACAGAGAATCAACCAAACCAGAGCTGATCTTTGGCTGGCACGCCATCCCAGTAGCAGGTAGCCAAGGAGAACAAGCGGCAGAAAGACGAAGATAAACTCGTAGGAGCTAAATAACAAAACGCGATGCTTTCACTGAATACTCACGTATGAACTCAGAGTACGACGCAAAAAGAAGCCAGTCAACCTTGCTCTTTGAGTGCTATTCTAATGGAGGCTTGTGTGAACTGCAATACGTTTTTGATAATAAGCCGCGGGATCGCAACTGGAAATGAGATGAGTCCCAAACCAACAGCAACTGAGTAAGAGTGGTTGCAGGTTCAAACATCTCTGGCATAACGCACATTATCGAATGACTCATTGCAATGAGGTGCGAATTGCTTGATCTCCAGCGCGTCTCCAGCTATGATTGCCAACATGTTGAGGGACCTGTGCATTGTTGTTCTCTTGTCATGCTGCCTTCTCCTGCCCTTTATTGGGAAGGCGTTTCACGTCGATGACCCGCTATTCGTTTGGTCCGCAAGTCACCTTTTGAGTAACCCGCTTGATCCATTTTCCGTTGAAGTGAACTGGGCCGGCAAGAATGAGCTGATGTGGGATCAGATGAAGAATCCCCCGTTGGTGCCTTACTATGAGGCGTTGGGAATACGGCTGCTGGGGGATAGCGAGATCGCTCTGCATCTGTGGTGCCTGCCACTTACCGTTGGGGCTGCAATCTCAATGTACTTTCTGAGCCGACGTTATACTCGTCGACCATTGTGGCCAACGTTGGCACTTGTGTTTTGTCCGGCATTCCTTGTTTCTGCCACGAGCGTCATGGCCGACATCCCGGCACTATTCTTTTTCCTGACAGGTCTTCTGCTGTTCGAAGAAGGGACGGATCGGGATCGACATATGTTTCTGGCAATCGGTGCGGCATGCCTGGGGTTTGCCGCGCTCGCAAAGTACTTGGCTGTGGGAGGTTTTGGTCTTGCTGCTATCTACGTGATTCTTCACAAGCGGAGCAGGGCGATGCCGATTCTCTTATGGCTGATAATTCCCCTAGGCATGTTTGGGCTTTGGGGAGTGTATGGAATTCTCGAACACGGCAAAGCTCATTTTGCTCTGGCAACAAGTCTTCGACTGGACACGTTGGGGTGGTCTCCATTGATCTCCGGGCTTGTGTGCACGTTCAGTTTCATTGGTGGATGTGCCGTGTTTCCGGTGATCTTTGTGTGGGCGATACTGAAGCGATGGTGGGTGAGAGGCGTGTGCTTTGTCTTCGGATTATCTGGGTGCATAGCTGTAAAATTGCTGTTCTCATCGCGAGCAGGTCTGCCGTGGCAGAATTATGTAGCTCTTTTTCTGTTCATCAGTACCGGAGTAGCCTTGGTGTGGTTGGCTGTGAGAGGTCTGCGTGAACCTAAAGCACAAGACTGGCATCTGAAGGCTTGGCTGCTTGGCGTGTTTGTGTTTTGTGCGTTTTTGAATTGGACAGTCAATGCTCGGACTGTGCTCTTTCTGATGCCTCCAACGTCTCTCCTGCTCTGGATAGAGATGGAGAAGCAACGCTCAAGCTGGCTCAGGAGTCTGCTATGCATCTCGATTGGTATTACACTGATGGTGGCGGTCCTGGTGACTGCCACCGACTACCGCATGGCCAACAGCTATCGATCCGAGGCACAGAGTGTAAGGCGCCGCGGAAATGGCGAAGTCTATTTCCCGAATCATTGGGGCTTTCAATATTACATGGAGAAAAAAGGTTTTCAGCTTCTCGTGCCAGGTGTTGTGCAGCCAAAGGTGACAGATCTGGTAGTGGCTGCAGAACACGCTTCTGGACCTTCCACTTGGCTCAATGATGTGCCCGGGGCAAAACTCTCTCGCGTGCGGAGCTCTGATTGGCCCTTGAGGTTGCACACGATGAACTTCTGGGCGGGGGCTGGATTCTACTCCAACATCTGGGGACCACTGCCATATGGATTTGGCCCAAGCGTCATCGTCAGGTTTCCTTATTATGAAATTTCTACGGTGGCAAGCTCTCCTTTGATGCGCGATAGCAGATAAGCTCCATGTGGCGCTGTTTGTTTTTTCCTTGCGGTTTCGGGTGTATTGTTGTATCATTGTTGTTTCGATGCAGTTCCGCGAAGGTTCGCGGGGCGTGCATCGAAGCCGCCCGGTAGGGTGGTTCCACAGGAGTTGCCGCGACTATTGCGGTCCTTTCTTTTCCACGCGTCCGGCGGGTAGAGATTTGTAAAACGCCGGACCAGGAAAAACATGAAAGAACACGCACACGCTCGTGCGCGGCGCTCGCGCATCGATCATTTCCCTAAGAAACCACAGGCTCTAGCTCGGAAAGGCGCCTTTGGTGCGCTAATTCCGGATATTCAGCGGGCCTTGGCTGCCGAGGGATACGTCACACCTACACCCATACAGGAACAGTGCATTCCGCACCTACTGGACGGGCGGGACCTCTTGGGCACAGCTCAGACCGGCACCGGCAAGACAGCGGCCTTTGCCTTGCCGCTTCTTCAACGGCTTGCGGGAACGCATCGGAGAATGGGGAAGGGAACTCCCCGAGCACTTGTCCTCGCACCCACCCGCGAACTCGCGGTGCAGATCAAGGATAGCATCCAGACATACGGACGCTTCCTACGACTCAGTCAGGTTGTGGTCTTTGGCGGGGTGAACCAGATTCACCAGGTCAAGGCTCTGAATCGTGGGGTCGACATCCTCGTGGCTACACCGGGTCGACTGCTCGATCTGATGCGGCAGGGATTTATCCACCTGAATAAGGTCGAGGTCTTCATTCTTGACGAAGTGGACCGGATGCTCGACATGGGCTTCATCCCTGACATCAAGCGGATCTTGACCCACGTTCCGTCCAAGCGGCAGACACTGTTCTTATCGGCCACAATGGCTCCGAAGATACAGGCACTGGCCCAAACAATCGTCAAGGACCCAGTGCGGGTAAGCATTGCACCTGACAAACCCGCGGTGGAGTGTATCGAACAGAAGGTGCTATTCGTGGGAAAAAAGAGCAAGGACGCACTACTCCTCTCGCTGTTGAGCACAGCCCAGATCACCAAAGCCCTTGTCTTCACTCAGATGAAGCACGTTGCTGATCGGGTGACGAAGAAGTTGTGTGGAGCAGGCATCAATGGTACTGCTATCCACGGCAACAAGAGTCAGGCTGCGCGTACCAGGGCGTTAAATGGATTCAAGCAAGGCTGTTTCCAGGTGATGGTTGCGACAGATGTGGCGGCACGGGGTCTGGATGTGGACGACATCACCCACGTGATCAATTACGATCTTCCCATAGAAGCCGAAACATACATACACCGCATCGGGCGCACTGCCCGGGCCGGAGCGGGGGGCAACGCCATTTCATTTTGCTGCGCTGAGGATCGCTCCTATCTGCGGGACATCGAACGCCTCTTGGGCGATCCGATGCCCGCCGAATTGGAACATCCCTATCATTGCGATGTGGCTTTCCAGACCAGCCAGCCAGCCCCAAAGGCATTCAGCCGTGGCAGTGTCCGCAGACGGTCGAGCGGGCGTTCCCATAGCCGCTATGACGGCGCGCGCCGCCGAGGCCGCAACCGCGGCATGCGCTAGAGCAGAAGGCTCAGGCAAAGGGACCAATCCTCAGTCGCCTCACGGAAACGCAGAGCAGAATAGGATCAATCAGGTCAGAGACGGTGTAGGTGTCGCACGGGCATCCGTGCGGATAGAATATGCGCAAATCCCAATCCAAGATTCCAGCCTGACGAATGTTTCAATCAGTAGCAGTGTCTACATCGGAATGAACTGAAGCACAAGCACGCCAGCCAGGATCATAAAGAGCAGCAGCAATATCAAGGCCCATATCGGAATCCCCAGGACACGATTTCTTTCTCTTGGGAACTCTCGGTTGATGAAACTCTCGTAATCGAACTCGTCATACTGTGCATAGCCAGTTGGAATATCTGCTGTCCACTTATCAGCATCCTCACTCCATCCGGTATTCTCATCTGATCCACATTCTGGGCATGCGTTTGCATCAGCAGACACCATAGCGCCACAGTGTGCGCACACGATTTCTTCGTGATTGTGTTTCGCCACGAGAGCTGTCCATTTCTGAAAGAAGAACGTTACCCGCGTCTTAGCCCAAGAGAGACCAATCCGACCTTGTCTCATTCTCCCGGAAAACGATTGTTGCTGCAAGGGTGCTGTCCTGTCGTTAGACACCTGATTTTGCGTTGAATGTCAATTGAATGGGAAGATGTGTGGTGGCGAGTATGTGTTGTATACCGTGATATAATGATGGTGGCGAAAGGGATAGAAAAATGCTAGCTATCCGATGTTTGATAGTGGTTCACGTGGTTGTCCTGCTGTTTGCTGCTGCAAATTGTCCACGAGCTGAGGTGCAGATTCCGGTGAGACCTACAGGCAAAGATCAGCCAGAGGGATTCATGCAGCCTCTGTCCGATGAAGAAGAGCGTATCATCATTGATAAGGGTACGGAGCGTCCGTTTACGGGCGAGTACTGGAATCACTTTGAGCCTGGCGTGTACGTATGTCGTCGGTGTGGAGCGAGACTATATTCGTCGAATGACAAGTTTGCTTCGGATTGTGGTTGGCCGAGCTTTGACGACCAGGTCTCGGATGCTGTCAAACGCGAAGCTGATCCCGACGGTGTGCGAACGGAGATTCTCTGTGCTTCCTGCGGCGCTCATCTTGGGCATGTATTTGATGGCGAGGGTTTCACGCCCAAAAACATTCGCCACTGCGTCAATTCGGCATCACTCCATTTCCTTCCCGAAAAACAGACCAGCAGGGAGACAGCCATCTTTGCGGGAGGATGTTTTTGGGGAGTCGAGCATCATTTCCAGGAGTTGCCGGGAGTGGTAGATGTGAAATCAGGGTATATCGGCGGGAACATTGTGAATCCGACCTACGCTCAAGTTTGCACAGGGCAGACTGGTCATGCCGAGGCT
>Ga0180433_10001227_pt1 | contig 43133 bp, 46 predicted proteins | sample SS_ome_8_FD_132980 | JGI IMG/M metagenome (GOLD analysis project Ga0180433, IMG submission 132980) | Hypersaline lake sediment archaeal communities from the Salton Sea, California, USA - SS_1_D_1 metaG | ecosystem: Environmental > Aquatic > Non-marine Saline and Alkaline > Hypersaline >...
AAAATACGCAGCTGTTATTGTCACCTACGGTGAGGTTGAAAAACTGACATTGCGAAACCTCTGGCCGAGTAGCAGACGAATCGTCAAGGTCATTACCCGCCAGATCGTCAAGGTGCCTATACTGCTGATTTATCTTATCGCGGATTACCGGTCTACCCGGCACTATATCGATTGGAGACTGCACAACTACGAGTCGACTCTTGTTGCGACCCACAGAGCCCAGACCATGTCGATATCGAGTCTCATTCGCAGGAGCGGTCATGCGATAGTTTCTTCGGTCGATATCGATGTTTTTGATGCATACTACTTTGTGCCTCCATATTTTGAAGATACCCTGAGTGCTCTGCAGGATGAGTATGACGGTGTGATTGTCGTGCCGATGATTCCTGTGGAATCCGCGTTTTCATGTGGTGTCGCCTGTCAGATAGTCAGGGATATCTACGGTGATGAAAAGTTTGAAAAAGTCCGTCTCCTGAACAAGTTGTGGCAGGACGAGTCGCTTCACAAGATTTACGCCGCATATCTGTTTCAGCAGGTTGACAGGGGATATATCGGCAAAGGATCAAAAAACGGGCTCGTGCTGGTCATTCATGGTACGCTTGTTCGGGATAGGGCGGGTAACCCTCCGAAGGTATTTACAGGGCTTAACGAAACCGGCGAGTTTTTTGACATGATGAAGCGCTTGATCATGGATCATCCCCTCAACATTTTTCATGACGTCAAGCAGGGCTGTATGAATCATACCACAGGAGGGGAGTGGACCGAGGAAACCGTCCAGAAGGCGTTTCAGGAGTTCGAGGATGAAGGTTATGACAGTGTAGTCATGTTTCCCTATGGTTTTTTTGCGGACAACAGCGAGACCGAGTATGAGGCGCAGACCCTGCTGAAGAAATCGCCGTTCCGGTACAAGCAGTACATCCGCTGTATCAATAATTTTCCCGCTTTTTCCGAATGGCTTTCCGGGCGCATCATTGATCAGGCAGCGAAACTCTATGCCATTCAGGAGACATATGAGAATTTAAAGAATACCAATCAAAAAGAGGGACATGCAGGAAATCAGGATGCTTGAAGAGGCGGTGAAACGTGACCCGTGTGACGTCGAAAAGCAGTATGAGCTTGCGCTTGCCTACATGGATAACGAGCGTTACAGTCAGGCCACAGGAGTATTTGACTCTCTTATCAAGAGTGACGGGAAGCATGTCAACGCGCTGTATTCAAGAGGAGTGGCCCATATGGCAACAGGCAACTACCGGCAGGCAGGACAAGACTTTCTTCGCGCTCTTGCTGTTGACCGGGGGTTTCTTTCAGCATACAAGAATCTCGGGTTTGTCCAGCTCACGATGGGAAAAGAGGAACTTGCTCTTACTACGCTTGAAAAGGTGCTTGAGATCGACCCGGAATATGTTGATGCCTACTGTCTTCTCGGAGATGTGTATATCGACATCGGAAAATACGACAAGGCAAGGGAGATGATAGAGAAGGCTCTGGAGCTGGATCCGGATGGTGCCGAGCCGCATTGTAAAATGGCCATGTATTGCCTCTCTCAAGGTGATTTCAAGGGACTCAGGGAGGAATACAGAATATTGAAAGAGCTTGATCCGGCGCTTGCGTCGCAGATTGGAGGACTGTTTTTTGATGAAGCCTGAGTTGAAAAAAAATGATCAAAAAAAACGGTTAATGAAACGTCTGTTGCAGGTGGTATTCGTGATCGCCTGGCTGCCGATACTGTGGCTGTTCTTATCCGCCACACTCGGAAAGGCGCTCTTCGCTCTTGTTGGTGTGGCCTGGTTTTCGCATGCTGTTGTTGTGGTTTGTTCACTATTGTTTATGTTTATGACCTTTCGTTATTTTGCGGCTTTTAGTGAAAAGATATTCGGTAAATAATGACATTACCGTATTTAATACGGCAAAAGTCCGATAGTACTTTATAATTTAAGAGAGGTCTTGTGCCTTTTTTTGTCGGTCATTCAGACTTTTTCGCATGATTTGTTATGGTTTCAATGACTATTTTATTTATATTGGGCGCACTTGTTAGAGGTTCGATATTTCAGTATATCATAAGCCACGGATATCAACGTCAATATTATTGTTATGGACCAAACGTTGAGTGATTTCGGCACCGTTTTTGTTTTTCTTCTTCTCGGTATCATCTTTGTTGTCGGTGGATATCTGACAGCCCGCCTTTTACGCCCCAGCAGACCCAATCCGGAAAAACTCGCCATCTATGAATGCGGTGAGGAGGCTGTGGGTTCCGCATGGGTGAAATTCAATATCCGTTTCTACGTTGTCGCTCTGATCTTCATAATTTTCGATGTCGAAGTCGTATTTCTTTTTCCCTGGGCTACGGTTTTCAAGCAGCTTGGGGAGTTTGCCCTGATAGAGGCGCTTGTTTTTGCCGGTATTCTCGTTATCGGTCTTGTCTACGCATGGGTAAAAGGTGATCTGGACTGGGTAAGGCCGACGCCGAATATTCCAAAAATGCCGGTTCTCGAAGAGGATGAGTCGCAGGTTGTTTCCTGATGCATAATATATAAGCATAAGAAGGTATGGGATTACTTGACGCAAAAATATCGAATCATAACGTTCTGGTAACATCGGTTGACAATGTCCTGAACTGGGCGCGTCTTTCTTCGCTCTGGCCGATGGGGTTCGGGCTTGCCTGTTGTGCTATCGAGATGATGGCGACCAACGCCTCTAACTATGATCTGGAGCGCTTTGGTATTTTTCCGAGATCATCTCCACGCCAATCAGATCTGATGATCGTTGCCGGAACGGTTACCATGAAGATGGCGGAAAGAGTTATTCGCCTGTATGAGCAGATGCCGGAACCCCGATATGTACTTTCAATGGGCAGTTGTTCCAATTGCGGCGGGCCATACTGGAAGCATGGTTACCATGTGTTGAAAGGTGTAGACCGGATTATTCCGGTAGATGTCTATGTTCCAGGATGTCCTCCGAGACCCGAAGCGCTTATCGGTGGTCTTATGAAGGTTCAGGAGCTGATCCGTATGGAGCAGATAGGTATTTCACGTGTCGAGGCTTTGAAAAAGCTTGAAGAGAAAAATGTCGATCCGGGCCAGCTTATAGAGGATGCACGCAAAGGCGCGATGGCGTCATAACTATTATTTCAAGTTTGTTCCAGATGGGAGAATCACAGGAAAGCGTATCGAGGTCACAAGAGGTTGAAGCTGCTCTTGCTCTTTGGGAGATAGTCCATGCGGCATTTCCTGATGCGGTATCGGCTTTGGATGAAAATCCGTTCATGCCCTTTTTCGAGGTGCTGCAGACTGAACGCTGGAGGGAAATCGCTCTGTTTTTGCGGGACGACCCGAAACTGCGATGTAACTACATGGCCTGTCTTTCAGGAGTTGATTACCCTGAAGAGGGAAAGCTCGGGATCGTTTGTAACCTTGAATCAGTAGGGGTGCATGCTCATAAAATAGCCGTTAAGGTTTACTGTGACAGGGAGGATGGTGTGATTCCTTCCGTGGCGAGGGTATGGAAAACAGCAGACTGGCATGAGAGGGAGGCGTTTGATATGTATGGAATGACTTTCAGCGGCCATCCTGATCTGAGGCGAATTCTCTGTCCTGAAGACTGGACAGGTTATCCTCTGCGCAAGGATTACGTGGTGCAGGAGTCTTATCATGGAATCAAGGTTCTGAATTGACACAGACGGCGATAGATATTCAAAAGTTGTAAACGCGACGACACATGCAGGAGTTGGGAAAGGCGGAACATACATCGATCAGGGTTACCCCGCAGGGCGAAAACAGGGTTATTGTAGAAAAAGACCTGTCGAGTGAGGAAATGATCCTGAATATGGGACCCCAGCACCCTTCAACACATGGTGTGCTCAGGCTTGAATGCAAGACGGATGGCGAGGTTGTTATCGAGGCTGAACCGTATCTCGGTTACCTTCATCGCTGTTTTGAAAAGCATGCTGAAATGGTTGACTATCCGGGCATCGTGCCTTTCGTGGACAGAATGGACTATCTTGCTTCCATGAACAACGATTTCGCCTACTGTATCGCCGTGGAAAAGTTGCTTGATATCGAGATTCCGAGGCGTGTCGAGTTCATGCGTGTCATTGTCTCCGAGATAAACCGAATCGCTTCTCATCTTGTGGCGATTGGTACCTATGCTATTGATCTTGGAGCGTTTACACCCTTTCTTTTCTGTTTCCGTGATCGGGAACACATGCTGAACCTTCTTGAGTGGACCTCCGGAGCGAGGATGTTGTACAACTACATTCTGATTGGTGGGGTTGCTTATGATTTCCCGAAGGACTTTGCCCGTCGAACCCTGGAATTTGTGAAATATTTCAGGCCGAAAGCGCTTGAGTTACAAAAGCTTCTTACAGAGAACGAGATTTTCGTAAAACGTACGAAAGGTGTCGGGATGATGCCTGCCGATGTCGCTATCAATTACGGGTGGTCCGGACCGATGCTTCGCGGATCCGGTGTCGAGTGGGATCTCAGAAGGGTTGACGGATATTCTGTTTATCATGAACTTGATTTCAAGGTCTGTGTCCCTGATGGAAAATTCTCTGATATCGGCGACAGCCTCTCCCGCCATGTTGTGCGGGCGCTTGAGATTGAGGAAAGCCTCAACATAATTGAGCAGTGTCTGGACAAGATGCCTGAAGAAGAGGGCTTCGATCCAAGGTCGGCTATTCCGAAAAGGATCAGGCCGAAGGCAGGCGAGGTATACGGTCGGGCTGAGAACCCTCGTGGTGAGCTTGGCTTTTATATCATCAGCGACGGGAAATCAACCAAACCTCTCCGATGCAAGGCCCGGTCATCATGTTTCGTGAACCTGTCAGCCATGAAAGAGCTCTCTCTCGGACAGCTTATCCCTGACCTCGTTGCAATTATAGGCAGCATCGATATCGTTCTCGGGGAGGTTGACCGATGAGTACCGGAGCTTTTCTGCCAAACAGTTTTCCCATTGTTATGAGTACAAGCCTCAACGCCTGGTCTGATGCTCTCTCTGAGTATTTCCTTTTTGGACTGCCTGTCGGCCTTGTCATTTTAGCTGCGCTTCCTCTCGTATTTATTGCGCTCTACGCGTTGACATACGGTGTTTACGGAGAGAGAAAGATTTCCGCGTTCATGCAGGACCGGCTTGGCCCGATGGAGGTCGGTAAATGGGGGATTCTGCAGACTCTTGCCGATATTCTGAAACTGCTTCAGAAGGAGGATATTGTCAACAAGTCAGCTGACAAGTTTCTTTTTGTTATCGGCCCCGGAGTTCTTTTTGTCGGTTCATTTCTCGCTTTTGCTGTACTTCCGTTCGGTCCCGCGTTTATCGGTGCCGATCTCAATGTGGGTCTCTTCTATGCCATAGGAATTGTCGCCCTCGAAGTTGTCGGTATTCTTGCCGCCGGCTGGGGATCAAACAACAAATGGGCGCTTTACGGAGCTATCCGAAGCGTTGCCCAGATAGTCAGTTATGAGATTCCTGCGGCTATCGCCATTCTGTGCGGTGTCATGATGGCAGGGACACTCAGTATGCAGCAGTTTACTATTCTGCAGCAGGGCGAGTATGGTTTTCTGCACTTTTTCCTTTTCCAGAACCCTATCGCCTGGCTTCCGTTTCTTATCTACTTTATCGCGTCCCTTGCCGAGACAAATCGTGCTCCTTTTGATATACCTGAAGCTGAATCCGAGCTTGTTGCCGGTTATTTCACAGAGTACAGCGGTATGAAATTCGCTGTGATCTTTCTTGCGGAATATGCCAGTATGTTTATGGTTTCAGCGATCATTTCAATTGTTTTTCTGGGAGGCTGGAATTCACCGTTTCCCAATATCGGTCCGCTGTTGCTTAATGACTGGACAACCGGTCCCGTATGGGGGGCATTCTGGATCATCATGAAAGGTTTCTTCTTCATTTTTATCCAGATGTGGCTCAGATGGACGCTTCCAAGACTGAGAGTTGATCAGCTGATGCATGTCTGCTGGAAAGTGTTGACCCCGTTTGCCTTTGTGGCATTCGTTCTGACGGCGATATGGGAGATTTATGTCAAATAGGATTCAGAGATAATCATGAGTGAGTATTTCAGGGATATAGGTACCAGTGTAACAAGCATTCTGACAGGAATGGGCATTACCTTGCGTCATTTTTTCAATGCCGTCAAGAGAAAAGGGGATGCTGGTATCGATGAAGAGAACTATTTCAATCAGGTTGACGGTCTGGTCACTCTTCAGTATCCGAGAGAGGCGGTCCCCACCCCTGAAATAGGCCGCTATCGTCTCTATAATGAAATTGATGACTGTATAGGATGCGGTCAGTGTGTGAGGGCCTGTCCTATCGACTGTATCATGATGGAAACCATAAAGGTCACCAAGGATGACCTTGCGGTCTGCGGAAAGACTTCAGGCGGACAACAGAAAAAATTCTGGGTGCCTGTGTTTGATATTGATGTGGCGCAGTGTATGACCTGTGGCATCTGTTCGGCTGTCTGTCCGACAGAATGCCTCTACCATACGCAGGTCAGTGATTTCTCTGAATTCCGTCGAGAGAACATGATCTACCACTTCGGCAACCTGACGAAGCTGGAAGCTGAAGCGAAAAGAAAGAAGCTTGAAGAAGAAAAAAAGGCAGCCCCGGCGCCTAAACCGAAACCTGCGCCCAAAGCAGCCCCGGCGAAAAACGCTACAACGTGAAAGCTACAACACTAATGAGTGTATAACACATGACGAATACGACCTATACAGTGATATTTTATCTTTTTGCGGCAGTTACGGTGTTTTCTGCAGCTTTCGTGGTCTTTTCAAGAAATATTATCTATTCGGCTTTCTCGCTGCTGTTCACCTTTTTTGGCGTCGCGGCCCTCTATGTTTTTCTGAGCGCCGACTTTATTGCGGTAACCCAGATTATGGTGTATGTCGGAGGTATTCTGGTTCTTCTGCTTTTCGGTGTCATGTTCACCAACAAGATCATGATGACCGATCTGAAAACTGACGTTTTGAATATACTTCCCGGAATTGTTTTGCTTCTCTCGATAACAGGCGGTCTTATCTATACATTTGTGGCAAGAGCGGAGTGGTTTACCTCTACGGTTCAGTTGCAGGGGAGTGTGGTGGAAAAGATCGGTTTTGAGACTATGTCACGGTACGTGCTTCCTTTTGAAATGGTTTCGATACTGCTGCTCCTTGCTCTTATAGGCGCGGCATTTCTTGCCAGGTTTGATAAACCCGGTAAAACCAACGACAAGTAATCATACTATGGATTTTTTCTCTACAGTCGGTCTGAATCACTATCTGATTATCTCCGCGATACTGTTCGGTCTGGGTCTTTTTGCCGTCGTGACCAGGAAGAACGCCATTGTGGTGCTGATGGGAGTGGAGCTGATTCTCAATGCGGCAAACATCAATTTCCTCGCTTTTTCAAAATACAACGGGGGGATGGAGGGAGTGATGTTCAGCCTGTTTGTCATCGTGCTGGCTGCTGCGGAAGCCGCTATCGCCCTGGCTATTATCATCAATATTTATAAAACGTTCAATACTGTGGAAGTTTCCAGTATTGATTCAATGAAAGAGTAAGCTGTAACGGGAACGTTGTTCCATAGTTTCTGTAAAGGTATCCAAGATATTATGCACAGTTTGATCCAGTTATCAATAATCGTACTCCTGCTTCCGCTGCTTTCCTTCGTGCTGTTGATTTTTTTCAACCGTCGGATGCCGCGAAACGGTGATTTTCTGGCTGTCGGTATTCTGGGAGCGACATTTGCCATTTCAGCCTGGATATTCTGGAATGTCATTGTGATCGGTTACGATCCTTCGTTCAGACTCGCCTGGAATTTTAACTGGATAGATTTCGGAGATGTTCCCGGAGTAGGCCCTTTACAGATCAAGATGGGAATACTGATCGACAACCTTACGGCAATCATGCTTGCCATGGTATCGCTCATCAGTCTGCTTGTGCATCTCTATTCAACCGGCTACATGTCCGGAGACAAATACTACGGGAGATATTTCGCCTATCTTGGAATCTTTACCTTCTCGATGCTTGGTATCGTTCTCTCGGACAACCTCTTTTCCATCTATATTTTCTGGGAGCTTGTCGGGCTTTCTTCATACCTGCTGATCGGCTTTTTCTTTGAAAAGCAGAGCGCGGCAGATGCACAGAAAAAAGCCTTTCTGACCAACCGTGTCGGCGATATAGGTATGTGGCTTGGAATTCTTATTCTCTACTCTCAGTTTCACACATTCGGCTATGAGGAGATCTATGAGCATATCAAAGCCGGTGATTTTCATATGTCGCAGGGATGGCTTACGGCCGCAGGTATTCTACTGTTTATGGGCTGTGTAGGGAAATCCGCTCAGTTCCCGCTCCATGTCTGGTTGCCTGACGCCATGGAAGGTCCGACACCTGTTTCAGCCCTTATCCATGCTGCAACCATGGTCGCTGCAGGCGTTTACTTTGTCGCGAGAATATTTGTGATTCTCACCCCGGACGCGTTGCACGTCATAGCCTTTATCGGTGCGATTACCGCGTTCATGGCCGCAACGATCGCGATTACACAGCATGATATCAAGAGAGTACTGGCCTACTCGACGGTTTCACAGCTCGGGTATATGGTGCTTGGCCTCGGCGTCGGCGCATATTCGGCTGCTTTGTTCCACCTGCTTACTCACGCATTCTTCAAGGCTTGTCTCTTTCTCGGGTCAGGCGCTATTATTCATGCCATGCACCATGAGCAGGATATGCGGTGGATGGGCGGATTGAGTAAAAAAATGCCATGGACCTTCGTTACCTTCACCATTGCGACGCTAGCCCTTGCCGGATTGCCTCTGACAAGCGGTTTTATGAGCAAGGATGCCATTCTTGCCGGTGCGCTGGGTTTTGCTGAAGTTGAGGGTGGCGGCATCTACTACCTTATTCCGGTTCTTGGCTTTTTCTCGGCGATGCTGACCGCATTTTATATGGGGCGACAGATCTGGCTTGTCTTTTTCGGGAAAAGCAGGACCCATCTTAAACCGGCAGATGAACATCACGGTCATGACGACCACGGTCACCATGAGGTGCATGAAGTGCCGTGGGCGATGAGGCTCCCTCTCGTCATTCTTGCTTCACTCTCGGTTTTCGCGGTATTTTCACCCGACCCGCTCGATGGCGCCAAAGGATGGTTTATGCATCTTGTGCAAACACCCGAAACGGTTGTTGTCGCTGATATGAGTGGATCCGGAGCTGCGGTGCATCATGAAGCGGGCATGGTCATGAAAGAGGTGGCGCATGAAGAGAGCCCGGGTGTTCTGCATGGCGAAGAACCGCATGAAGGAGAAGCTGCTCATGTTGCCGCGCATACTCCGGTTGAAGCAGAGCACGGAGATGCTCACGCTGCGGAAAACGGCGAGGAACATCATGGTCCGGTATTCAGCGACCCACGACAGGCGGCAATAGCTCACGCGGCTCATGAAAACCACGATCCGGCAATCATGTATTCCAGTATCATGGTTGCTCTGGGTATAGGTCTTGCGCTTATCGTGTATGCCTTCGGTTTCATCAATCCTGAAAAAACCGCACAGCGTATCCGGCCGCTCTACCTCTATTCTTTCAACAAGTGGTACTGGGATGAGATCTATGACGCTACTGTCATCAAGGGATCGATGCTTATAGCGAATCTGCTTTCATGGTTTGACCGCAATATTGTTGACGGCATTGTCAACGGAGTCGGTGCCACGGTCAGGAAATTCGGTTCTGCGAGCGGCGGTTTCGATCACTATGTCGTTGACGGTCTGGTGAATTTTACCGCCTTTTTCGTACAGACTTCCGGTGCCGCCATGAAAAAAATTCAGACCGGAAAGGTGCAGACCTATCTTGTCATGGCGCTTCTGGTGGTGACGGGATATATCGTTTACTACTTCGTGCAACTGATGTAGTCTGTCAATGTGTTGAGTCTTGAGATTTTATTTACTCTGAAAACAACAGATAAGAGAAGATGCTGAGTTTAATTGTATTTCTGCCGATCATAGCTGGACTGATAATTCTGGCAGTGCCTTCATCGCAAAAACAGATCATTCGGATCGTTTCACTGCTCGCTGCTCTGGCTCAGGGAGGGCTTGCTGTTCTGATCTGGCAGGGTTATGACCCCTCTCTTCCGGGTATTACTGCTGCAGCTGACGGTTCGCTCAACGGGGCCTTCCAGCTTGTCGAGAGGCTTCCCTGGATTACGCTTGACCTGGGTGACTTCGGAGCGCTCAATATCGAGTACTTCCTCGGAGTCGATGGAATCTCAATTACCATGGTGCTTCTGACGGCACTGATCTCCATTATCGCGGTTCTTTCAAGCTGGACAATCAAAAAGCAGGTGAAAGGCTATTTCATTCTGTACAATATTCTCAGTACCGCAATGATGGGCTGCTTTGTAGCCCTTGACTTTTTCCTTTTCTATGTTTTCTGGGAACTCATGCTTCTTCCCATGTACTTCCTCATCGGCATCTGGGGAGGTCCGAACAGGGAGTACGCCGCAATCAAGTTTTTCCTCTACACGCTTTTCGGCTCCGTTTTCATGCTGCTTGTCATGATCGGACTCTATTTCAGTGTCATCGATCCGCTTACCGGCAATCACACCTTCAGCATGGTTGCCATGGCCAGTCAGGAAAATTACATTCCGGGGTCGATTTTAGGCCCGGAGAGCACCGGATGGCGTTACGCCGCATTTATCGTACTGTTTATAGGTTTTGCCATCAAGGTGCCGATGTTTCCTTTCCATACATGGCTGCCTGATGCTCATGTCGAGGCTCCGACACCTATTTCGGTTATCCTTGCCGGCGTGCTTCTGAAACTTGGCACCTATGGCATGATGAGGATCAATTTTCCCTTTTTCCCTGAAGTGTTTCAGGCCTCGCTCTATGTGATAGCTGTGTTCGGAGCGATCAACATCATTTACGGCGCCTTCTGTGCTCTCGCCCAGCAGGATCTTAAAAAACTTGTCGCGTACTCCTCGATCAGTCATATGGGGTATGTGCTGCTCGGCCTTGCCGCCGGCAACACCGAGGGTATGGCCGGAGCGCTCTATCAGATGTTCAATCACGGTACCATTACCGCAATGCTCTTCCTTCTGGTCGGTGTGATCTATGACCGTGCCCACACCCGCCAGATCGACAAGTTCGGAGGCCTTGCCTCATACATGCCTGTCTACGCAGGGGTTGTTACCATCGCATGGTTCGCCTCACTCGGATTGCCCGGGCTCAGCGGCTTTATATCGGAGGCGTTTGTTTTTGTCGGCGCGTTCAGCTCAGAACTGATTCGTAACGTCGCTATCGTCTCTGTTCTCGGGATTGTTCTTGGTGCAGCCTATCTGCTCTGGTCGCTACAGCGGATGTTCCTTGGAACACGAAATCCTGACGCGGTTTATGAGCTGCATAAGGACGCTGAAGGAAACGACCGGATTCATTTCCATGACTGGAAAGGGAAGACCGATCTTGACGCAAGGGAGCTGACCATGCTTGTTCCTTTAGCAGTGATTATCATTTTCCTGGGTGTGTATCCGATGCCGGTTCTCGGTATGATAACCACCAGCATCAACAAGCTTGTTCAGGTCTTGTCTCCGGTTATACTTACAGCGGTCAATTAATAACATTCACGTTACTACTATGTACGAGCTTCCATCCGGTGCTGAAATTCAGAATGTTATTACCTCTCTGAAGTCCAGTGCCGTATCTTACCTGCCCGAAATATACCTTTCAGCTCTTTTTCTCGTGCTGATTCTGGTCGACCTTATATTCAGGTCGAAGAAGCATCACCTGATGTCGATCACAACCCTTGTCGGTCTGGCAGGAAGTTTCTGGTTCATCTGGCAACAGCACGCCATTACCGGTCAGGAAATATTTTTCGGCATGTATGTTATCGATGAGTTCGCGATTTTCTTCAAATATTTCTTTGTACTCTCCGGTATTCTGACCGTACTTCTCTCGATGTTCTCTGACGAACTCAATCACAGGACATCGGGCCTGGGCGAATACTATGTTCTGATTGTCGGCATGGTTATCGGCATGGTGATGATGGCTTCATCGACCGATCTCCTGATGATACTTGTTGCCATGGAACTGGTCAGTCTTGCCGCGTATGTCCTGACCGGCTATCTGAAACGCGAAAAGCGCTCTACGGAAGGTTCGCTGAAATATCTTGTTTACGGTGCGGTGTCATCGGGCCTGATGATTTACGGCTTTTCCCTGCTCTACGGCCTGACAGGTGAGACAAATATTTCTGAAATCAGCAGGATGCTGCTGTCGAACGGCTACGATCCGCTCACACTCATGATCGCCTCGATTATGATCCTGGCAGGTATAGGCTACAAAGTCGGTGCCGTTCCTTTTCATTTCTGGAGCCCCGACGTTTACGAAGGCGCGCCGATTCCGGTTACAGCTCTTCTGTCTGTCGCCTCGAAAGCGGCAGGTCTGGCACTGCTCATCAGATTTTTCTATGTTGCCGTTCCGCATGGCCCGGAAGCAGGAGTTCTTACCCCGGGATCCGAGTGGCTGATGCTGCTCATGATTTTGTCCGTGACATCGATGATCTACGGCAACGTTGTCGCGCTCTGGCAGACAAACATCAAAAGACTTCTCGCGTATTCTTCGATCGCTCATGCCGGGTACATCCTGCTCGGCATCATTGTCATGGACGAACTCGGTACGCAGGCGACACTCTTCTACATGCTCTCGTATCTGCTCATGAACTTCGGTGCGTTTCTTGTCGCGGTGATCATTGCCAACAAGACGGGCAGCGAAAACATAGAGGACTATCGCGGCCTCGGAAGAAGAATGCCGCTTGCAGGAGCCGCCATGACCGTTTTTCTGATCTCGCTGGTCGGGTTGCCTCCGACAGTCGGCTTTATCGGCAAGCTGATGATATTTTCAGCGCTTCTGTCCAAAGGCTCGATATTTATCTGGCTTGCGCTTGTCGGTATTCTCACCAGCGTAATCTCGCTTTATTACTACATGCTGATCCCGCTCAACATGTACCTCCGTGAGTCAAAACAGCCGCTTCCCGATACCATCAAGACCGGTATTCTCCCGCAGCTGGTGACCGCATGCCTTATGCTGCTGACGCTTTACTTCGGCATTTTCTTCACACCGCTTTCCGATTTCGCACGGTACGCTGTCACTTTGTTCGGCAACCAGCTCTATTGAGCCTCTGACGCACCGGAAGGTAACTGATATGAGAAAGCCCGACCCGCTTCACTGCAGGTCGGGCTTTTTTGTGCTCAATGAGACGACGAGACCGCGATAGTACAGGGCATTGTAACGGTTTACTACGGACGTATAGAGCGGTATGGATCAGGGTTTATCAAAATTAGTGGGCTTTTCGGCACTTGTTGTGCGTGAAATTGGTTATTTTCAGATGCATATTGTTCTCAGGATGCGGTTTCTGTATCTGATGAGATCGGAAAAGGTTTCCGTTGACGGTTTGCAGGATCGTTTTTCTCCCATGCAATGTAATCTGAAAGGTTAAGTACAAATTCAAAAAATGACTCTCTTACTAGTATATTTTTTTCTTGCTTTAGGTGTTTCTTTCATGTGTTCAATATTAGAGTCGGTTTTGCTTTCTACTAATATGTCATATGTTTCGATTCTTGAGAAAGAAAAGCCTAACGTTGGCGCTCTTTTAAAACATCACAAGGTTAACCTGAATAAATCCATTGCGTCTATTTTAATTCTAAACACAATCGCCAACACGTTGGGGGCTGCGGGAGTGGGTGCACAAGCCGCGCATATATATGGTTCTGATATAGTCGTCTATGTTTCTGTTGTTCTTACGTTCGGTATTCTGTTTTTTTCTGAGATAATACCGAAAACAATCGGCGCGCTTTACTGGAAAGAACTCTCAACGATAACCGCTTACGCGATACATGTATTTATCTGGATTACCTACCCGTTAATATACCTTACCTTGTTTGTGACGGATAAAATGTCGAAAAGCAAGAAAAATGTAAGCAGGATGAGCAGGGCAGAGCTGCTTGCATCGGCATTATTAGGGGAACATGAAGGCGTTATCGATGAAAAAGAGTCGGATGTTATCGAGAATGTCCTGAGGCTTGACGAAATCAAGGTCAAGGATATATTGACTCCGCGCAGTGTTGTTTTTGCAGTGGAAGAGAACCGGAGCATAAAGGATATCGTCTCAAACGATAGTGAAATATTTAATTTCTCACGCGTGCCTCTCTACAAGGAAAACATAGACACTATTGTGGGGATAGCGTTAACCAAGCAGATATTTGAGCAGGCCCTGAAGGATGATAGTGTATCGATTAAAGAGATAAGCAATACAATATTTCATGTCAATGAAAATGTTCCCGTATCAAAAGCGCTGGATCTTTTTGTAAAGAAAAAAGAACATATGTTTTTAGTTGTTGATAATTATGATCAGACAGAAGGTATTGTCACTCTGGAAGATTGTATCGAAACACTGTTAGGTATAGAAATTGTTGATGAAAGTGATGATGTCGAAGATATGCGTGAGTGGGCAAAACTCAAGATGAAGATTAAGCGGAAGCAAAAGCAAAAAGAATAGTTTTTATCGAAAGAGATCTGAGCTTTTCACAGCTTCTGCAACGGAAACGGGTACCATGGTCTCCCAGCTCGGATCACCTGCCTCGATTTTTTCGACAACCTTTCTCGACCAGATGTTTGCCACATTCGGATTGAAGTCTTTGATGTCCTGAATGAAGTTGTTGTTCTTGAAGTACTCCATCAGCGGCTTGACTCGTGCTGAGAGATTCACCGAGTCGGAGGCAAGCAGTCTGTCGCCGTCATCGGCTTTCTCCGGATACACATAGAGCTTGGTGTTTTTGCCGAACATGGTTCCAAAGGCTTCCAGGAAGCCTCCATCCAGATCCTTATAGTTTTCTTCATCGAAAATATCCCGCAGGTTATGGACCCTTACCATGAACGCTACACGGCGGCGGCAGATGCCGGAAATGTAGTGGCTCAGTGTATGAAAATGCTGAAAATTTGAAATCAGTACCGGCTGATTAATAGAGGTGAGCATGTCGATACGGGCGAGAAAGTCTGTGCTGTCGATGGCTCCCCGTTCAATCAGGCGGTTCATGGAGATCTCGGCAAGTGTCATGACCTGCTTCCGTTCATCCTCAGGAAGATTGTTTCTGAGCTGTTCCGCGCCTTTTTGAAGCATTTCAACATTTAAAAGGGTCGGTGGGCGGAAACTGCCTCGCAATGCGACAATATTTTTCTTATACAGTTCTTCTGTGGGTTGGACGACATTGCCTTCGGCATTGAACATAATACCATCGGTGAAGCCTTTACTGACCAGCTCAAGGCTGAGCAGGCGGTCATCCATATGTTCAAAAGCCGGTCCGTTAACCTTGATGGCGTCAATCTGTATGCGCTCGTTTGTAAGTCTGTCCATTAAAGAGCGAACAAAGTTCTCAATGCTGTCGTATGCAAAATAACAGCTGTGGATCAGGTTGACACCGAAGGTGCCTATAGCTTCCTGCTGGAAAAGGTTTTGATTATCCAGAAGCTTGATGTGAACGATAACCTGGCTCGGTTCGTCTCCTGGATTCTGCTGGAATTTTATTCCGGTCCATCCGTGGTAATTGCCTGCACCCCGGTATCCCTTGGCGGTAACGGTATTCGCATAGGTGAAGAATCTTGAATTGTCTCCACGTGCCAGGTCAAGCCGCTGCATCAACGTCGAACATTCGGTTTTCATCATGCTGATGAGCCGCTCTTCGCTGACATAGCGACCGGTCTCCCCATACATCGCGTCGGACATGACCATATCATAAGCCGACATGGTTCTTGCGATAGTGCCTGCAGCTCCTCCAGCCTGGAAGAAATGGCGTGCGACCTCCTGTCCAGCTCCGATTTCTGCAAAACTTCCGTAGATGGTCTCATCAAGATTGATCTGCAGCGCTTTCTGACGCGGTGATAATACTTTATGGGGTGACATATCTGTTTTCTCGGTTTTCTGTAATCGGGATCCTGCCATTGTCAATGGTCTCTTTTTTTCAGAACAGAGAGAGAAATCACTTTGAGGATAATACAGTAAATGTCCGGTTCAGACAAAAATGGAGGCATGATTTTTTCGGATCCTGAATTGAGCGATTGTCGATCATGTTTCAGAGGCAAATCGTTGACCATCTTCATGCATCACGATAGGTTATGGATACGTCTTGTAGGCTTGTATTGCTGCATCTATTGAATCGATCAACCTGGGTGGATGTAACAGATGTGATTACAGGTGATTTCGATTTTCAGACCTCTTGCTGCCGCCTCTTGTTAGTTCCTAAGTTAAGCGATTGTTGAGCATGCTGTAGATGCAAGGCACAGGGGACGCCGCTGTAGTGTACTACCGCAAGTTCCCTGTAACGAAGCAGATGCAGCATGACCGACAATCCCATAGGGTTTCAACACATGCGATTTTTCTGCTTTATGGTCGCGCAACCCGTCGGGTGAGATGTTCGCTGTAAAACAATTCAGAATAACGCATTATATAGTATAAAGTTGACAGCTTAAAGCATTTGTTGAAACGATCAACTTAGGTAGTTATATCATACTCTTGTTCTCCTGAAAAAGTTGTTTTTTAGGCTTCCTTTGCCTTAATAAGTAAAGAGTTTTGACTTGTCGGCATTAAATTATACATCGCTTGATTATCTTTCTGTAAGATGTTCTTTGTTATATTTCGTAACGATCGTTAACTTTGTTTGGTTTTCTTTCATACTCTCTCAGGATGAATCAGGAGGTCTTCATGGATAAACAACCAACTTATGCAGAGATTTTCAAATCCCGCGGAGTAAGCCGCCGCGACTTTCTGAAATTCTGCGGTCTTACCTCGGTAACTCTCGGTCTGGCGCCTTCGATGCTCCCGAAGATAGTCCATGCTATGGAAACAAATCCAAGGACGCCTGTTATCTGGCTTCATGGACTTGAATGTACCTGTTGTACTGAATCATTTATCAGGTCCTCCCATCCAATCATGGCAGATATGATTCTGAACATGATCTCTCTCGATTACGATGAAACCTTGAGTGCAGCAGCCGGCCATCAGCTTGAAGAGGTGCGCAGAAAGATCATGAAAGACTATAAAGGCCAGTACATCCTCGCCTGTGAGGGAAACGTTCCGACAAAGGACGACGGAGTGTATTGTCTTATCGGAGGAGATTCCTATCAGAATATTGTAAAGGAAACTGCTGTCGATGCAGCTGCGGTTATTGCATGGGGCGCTTGTGCGTCTTTCGGGTGCGTTCAGAACGCCGATCCCAACCCTACGGGCGCGGCGCCGATTTCGGAAATTATCACAGACAAGCCTCTTGTCAATGTTCCAGGCTGTCCTCCTATTGCCGAGGTCATGAGTGGCGTTATAACACACTACCACACATTCGGGAAGCTTCCGGAGCTCGATCGGATGAAGCGGCCCAAGGCATTCTATGGTACCAGAATTCATGACAAGTGTTATCGCAGGGCGTTTTATGACGCAGGAATGTTTGTCAGGGACTTCGATGATGAAGCGACAAGAAAGGGGTGGTGTCTCTATAAAATGGGTTGTAAAGGCCCGACAACATACAATTCCTGTTCAAAAATTGAGTGGAATGAAGGCGTCAGTTTCCCGATCGGCTCCGGGCACCCCTGTATCGGCTGCGCAGCACCCGGATACTGGGATGACGGGCCGTTCTATACCAGGCTTGCAGATGTATCGTTCCTCGGTACCGATATGAATGCTGACAAAATCGGAGTTATAGCCGTAGGCGCTGCTGCAGCTGGTGCTGCCGCTCATGCTGCGGTTACTGCTGTCAAAAAGAATAAAGCAGGTGACGAAATCGATCAGGTTGATGAAGGATAAGAGGAGATCGCGGAATTAGAGAGATGCCCATAAGTAACCGGAGATAATCACAATGGCTAAAAAAATAGTTGTAGATCCGATTCCCAGAATTGAGGGACATTTACGGATAGAAGCAAAACTCGGCGAAAACAACGTTATTGAAGATGCATTCAGTAGCGGCACCATGTGGCGCGGTATTGAAATTATTCTCAAGGGAAGGGATCCACGTGATGCCTGGGCATTTGCAGAGCGTATCTGTGGTGTTTGCACCACTGTTCATGCGCTTGCATCGGTCAGGTGTGTGGAGGACGCTCTGGGTATAGAAATACCCCAGAACGCAAGGATCATCAGAAACCTTATGAACGCTACCCAGCAGACTCAGGATCATCTGGTGCATTTCTATCATCTCCATGCTCTGGACTGGGTGGATGTCGTGAGCGCTCTCAAGGCTGACCCGAAAGCAGCTTCACGAATTGCACAGAGCCTCTCCTCCTGGCCCAAATCATCACCGGGTTATTTCAAGGACCTGCAACAGAAACTTGTGGGTTTTGTGGAAAGCGGACAGCTTGGCATTTTTGCCAACGGGTACTGGGGACATCCTGCCTACAAACTGCCGCCTGAAGTCAATCTCATCGCGGTAGCTCATTATCTCGAGGCTCTTGATTTTCAGAAAGAAATCGTCAAGATTCATACTGTGTTCGGAGGAAAGAACCCTCATCCTAATTATCTGGTCGGCGGTATGGCCTGTGCGCTCGATCCGGATAGGGACACAGCGATCAATATCGAGACCCTCAGTATGGTGAAGAAAATCATCGAGGATACCCAGACCTTTATAGAGCAGGTGTATATTCCGGATCTGATCGCTATTGCCGGTTTTTACAAGGATTGGGGGTACGGGGGCGGACTTGGCAACTACCTCTGTTACGGCGATTTTCCTGAAAAAAGTATCGATGACGCAGCTTCGCTGCTCTGGCCGAGAGGAGCTATACTCAACAAGGATCTTTCGACAATACATGATGTCGATCCTCGTGATCTCAGTCAGGTTACCGAAGAGGTCAGCCACAGCTGGTATACCTACAGCAATGGTGATGAAAAAGGCCTGCACCCTTGGGAGGGTGAGACAAAACCGGAATACACCGGACCGAAACCACCGTTCGAATATCTGGACACGGAGAAGAAATACAGCTGGCTGAAAACACCTCGCTGGAAGAATAATCCTATGGAGGTGGGTCCGCTTGCAAGGGTTCTGCTTGCTTACGCGAAGGGGGACCCGATGATCACGGATACTGTCAATATGGTGCTTGGCAAGCTTGATGTTGGTGCAGAGGCGCTATTTTCAACTCTGGGTAGAACTGCAGCCCGGGGTATAGAGTGCCTGCAGACCGTAGGCTTTATGATGCATTACTATGATCAGCTTATTGCCAATATCAAGACAGGCGATTTACGTACGGCAAACACAGAACTGTGGGATCCTTCCCGATGGCCGAAAGAAGCCAAGGGGTTTGGGTATACTGAGGCTCCGCGCGGCGCGCTTGGCCACTGGATTCATATCAGGGACGGCAAGATAGAGGACTACCAGATTGTTGTTCCTTCAACATGGAACGCTTCGCCTCGTGATGCAAATGGTGCGATCGGTGCCTACGAATCGGCGCTCAAAGGTACTCCCATGGTGGATCCTGAACAGCCGCTCGAAATACTCAGAACCATTCATTCTTTTGATCCTTGTCTTGCCTGCGCTTCTCATGTTTTTGACATGAATGGCAACGAGATAACAAAGGTCACCATCGTTTAAACGGAGGTAATCATGGGCAGAATTATCGAGGAAATCTATGTATGGAAGCTGCCGGTCAGGATGTATCACTGGATTAATGCCTTCTGTATCGCCGTTCTGCTTCTTTCCGGTTTTTTTATCGCCGCACCCTTCCTGAACCCGCCGATCGGTGAGGCTGTATGGTTCAAGCAGATGTCTGTCTTTCGTTTTCTGCATTTTGGGACGGCGTTTATCTTTATCGCTAACTATCTTTTCCGTCTGTACTGGGCGCTGTTCGGGCATGACAAATACGCCCGGTTTGCCGGTTTCAAGCCATGGTCGCCTAAATGGTGGGGCAAACCTTTCAGAGAGCAGATGTCCTCGTATCTTTTCCTGCGAAAGGACGAACCAAGCTATATCGGACATAATCCGGTTGCAGCGATGTCCTATTTTCTTTTCATCTTCATCGGTTCGCTCTTCATGATTGTTACCGGCTTCGCGATGTATGGCGAGAACAACCCCGGGGGTTTTGCGGATACCTGGTTCGGGTGGCTCATTCCTCTCTTCGGCAGCAGCTACAATCTGCATATCGTTCATCACAGCGTGGCATGGATTTTTCCTTTTTACCTGATCCTGCATCTCTACGCGGTTTTCCGTCATGATGTTGTGGATCGTACAAGCGTCACTTCATCGATTATTACGGGCTATAAGCACAAGGTTGAGGATGAACCGTCGCTGGATTAGGGATTGTTGAGTTGTTGATGTGCCTGGTGAGAAGTAATGAAAATGACTAATGGCTATTTACTAGTGAGGAATGTGGAAATGCGTTTGGTAATAGTCAAGAGTAATTGGCCCATCATGAGAGATCGCGGGTGATTGGGAGTAGACGGGACAAATGCTTTTCTGTCATCTTCGGGCTTGACCCGGAGATCCATAGCAAATGGTTAAATTTTGAATGGATGCCGGATCAAGTCCGGCATGACTATCTTCCCCTATTACCTATTACCTATTACCTATTACCTATTACCTATTACCTATTACCTATTACCTATTACCTATTACCTATTACCTATTACCCATTACCCATCATCAGAACGTAATCTTTCCATATGAAGCAAATAAACGTTCTCGGACTCGGGAATATTCTCTTCGGGGATGAGGGGTTCGGTGTTGAAGCAGTTCGAATGCTTGAAAAAGAATGTGCCGCGGAACTGCCGGAGACGGTTCACTTTATAGACGGAGGGACACAGGGCATCTACCTGCTTGATTATATAGAATCAGCGGAGGCTCTGCTGATCTATGATGCCATTATTCCTGTCGAGTTCGATCAGCAGGTCTATGTCTATCGAAACCGGGAACTCCCGACATTCATACATAGAAAAATGTCCTCCCATCAGATGGGACTGAGCGAACTTCTTTCCGTTGCCCGCCTGCACGATAAGCTGCCTGAGGAGATTGCCCTGATCGGTGTTCCGCCGGGAGAACTGGATCTTGGGAGTGGCATCAGCCCTGCAGTTCAGGACTTGCTTGACCACTCGGTTGCTGAAGGGAAAAAGATAATTGAGGAGTGGTTGACGATTCAGCCTGAATAATTCACCAAAGAAAGAAAAAAATTGGAGTACAAGGACGGGAAACTATCCCTTTTCTGTCATTCCCGAGCCTGACCAGTTCAATCTGAGCATCTATTTCACAGGTCTTACAAGGGAATCCATCGCTGGCGCCTGGGTTTGCATGGATGCCGGATCAAGTCCGGCATGACTCCTCTTCACTCCCTGTCATTCCCGTGCTTGACACGGGAATCCATTCTTGTCCTGAAAACCCCATGGATACCGGATCACCCCGTGTAATAACATGAATAGTACACAGGGCGGCATGAAATTATTCAGAATAGCTGCTCTCTTCGATAAGCGTTTCTGTACTGCTATAGAGCTTCTCGCGAATAACAGCTACAATAAATGCTGACACCGGGATAGAAACAAAAATACCTGGTATGCCGAAAAAGTACCCGAAGAGGATGATCGACAGAAAGAGAATAATCGGATTAAGGTGAACCTTTCCGCCGACTATTTTCGGTACCATGAACAGGATTTCAAGCGCCTGTATGGAGAGATAGGTCAGCCCTGCCCAGAAAAACTGCTCAGCCGGGTTGCTGCCCAAAGCGATTACCAGGGAGGTCAGCAGTATCGCGGTCGAGATACCAATGTAAGGCAGCCAGAGGGCGGCTCCTGAAATCATGCCGAGAAGCAGTGGATAATTGAGTCCTATAATCGAAAAAGTGGTTGAGTAGAGAACCATTTCGATTGTCATCACGATAATCAGGCCTCGAACATACTGGTTGAAAATCTCACGGGCCATCAAGATGTATTTATGGACAGGAGAGTCGGGACGTTTATTCAGCATAGTCCGAATAGCACCTGAAAACTTGTCGAAGTCGTTGAGAAACCAGAAAGTGAGAAATGGCAGAAGCAGGACTGTTGTAATTGCCGATATGACTTTCGGTATACTTTTCAGTATTGTCTGTGTAAAGTTTGTGGCAAGAGAGCCGATATCTTCGAATTGCTTTTTGAACAAGGCATTGATATTGCTTGTAATGGATTCGATATCAATCGAGAACCATGAGAAAACCTCGAAACTGAACACCCAGTTGATAACATTCTGCAGGTATCCGGGAATCATGGGAATGATTCCCGCAAAGGCGCTGATCTGGCTGGCTATTTCCGGCAAAAGCAGCACGATCACCAGGGTTATGCCTCCAACACCGAAGAACGTGATAAGCAAGGCGGAAAGCACACGGGGTATTTGATTTTTCAGCAGGAAGTTCATCAGCGGTTCAAAGAGATAGGCAAGGACAAGCGCGATAATGAAAGGGGCGAGCAGACCGGAAAGTTCGGAGAAAATCCAGATACCGAAGAGAATGTTGATTCCCCAGAAAAGGCGATCAACCAACGGGTTTGAGCGAAGGGGTTGCGCAATGAAAAGGAGTATGATGAAGATCAGTAGCGGAGAAAGAACTGAACTGACCTGGAAAGCAAAGAATATCGCTCCGGCTGCAATGATTGCAATCAGAATGTGTTGGTTTGTCTCCGATTCATTCATGCGCTTCTCCTCGATATTTCCTTGTTTAGAGTCCTATCAGACGTAAAAATTCGCTTCGTGTCGATTGTGAAGACAGAAACTCACCTGACATGGCGGAGGTTGTGGTTATGGAATTTTGTTTTTCAACCCCTCTCATCACCATGCACATGTGCTTGGCCTCGATCACGACACCGACGCCTCTGGGATTCAGTACTTTCTGGATTGCATCACGTATCTGTTGTGTCAAACGTTCCTGAACCTGCAGACGACGCGCATAGACATCGACAACTCTCCCGAGCTTCGAAAGACCCACGATTTTCCCGTCAGGAATGTAGGCGACATGAGCCTTGCCGAAAAACGGCAGCATATGATGTTCACACATAGAAAAAAGTTCGATTTCCTTAACCAGCACCATTTCGTCGTATGATTCTGTAAAGACAGCTTTTTTCAACATTTCTTCCGGGTCTTCAAGATACCCTTTTGTGAGGAACCTCATTGAGCGAGCGACACGTTCCGGCGTTTTTTTCAGCCCCTCCCGTTCAGGGTTTTCTCCAATACCTTCAAGCATAGTGTACACAGCTTCGGACATGCTCGATATAATTCCCTGATCGGTATCGCAGTTATCCTGGCAGCAGTCATCATCTGCACAGGAGCTGTATCCGGAGTGTGATGTTTTGTTATTCGCCACGATATCTGACAGAGTTTTTTCTTGTTTCATGGATGGTGATTTCATAAAGGGTTATATCGTTATGATTGTACTTTCGCAGTGCATCGGAAAGAATATCCCAGACGGTCACGGTAAGTATCTCAGTGCTCGGGACACAATTTCTCAGTTCTTCCACATCGAAATTAAGGTGTTTGTGATCGAACCGTACCATGATTTCCTCCTCAAGGATCATTTTCAGTTCTTTCATATCCAGAAGAAATCCCGTGACGTTATCTATAACACCACTGACGGTAATTTCCAATTCGTAATTATGGCCATGGCCTCGCGCATTGCTGCATTTGCCATAGATGTTCAGGTTTTCATCTTCAGATAAATCAGGGTTGTACAGGCGGTGAGCGGCGTTAAACTCTACGGTACGAGTAACGTATACTTTTCGGGGTTTAGTAAGAACATCATTCATGGGATAGCAGGGCAAGTGGGTTTACAGATCTGATGTTTACGCTTGAAGCGGAAACGCACCATGATTCATTGAAAAAACAACTTATGCCTCAGTCAATAAGTTTCGGCCTGTCTTGAAATGTCCGTTTTTTCATATACGGCATTAAGAGCATGAGGTTGGTTTTCTGACTATGGTCATGCTGATGAAGAGAAGCCAGGATTTACAGGTTAAGAGATTCAACTTTCAAAGAACCGAGAACTCCTGCAAGAGGGTCAATATTTCAGTATTTTGTGATATATTATTTACTGATGAGTTGTTGGACTATTCCTGACACTCCCGCTTTTTGCAGTACGCTGTATTCTGGTGATTGCTGAAAAAGCACAAACCAATCCTGTTGAGTTCTCTCTAACCAGACCTTTGGGAGGAAGGCATGAAAGAAAGCCCTTACGAATATCAGGTTGTTCGCGGCTTCACTTTTTCTGCCCTGTTCTGGCTGATAGTCGGCTTGATCGTCGGGCTTTGGATTGCTTTTGAAATGTTCTATCCGGCGCTCAATCTTACTCCGTGGCTGAGTTTTGGCCGTCTGCGGGTTGTTCATACCAATGGTCTGGGGTTGGGATTTGGATTGGCCGGGATTTTCGCCTGTTCCTACTACATTCTTCAAAAGCTGACACGGACTCCCCTTGTTTTTCCCCGCCTTGCCAGGGCTCATCTCTATCTTTTCAATGCTATCATTGCCATGGCCGCGCTGACGCTTATGGCTGGAATGAATACCACAAGAGAGTATGCCGAACTTGAATGGCCTCTGGACATCGCTGTGGTTGTTATGTGGGTGATTTTTGCGATCAATGTATTTGCGACCCTTATCAAGCGCCGGGAAAAGCAGCTGTACGTTTCACTCTGGTATATCATAGCTATGACTGTCACCATAGCGGTTTTATACATCGTCAATAACCTCGAGGTGCCCGTCAATCTATTCAAGTCATACTCTCTCTATGCCGGTGTAAACGACGCGAATGTGGAATGGTGGTACGGACACAATATTGTCGGCTTCATTTTTACCATTCCTATATTGGCGATGTTTTACTACTTTCTTCCGGTCTCCACCGGACTTCCCCTTTTCAGTCACCGGTTATCGATAATTTCATTCTGGTCGTTAATCTTTGCCTATCTCTGGACGGGCGCGCATCATCTTATGCTTTCTCCGGTGCCTGAATGGATACAGACGGTCGCTATCGCGTTCAGTATTTTTCTGATAGCCCCGTCCTGGGGCTCGGTGGTCAATGGCTACTACACGCTTCAGGGAAACTGGGAGCAGATGCGCTCAAATTATCTGGTTAAATTTTTTATTCTCGGGATTACCTTCTACGGATTGCAAACCTTTCAGGGGCCGACACAGGGCTTAAGAACGCTGAACTCATTTTTCCATTTTACTGACTGGGTTGTCGGTCATGTGCATATGGGGACGATGGGCTGGGTGACCTTGACCATTTCAGCTTCATTTTACTATATGATTCCTAAAATCAGCAACAATCAGTTGCATAGCATCAGGATCGCCAATGTTCATTTCTGGCTGATTCTTGTCGGACAGCTTATCTGGACGGTTACTATGTGGATTGCCGGTATTCAGCAGGGAGCCATGTGGAAGGCTACTGAGCCGGACGGTTCACTGACCTATAATTTCCTTGACGCTCTTGCGTCGCTTTATCCTTACTATAAACTGAGGTTCGCGGGAGGAGTCGTCTACTTCGTGGGGATCGTTCTTTTTGTCTGGAACATTATCATGACAATAAGAAATGCAAAAAATCAACCTCTGAACGCTAACAAGGAGGTATGAAACATGGGCGTGTACTCAAGACCGGTGTTATTTGCTGTTCTGTCGGCTGCTGTCATTCTCGTAGGGACTGTTGTTACAGTATTTATCCCGATGCTCATGCCATCGACACAGCCGGTAAGCGACTATGTCAAGCCCTATACGGCTGTTGAGCTTGAAGGGAGGGATATCTATATCCGTGAAGGGTGCAACAACTGTCATACGCAGACAGTCCGGCCCCTGAGGACCGAAGTACTGCGCTATGGAGAGTACTCCAAGCCGGAAGAATTCGCCTATGACCGACCATTTCTCTGGGGCTCACGCCGGACCGGACCGGATCTGAACAGGATTGGAGGTAAATATCCGGATTCCTGGCACTACAAGCATATGCAGAGCCCGCAAGGTATGTTTGAAAAATCGAATATGCCGCCATACGGATGGTTGGCTGAAGCGCGGCTCGATACCCGGTATTCACGCAAAAAAATTTCGATTCTCGGATATGGATACAGCCCCGATGAAGTATCAGCTCAGATCGAGGCATACAAGGCGAAGGTTACAGCTGCGGCATATGAATCAAAACAGTCAAGAGATGAGGTGACCCCGGAAGAGCTGAGAGGTGAACTTACGGAAATGGATGCGATAATCGCCTATATGCAGAAGCTGGGAAGGGATGTAAAAAACCTGGAGGCCGAAAGATGAGTTCTGCAGCATGGTCATACTTCCTGTTTACATTTTCTCTGGTGGTTGTGTTCGTGTGCATTATCGTCTATTACTATAACCCTCGCCGTAAAAAAGAAATTGAGGCTCCGAAACAGAGAATGCTTGAAGATGACGAGGTGATGCCTGATAGCAAAAGAAAAGGAGGTGCTCATGAATGAACATGATAATCCGTCTGAAAGCAATAACAATATTCCTAAAGGAATGATTGCCTTTTTTGCTTTTGTCATTGTGTTTCTTTTCAGCTATATCGCTCTCTATACGCCTGCTATTTCCGGATGGTCTTTTTATACGATTTTTGAAGAGAAAATGGCTGAGGCAGAGGCTCAAGCTTCTGTTGAAGGAACCGAACTAAAAGATTCATACAGCGGCGACGAGGCAGCCATTGCCGAGGGCGCGAAAATTTACGCGTCGAGTTGCGCTGTCTGCCACAAGGCGGATGGAACCGGAGGTATCGGGAGCGATCTTACCGCTGAATCAAAATATGGATCAACACAGGAAGATCTTTATGAGTCAATTGCGAATGGAAGAGAAGGGGGAATGCCGCCATTCAAACAGCAGTTGAGCCGGATGAAAATTCGTAAAGTGATCGCTTTTCTGGAAACACTTTGATGGAGAAGGGGTTTGTGGCGCAACTATCGAAGAGCGGCAGAAGTTTTCCAGGCAATCCTTCTTACCGGATTACCGTTTATTTCCTTCAAAGGGCAAAGCGCTCTGAGGTTCGACCTGTCTGAGTTAAAGCTTTATTTTTTCGGTTCGGTCATCTGGATAAAGGAGTTTTATCTCATTCTCGCGGCGCTTCTCTTTTTTTTAGTCCTTATCGTTTTTATAACGGCTGTTTTCGGCCGTGTCTGGTGCGGATGGCTCTGTCCGCAAACCGTTCTGCTTGATCTGACGGATAGTATTGCAAAACGCTTTGGTGAATCGCGGCGTAAGACCCTCATGCGCGTTCTTTTGATTCCTTTCTCCGCTCTTGTCTCGTTGACCCTGATCTGGTACTTCGTTCCCCCGTTACAAACCATGCAGTCCCTATTTTCATCCGTTCCGGTTACCGGCTTTTTTCTTGTACAATGGGCAGTTATTTATGCTGAACTCGCTTTTCTCGGTCGTAAGTACTGTACGACAATTTGTCCCTACTCGATGATGCAGAACGCTCTTTTTGACAAGGATACGCTTATCATCGAGTATGACAACTCCAGGGACAATGAGTGTATGAAGTGCCATGATTGCGTCAAAGTATGTCCGGTAGGGATCGATATAAAAGAGGGCTTGAAAAGCGACTGTATAGCCTGCGCAGAGTGTATCGATGCCTGCATTGCGGTAACCGAAAAGCGCAACATGAAGCCTTTTCCCGGTTACAAAGGAAACCTTTTGCGTCCAAAGACTTTCTGGCTGGGAGGAGTAACAGTGCTCGTCGGGATACTTCTTGCTGTCATGGTGTATTCGAGGTCGGAAGTTACTTTTTTAATTACCAGGGACTCTGAGCAGCTTCCTCAGGGAATCAACCGTTACTCATGGTCCATGTACAATAACACAGGTGCTCCTCGTGAGTTGGAACTTTCAGCGGAAGGTGAGTTTTCTATTATTGGTGAGACAGTACTATTGCTGGAGCCGTATTCGTTTAAAAAAGGAAAGGTGCTTGTGCGATCCCGGGGAGGGAAAGACGAGGTTGTTTTCAGGATTGAGGATGATGGTGTGTCTATTGAGAAAAAAGCGGGATTTCTGTGAAGAGTGTTGAATTGTTGATGTGTTGAATCGGCGTGCGGTTGAACCAATTTCTCAGTTATTCCCGTGCTTGACACGGGAATCTTTCTTAGGCCTGAGTACATGTATGGATGCCGCATCAAGTGCGGCATGAATTTTCCGCTATTTTGCTGTTAAGCTATTTTAACTGTTTACTTATGAATAATCACTAGATTTGCTGAGATATGAAAAACCTGGAACTGAAAACATTATACGGTTTTGAGTTTGTGAAAGCTGGAGTTTTCTATTTGGCTGAAACACCATGGAAGATACAGTCAAGAGGCTGGGAAATAAGAGCATCACTGGAATTAGTTTCAGAGAAATTCAGGAAAGCAGATGAAACAGTATATCTGGTATACTCTGATGATGACTTGGTGTATGTTGGTGAGTATACTTACAATCTTGAATCCAGATGGCTTTCCGGTAATTATGTAGATCACCATAAAAGCGACGATATAGAGCGGCAACTCGAAGCTGGATGCGATGTAACATTATGGCTCGCTGTTTTCCCTTACCTTCCTGTGGGTAGAACTTTGCAGGCGATAAATATCAGCAAATCAATAGAGCATGAGTTGTTAAAGAAATGCGATCCGAAATGGAACAATCGAAATAAGCGTTCAGCTAGTGAAAAGTGGCGACAAAAAAACTGCATTTCAGTTGCTGACATTGTAAAGAGTAGTAAATAATTCACGGGTCAATTCGGCTTTTTTCTCATAATTATTCACTACATGAAAATATTTCTCTACTGTCTGTACGCGGTATTCCTGTTTGCCATGGGAACGGGCTTTTATGCAGCGTTCAGCAGTTATGACGGTCTTGTTGACAGCAACTACTATGAAAAATCGTCCGGCTATTTTGCGACCAAAGCCCTCGAAGATTCATTGGGCCTGAAAATAGTCCTTCCGGAATCTCTGGGCAAAGGGCTCAACACGGTAGACGTCGCTGTTTTTGTCAACGGAAAACCGCTGGAGCAGGCGAACGTCACTCTTTTTGCCGGTCTGGTATCGAGTGAAAAATACGATGGTACTCATAAAATGGTCGAGCACTTGCCGGGTTTCTATCGGGCCGAAGTGCCGATTCCTTTTTCCGGTACATGGCTTATCAATGTTGACGTTGCAACTGAAACAATCAAAACTAACAGAAAATGGTTTACGGAAATCGACTGATCCCGGGGATACGTTCATGTTTTTCAGTAATGCTTGTCCTGTTTTTGCTCAGCTGTAGTTCAGGAACGGAACCAGCTGCTGACTGTGATCCTCATACCGGTTCCTGCACGAAACAGGCCGGAGCGTATACGGTTACGCTGGATATCAATCCGAAACCTGTGCAGCACATGAAAGAGTTGACGTTCGATATTTCGATTGCCGGTGATTCTGCCGTTGTGCTGCCCGATACTATTCTGCTTGATCTTTCCATGCCTGGTATGGAGATGGGGAAAAATCAGGTGGAGCTGGGCAAAACAGGCGAAGGCTACTATAGCGGCACAGGTATTATCGTCAAGTGTCCGAGCGGCAGGGTGCTGTGGCGTGCAACGCTTCTGATTTCAGAAACTCTCAATTCCTCATTTACCTTTAATGTCCGGGACTGAAGGCCGAAAAGCAGACAGTATTCGGTGCGACCACTGTCAACTGGAGATGAAGCCTGAATCAGCCGTAACCGCAGTGTTCAATGGCGAAACAAGATCTTTTTGTTGTCATGGCTGCCTTGGCGTGTATGAACTGATCCACAGGGAGTCTCTCGATGCTTTCTACAACAGCCGTTGCGGCTGGACTCCCGGTGCTCCTGAAAGGTCAAAAATCAATCCTGGCGCATTCAGTGATTCTATCAGGAATTCCGGAGACACTCTGACAGTGGAGATGGTACTTTCCGGCATTCGGTGCGCTTCATGTGTCTGGCTCGTAGAGAAGTTTCTGATGAGGATGGATGGGGTTATTGCTGCAAGGGTAAACTATGCGACCCACCGTCTCGTGCTCCAGTGGGACGAGAAAATAACGTCATTGCGGGAAATTCTCGAAGGCGTTCATGCAATAGGCTATACGCCTCATCCCTATCATCAGACTGCCTTCAATGAGGGCCTCAAGCGTGAAAAGAATGATCTTCTGCTCAGGTTCGGAACGGCGGCGTTTTTTTCCATGCAGCTGATGCTTTTCATTACCGCGCTCTATGCAGGTTTTTTTCAAGGGATAGAAGAGCAGTACAGGCAGACTTTTCAACTGATTTCCTGGGCGCTTGCAACCCCTGTTCTGTTTTATTCAGGTTACCCGTTTCTGAAAAACGCGATTCGGTCAGTGCGTAACTTCTCGCTTAACATGGACGTTCTGATCGCTCTCGGATCATTTTCAGCTTATGCCTATAGTATTGCAATGATTTTCAGGGGCGGAGAGGTCTATTTCGATACATCCGCCATGATTGTCACCTTTATTCTTCTTGGTCGTTTTCTTGAAGCCGGCTCCAGGGTCAACGCGGGCAACACCCTTATGACGCTCATCGAGATGCAGCCAAAAGAAGCGCGCCTTATTCGTGATTCAAAAGAGCCCGAGGTTGTCTCGCTTCGTGATATTGTCCCCGGCGATAGTATCGAGGTGCTGGCCGGAGACAAGATTCCTCTTGACGGTACCATTCTTGAAGGGCAAGCCGAGATCAATGAGTCCATGTTGACCGGTGAATCAAGCCCTGCATTCAAATCTGTCGGCAGTGAGGTGTATTCGGGAACTATACCCCTCAACGGAAGACTTGCCGTCCGGGTGACCTGCATGGAAAAAGACAGCATGCTTTCTAAAATCATACGGACTGTTGAAGACGCTCAGGCCAGAAAGGCTCCGATACAGGCTGTGGCTGACAGGGCGGCTGGTTACTTTGTCCCTGTTGTTATCTTTTTTGCTGCTGTGACTTTTATGTACTGGATATTCGACTCGGAGGACACATCAACTGCTCTTATGAACGCTGTTTCCGTTCTTGTTGTCGCCTGCCCCTGTGCTCTTGGTCTTGCGACTCCTCTGGCTATTCTCCTTGGTACGAGTTCGGCGGCAAAAGAAGGTATACTTGTCAAGGGCGGCGATATTTTTGAAACCATTTCCAGGACAGACTGTGTTGTTCTCGATAAAACAGGGACGATAACCAGAGGAGTGCCTGCAGTGACTGATGTTGTCGCCGTGAACGAGAAGGAGGATATTCTTCTCTGTGCGGCATCCCTCGAAAGATATTCCGAACATCCGGCGGGCAAGGCTATTGTTGAGGCCTCCGGCGGTCAGCTCCTGGATGTTGAAAGCTTCCAGGTGTTTCCCGGCAGGGGGGTAAGTGGACAGGTAGAGGGGAAAAGCTGTGTCGCGGGGAATCGTCAGTTTATGCTGGAAAACAACGTCTCACTTTCTTCCGGGGTTGAAGAGGTCTATGAAAAGCTTGTTCGGAGTGGGAAAACAACGGTATTTCTTGCCACTGATCAGAAACTTGCCGGAATGATCGGACTGATTGATGATGTTCGTGAAGACGCTGCCGGTATGATCGGCGCACTGAAAATGGCCGGAATCAAAGCCAGAATGCTTACGGGTGATGTCCATGATGTTGCTGCATATGTCGCGGATACATGCGGTATCGAAACACTGGATGCCGGGTTGAATCCTGTTGAGAAGGCTGAGGTTATCAAGTCTCTGAAGTCGGACGGCAGGGTTGTTATGATGGTTGGGGACGGCATCAATGATGCGCCGGCTCTAACTGAAGCAGATACGGGGGTTTCATTCGGCCATGCAAGTGATATTGCCATGGAAAGCGCAGGAGTTGTTATCATGCAGGACAATCTTCACCGTATCGCGTTGCTTGTCAAAGGTTCAAGGCGGTGTTTCACCATTATCCGGCAGAACCTGTTCTGGGCGTTTTCCTATAACCTTATTGCTTTGCCGCTAGCGGTTGGCGGTTTTCTGCACCCGATTGTTTCAGCATTTTTGATGGCTTCAAGTTCGCTGGTTGTGGTGGGGAATGCATTGCGATTGAGGAGGTTTTGAATAGTGACAAGTGACAAGAAACGTGAATGGTGAATAGAAAGTCAAAGTTCAAAAGTAAAAAGTAAATCAATGACAAGTGTACGTCAAAAGGGCTGGGTAGCTGGATGGCGAGATCGCTCGAAGGTTTGCCGTTTCGAAAGTCATGCCGGGCTTGATCCGGCATCCATACATTTGCTCGTTTTCTGACTTCGGGCGGCCACGGGGGGCCGCCCCTACAACAGATCAACACCTCAACAAATCAACACCTCAACAAATCAACACCTCAACAAATCAACACCTCAACGAATCAACAACTCAACGAATCAACAAATCAACACCTCTTTCAACCCATCTGGCCTTTTACCGTTTGAATTTTGACTTTTCTTTATGTACAGCACCTACTTTCTGATATTTATCGTGTTTTTTCTGGGTTTCGCGGCGTGGCTCCTGTTTGTCTGGGCCGTGAAAAGCGGGCAGTTTGAAGACCCCGAAGCTCCGAAATACCGTATGCTTGATGATGATGATGATGATGATGATGATGATGATGATGATGAGAAAAGCAAAGAGTCACGCTCTAGTAACAAGAACAAATAGCAAAAAAATTGATGGAAAGTGTCTTGATTGTCATGTTGCTGACAGGCCTTGCCGGAGGCTTCGGTCACTGTATTGGCATGTGCGGTCCGGTAGTCGCGGCTTACTCTCTCGGAGAGCAGAAACTGCGTTATCTGCACCATATTCTGTATAACCTCGGTAGAATCACTACGTACATGTTTATGGGCGCGGTTGTCGGGCTGACCGGTTCATTTCTGGTGCTTACGGCGTCGATCGAAAAAATACAGGCAATCATCATGGTCGTGGCAGGGATTTCGATTATCATCATGGGTATCGCCATCGGGGGCTGGGTGCCACTCAGGAAAACAACCGGAAACAGTACCTGGCTCTCCTCGATCATTCAGAAAACCATGGAGCTGTTCAAAGGCCCTCGTACGGTCGGAACCTACTATCCCATGGGTATAGTTCTCGGGTTTCTTCCCTGCGGATTGACATACACGGCTCTTCTTGCTGCAACAAGGGCTTCCATGGAAGCCGAAAACCATGTGGCAGGAATGCTTCAGGGAGCTGTCATGCTGCTTTTCTTCGGCCTCGGCACTGCACCGGCACTTCTGCTTGTGGGCAGGGTGATCAATTTCATTGGTGAAAAAGCCCGCGAGAAACTCTACAAATTAGCCAGCCTTATCATGATTTTGACGGGGGTCTACTTTGTCGTCAAGGTGTTGTAAAATGCAGGAGCAAGTAGTAGCTCACGTTGTTCGCAGGAGTAAGGAGCAAGAAGCAAGAAGGTGTAAGGAGCTATGTGAACACTTTTCCTGCATCAACTCCCTGAAATCGTGAACAACCGGAAAATGCCCAAAAAAGAGCTTGCCTACAGGCCATTGCAGGAAAAAGATCTGGAAAGTATCTGCACGTTTCCCCGGTCGGAAGAGGAGCTATTCTATATGTTTCCGAAAGCCCGCTATCCGCTGACTCCTGAACAGTTGCTTGGTGTTGCCGAGAACAGGCATGATCCGACTGTCGTTTTGGTAAACGGAGTTGTTGCTGGGTACGGAAATTTCATAGAGGTGCATGAAAGGGACTATTGCTCGATAGGGAACCTTATCATCAAACCTTTGGAAAGAGGAAAGGGCGCGGCTTCATATATCTCCCTAAGTTGATCGTTTCAACAAATGCTTTAAGCTGTCAACTTTATACTATATAATGCGTTATGCTGAATTTTCTTACAGCGGACATCTCACCCGATGGGTTGCGCGACCATAAAGCAGAAAAATCGCATGTGTTGAAACCCTATGGGATTGTCGGTCATGCTGCATCTGCTTCGTTACAGGGAACTTGCGGTAGTCCACTACAGCGGCGTTCCCTGTGCCTTGCATCTACAGCATGCTCAACAATCGCTCAACTTAGGATCTCATAAGGGTATTTGTGGATATGGCTTTTCAGCGATATTCGGCCAGCTATGTCCGCATATCCTGTTTCAACCATAACACAGCAGGGCTTTTGCTGTATTACAAGCTGGGGTTCAGGCCTGGAGATCTTGAGGAGCGAAAAGGTCCGGATGGTAAACGTGTAGTATTAATTCACATGCATTTGTGTTACGATGCCATCCACTGATTTTTTGCTTCGTTGTGGTTGGGAAGAAAAATCTGTATTGTAAAAGAAGAAGGCGTTTCAAGAAATACTCGATCCGGATCAGGGTTGAATGTTAGCAAGGGAGAAGCATTAAATGAAAACGGAATTGCATAACCTTTCAATAGATGAAAGGCTTCGACTTGTAGAGGATATATGGGATAGTATTGCTGCAGATCAGGGGGCTCTGCCGTTGACTGATGAGCAAAAGGCAGAATTGGACCAGCGCCTGGATATTTATGAACTTGATAAAAACATGGGGCGTGTGGCTGACGAAGTGATTGACGTTATAAAAAAGAAGCTGTGAGTCTCAAAGTATATATTCGCCCTGAAGCAGAAAGAGATATCGAATCGGCAGCTCTATGGTATGAAAAGCAAAAGAAGGGTCTTGGTAATGAATTCCTCGATGAAGTTCTCGGTGTTTTTGAAACGATTTCGAATAGACCAAACATCTTTTCAGTGGTTCATAGAGAGACTCGCCGTGCAATCATACATCGTTTTCCTTTCGGAGTTTTTTACAGAATTGAAAAAGAAAAAAAAGCAATAGTAGTCATTGCTGTAATGCATTGCAGCAGGAACCCCAAGAGATGGCAGTTAAGAGTTTAGGACTGTCAACTGTCTGCATATCCTTCAATAGCCGCAGGCATTCGTATTTCAGGACGATTCAACAACTCAACAACTCAACAATTTTCTTCCATCAACTCCCTGAAATCGTGGATAACAGGGAAGTGTTCGGTCTTTTTCGGATCGCTCTTTGAGCTTGCTTTTGCTTTGAACAGCAGGTGCTGTATGCCGAATTCCCGTGCTGTTTTCAGTACATCCTCCGTGTCATCGATAAAGAGAGAATGCTCCTTGTCAAACCCGAGAGCGTTCTCCGCCTTTTGCCAGAATTCTATATCCTCTTTAGGATGCCCCACGTGAAAGGAACTCAGCACCTCATCGAAATGTTCGCCTATCTGCGTTTTCCTGAATTTTATGTCGACCGTTTTGAAATGCGCGTTGGTGAGAAGAAAGATCTTTTTGTCCTGTTTGCGCATCAGTTCGAGAAATTCAATGACGTGGGGGTGCACATCGATAAGGTGACGTATCTGCTCTTTGAGGGCAGGAATATCAAGGTGGAGTTCTCTGGACCAGAAGTCGATATCACACCAGTTGAGTGTTTTTTCGTGGGATTTGTACTTGGCGAATAACGTTTCTCTGGCTCCGCCCAGCGAGAGGTTATGTTTTTCGGCATATTTTTCAGGTACATGCTGGCCCCAGAAATAGTCATCAAAATACAGGTCAAGCAAGGTGCCGTCCATGTCAAGCAGGATATGCGTAATCTCCTGCATAGGAATAGGGGTATGCGTCATAGACAGTTCTTTCCTGATTTCCTGTGTTTTCCTGTCTTGCGTTCCTGCCATTCGACTGACAAGCTAACGAGCTATCCGGCAATTGTAACAATTCAACAACTCAACGAATAAACAAATGAACAATCAATACAACTTACATGATGCGTACAGCCAGAACACCTTCGATTTTTTTGATTTTATCCGCAATATCTTTACCCACTTCGGTCCCGAGATCGAGCAGGTTATAGGCGATATCCCCGCGTGACTTGTTAAGCATATCGACAATATTGATTCCGGAGTCTGCAAGTACCGAGGTGATCTGGCCAACCATTTTGGGGACATTCGAGTTGGAGATAGCAATTCTTGACGCGCCGGCCCGCGGCATCCTCATTTCAGGGAAATTGACCGAGTTGGTGATGTTGCCGTTTTCAAGGTAGTCCCGAACCTGGTCGGCAACCATGACGGCGCAATTGTCTTCAGCCTCAAGTGTTGATGCTCCGAGATGAGGAAGGGAAACAACACGAGGGTGGTTTTTGTTCTCGTTTGTCGGGAAGTCATTAATGTAAGCGTACAGGTTCTCTTCATCGAGAGCCTTGATAATCGCGGCATCATCGACAATGCCCCCGCGCGCAAAGTTGAGCACAATGGCGTTTTTTTTCATATGCTTAATGCTTTCGGCATTCAGCATGTTTCTGGTTGCGTCGATGAGGGGGACATGGAAAGTGATGTAGTCAGCTTCAGAAAGGAGTTCTTCAAAACTGAGTGCCCGTTCGACTTCGGCAGAGAGCTTCCATGCGTGTTGAATCGTAACGGTAGGGTCGTAGCCGATGACGTTCATTCCAAGAGCAATAACCGCATTGGCAATCTGCCCGCCGATTGCCCCGAGTCCTATGACCCCGAGTGTTTTTCCCGGCAGTTCTGTTCCGACGTATTTTTTCTTTCCAGCCTCAACAGCCTTTGCGATGGCAGCGTCATCTCCCTCAAGGTTGCGGGCGTAATCCCATGCCTGGGTAAGATTACGGCTTGCCATCAGCATGGCGGCTATGACCAGTTCCTTTACGGCATTTGCGTTCGCGCCGGGGGTATTGAATACCGGTATTCCCTTCTCGGTCATCTTTTCGACAGGGATGTTGTTGACTCCTGCTCCTGCACGGCCAACAGCTTTCAGGGTATCCGGGATCTCCATATCGTGCATTTTGAATGAACGGAGGAGAATGGCGTCAGGATGTCCTATCTCTGAAGCGATTTCGTAATTGTCCCGGGGCAACCGGTCCAGACCGGTGACAGAGATGTTGTTTAACGTTAAAATCTTGAACATGACGTGATAAGGTTAACCGTGTTGTTTTTCGAATTCCTGCATGTAAGAGATCAGTGTGTCGACGCCTTCCTCCGGCATGGCGTTATAAATGCTTGCACGCATTCCACCGACGGAACGGTGTCCTTTAAGCGTCAGCAGTCCGCGTTTCGTGGCACCTGAGAGGAATTCAGCATCAAGACCCGGATCGGCGAGAGTGAAAGGAATATTCATCCATGAACGGGCATTCTCGGCAACAGGGTTGGCATAAAAGCCGGAATTGTCGATTACGGTATAGAGTTTGGCCGCTTTGCGCTGGTTGACTTCCGCGATTGACGAAAGACCGCCCTGATCCTTGATCCATTCAAAGACCAGTCCTGCGAGATACCAGTTGTAGGTAGGGGGTGTATTGTACATCGAATCGGCATTGGCATGAGTTGCATAATCAAACATGGTCGGTATGCCGTCAGCGGGATTTCCGATAAGGTCTTCTCTGAGAATGACGATGGTTAATCCTGAAGGACCGATATTTTTCTGTGCGCCCGCGTAAATCAGACCGAATCTGGAGACATCTATCGGTCGGGAGAGGATGGTGGACGACATATCCGCAACAAGAGGAACGTCGCCGGTTTCCGGGATGTAGCCGAACTCCACGCCGCCTATGGTTTCATTGGGCGTATAGTGAACATACGCAGCTTCAGCATTGAGTTCGAGAGCGTTCTCGTCAGGAACCGATGTGAAATTATTGTCGGATGTGTCACCTGCAAGATGTACGTCGCAGAAACGCTTTGCTTCGGCAATAGCTTTTTTCGACCACATCCCGGTATTGATATAGTCTGCATTTGTTTTTCCCCTCAGCAGGTTGAGCGGAATCATCGCAAACTGGCTGGAAGCGCCACCCTGCAGGAAAAGAACCTTGTAGTTTTCAGGGATGGAGAGTATCTCCCGCAGATCCGCTTCGGCTTTTTCCGCGATAGAGACAAATTCTTTGCCCCTGTGGCTCATTTCCATTACGGACATACCTGAACCGTTCCAGTCCAGCATCTCTTCGCGGGCACGCTCTATGACCGCTGTCGGCAGCATTGCCGGGCCCGCACTGAAATTGAAATTTCTTGCCATGCTTCGGTGTTTCCTTCTGTGTTTGTTATGTAAAAAAGCGCTGTTTTGTCAAGGGACTTTTCATGTTGTGAAATGTCCTGATACGGTTATCTCTTGCGGAAGGTTTGCAATACTCTACCTCCCAGCAGAAAAGGAATGCTGTAATTTAAAAACATTCGATAATTTTCGGTATTGAATCTTCATCAATTGAACGTGTATTTCAGGATATGAGCAGCAATCGCACAACATTATTACACACATAGTTATGCCGGTTAAAGAGTGTGCGCCGACAAAAAAGTTCAGGGAATATCAGGCTGAACTGAAACATATGGAGCTTTCAGGTAATGCTGACAGAGCTGATATGGCACGTTACGAGCTGGAGTTGATGGGGCAGAGCAGGTTTGTCAAAATAAACGGGGTTGTGCATCATTATCATGTTTCAGGGCCTCAGGATGCAACAGAGACGGTGTTGCTGGTTCATGGATGGGACTGCTGGTGGATGTGGTGGCATCATGTGATCAGGGAACTGAACGAGAAGGGAGTAAGAACCATAGCCTATGATTTAAAAGGGCACGGCTGGTCTGATCCCGATCCTGGACAGGACTATTCTATCAGCTCGTTTTCTCATGATCTTGCGGAAATGGTAAGGCTGCTGGAAGTAAAGGAATTTCATATCGCGGCTTTTTCATTCGGACCCTTCGTGGTACTTGATTACGCGCAGAAAACAACGGATAGAGTCAAATCGATTGTGGTGTATAATTTCGGATATCTGCCGAATAATGCATTTCTGGAGCGGTTGGCTCCCTCGGTATTGACTCTGACTTTCAATACAGTACTGCGTAAAATTCACTGGTGGCGACTGATCTATGTTTATGCAAGAGTTGTATTGGCGAGAAATCCCGTTTCGTTCCACGACATCATGGTTGGCCAGAAAAGCCTTGAATTGTGCTGTCCTGAAGTCGTTCAAAAAACAACGAAGCAAATCACTTCCCGCAAAGTGACCCGCTCATTGCCTGCTATTGTCAACAGTATCGACATACCTGTTCTTTTTGTCGCTGGTGCGGGAGATACTATCATGAGCAGTCATAACACCCGTAAACTTTCCGGATACGCGAAAAACGGCTCATATGTCTGTGTTCCGAAATGCGGACATCTCATTACATTAGAACTTCCGGGAACGGCCTCAGATTTGATTATCAGTCACATGAAGAGCGTGCTGGGGAAAAGCTATGGTAAAAAATGAACACCTTGAAGAGCGGTACGCAAAAGGTCAAATTCCCTGGGATATAGGCCGGGCCGACAGAAACCTTGTGGAACTGGTTGAAAAAAAGCCTGTTGTCGCCTGCCGTGCTCTGGATATAGGATGCGGAACCGGCGACAGTGCCCTCTGGCTCGCAAGCAAAAATTTTCAGGTGACCGGGGTTGATCTTTCCGGGCTCGCAATAGAAAAGGCCCGTGAAAAAGCGCGTAAAGGCACGATCGATTGCGCCTTTACTGAAGCAGATTTTCTTGTGACCCGGATTGATAATCGTCCATTCGGCTTTATCTTTGACCGGGGCTGTTTTCATTCTCTCAATTCCGGAGAGGAGCACAGAGCGTTTGCTGAGAACGTTGCTTTTCATCTTGAAAAAGGCGGGCTCTGGTTCAGTCTTATTGCCAGTGCCGACGCCCCTCAACGTGATCCCGGACCGCCCAGACTTTCGGTCTGTCAGATAGCGACAGCGGTGGATCCGTTTTTTGAGATCCTCTCACTTGCCTCGGGTTATCTTGATTCCAACCGTCCGGATCCCGTTCGATGCTGGGCTTGTCTGATGATGAAACGGGGGTAAGGGGATAAGGGGATGAGCAATGAGCAATGAGCAATGAGCAATGAGTGATGAGTGATGAGTGATGAGTGATGAGCAATGAGCAATGAGCAATGAGCAATGAGCAATGAGCAATGAGCAATGAGCAATGAGTGATGAGCAATGAGTGATGAGCAATGAGCAATGAGTGATGAGCAATGAGCAATGAGTGATGAGTGATGAGTGATGGGGGGCTTGACTTTTCGGATAATTAGCCTAACTTAAACCTGTTTTTTTTAAAAAAATGAAATCCAACATGAAAAACGACTTCAAGATATACAAGGACGGCGACAGATTTGTGTTTGAAAGAGTTGTCTATCCGAGGCTCAAAGGTCTGGTATCGAAAACGGTTACCGATAATCCTTTTAACAATCCCGACAGCTGCTCGACTGAAGAGGAGGAACCAAAAGATGTGTGTCTGGCAGAAGACGTGGAATTACTGGAAGATTGTTCCGATGAATCAGCTATAGATAAAGCTATTCAGGAGGCCGGCCAATACATCATCGGCTATTTCTTCGATACCAAGGGCCTGGAGTAACTCAGGTTTATTTTTTTGGCTCCCAGTAGCAGCGTCTGGGAGAGACTATCAGATCCTCATTTTTCAGGGTTTTCATTGCCTTGTCTACCTCTTTACGATCCAGACCGCTGATCTCCGCTATCTGTCCGGCGCTCAGCGGTTTGTGTTCTTTGCGCATTATTTCCAGAACGGTATCTTTTGCTTCCATGGTGATGTTTCGGCTTTGTTCGAGAAACAGTCGTGTACATACGATTGTATGGATTCGATTTGATGTGATGTAACGGCAAACAGTCTGAATTAGTGCCCTGTAACCCCTCTTTTTTGTATTTTATTAATGTATGAGTACCTCTGTTTATCGTCAATTTTAACCAGTACTTACGATGAAGCGTTTTTTATGCCGTTCACTGTTCCCGATGTTTCTCATCTTTTTTGTTATCGCAGCATCCGGATGTTCCAAAGAACAGGCTGTCATGCAGAAAGCGGCTCAGCCGGTAACCGATATTGATGGAAAAACATATAAGACTGTGCAGATCGGGGACCAGATATGGATGGCTGAAAATCTTGCCGTAACGAGATATCGTAACGGTGACCCCGTTCCGGGTGTGGCTGAAGAGGGCAAATGGGTTGTCCTTGAAACCGGGGCCTGGTCTGAATATGACAATGACGCGGAAAAGGGCAAGGTATACGGAAAGCTATACAACTGGTATGCTGTCGCTGATCCGCGTGGTCTTGCACCGGAAGGGTGGCGGATTCCGACAGAAGAGGACTGGCGGGAGCTTGAAGCGCATCTCGGGATGAAACCGGAGGATGTCGGAGAAATAGAGTTTCGGGGTAATGAACAGAATGTCGGCAGCAAGCTCAAGGAAACCGGAACTGAACACTGGAAGGCGCCAAACACCGGGTCAACAAACGAAACCGGGTTTACAGCTCTTGCCGGGGGGTATCGGGATAACGACGGCCCGTTTAATTTCTTCGGCAGGTACGGTGCTTTCTGGACCGCTACCGAGGCTGAAAACGGACGAGTCTGGTTCCGGGGCATGACTACCTCCGAAGCGGGCGTTTACCGTTTCAGTTTCAACAAAAAGTGCGGATTTTCCGTCCGTTGCGTTAAAGATCAGCAATAAGGCGGTTATTGTCGCCGATATGAGGAGTACTTCCTATGTCTTCCATAGCGGAAGTCCGGTATCTTCATCGATTCCCCGGCTGAATTCCGGACCATCAAATGCCTCAATGACTACCTCACAGGCGAAGATAATGGTGCCAGGGGCGAGATGACCTCCATGAACGCCTCCTTTTTCATCAGAGAGTGTGATGTGCGCATGCAGCATAGGCTCGCCGTCGCGCAGTGAGATATTGCCGATCAGTGACGTTATTTCATGGGGCGAGTTGAGAGTGAAAAACCTATACTCCTTTCTTGTCTGCTCATAGTAGCCGAGTGTTGCTTTTTCAACCGCTCCTATTGCTTCGACTCTTCCGAGAAGAATTTTTTTTTCTTTGCATAGAGTGCTGATTGCTTCGAGAAGGTCGTCACCTCTCTGAAGTTTACCCATATAGAGAGATTTCGATGTTACCTCGTGTATGTTTTTCATGGATAGCCTTTACGCATGCGGGTTTCTCTTTGGAAACACTTCCCGACCGGTTTTTTTATGGACGGGTTTTCTTTCAAAACGGAGCTGTTGTATAATTAAAGCGGGTATGATCGTCAACAACAGTAACAGGAATATGCCGTAGAAGAAATGTTTCATTTCTCTGTAATATACATCATTTTATCCGGCATCTTTGATGCAGCGAACGGAATAGCCGTTTTCAAAAGAACTCCCGGTATGGATAACCGTCGGGTCGAAGTACCCTAAAATTCTTATCCAGGCGCAATGACTGTTGTAAGAAGTCGATGACCAGAAATAACTGTATATCCCGAGATGACGATACTCTCCGTAGAGGGTTCTGAATCCTCCGGGTAATGCGGAAAAGCCGCTGCTGTTTGATGCACCGTTGTTAGGCTTCTTCCACAATCCGGTTCCCCGATCTTTCATTGCACCCCCGGCGGTACGGTCTCCTCCAAGTGCCTCTACCAGGCGGGCCCAATCCTTGTCTTCAGGTATTCTCCATCCTTCCGGCGCCAGGCCTCTCGGATCATTGACAGCGTGCCAGTTATACAGACAGCCGTATTTCGGTTTGTTCGACTCTTCTCCTTCATACCAGCACATCGCTCCCTCAGCAGTGTTTCGCCATTCCTTGAAATCGTTGGCCTGCCGGATCGGATCACCGTTTCTGTAACAGGTTACCTGTAAATTTGAATTCATCCACTCGTCGGATCCAATGACAACGGACGAGTAATCATTTAGGATTTGTTCCTGCATGCTGTTGGGGGCTCTGGGTTTTTTGTCTCAACTGCCGGATAAAGAGTGTCAGGGTAATCTCTGATATCGTAAGGGGATGGGGTCAGAGAGCACTAATAATATGATAGGTATTTATCTGATTATCGGCAAATAAAATGCTTTATTTTTGCGTTAACTATAGTGATGAAACACGCGTGATTTGGTTCGATACTATCCTTGTCTGTAAGGTGGCTCTTATCGCTGGAAAAGATAACCCCGTTTACGTTGCATGTTTGTAAACTGTTCTGTTTTTTTAACGGAACTCCATTACCTGTTCAGTCAAAGCTGGTATCCCTGCTTCGATACTTGCCTTTTCAGCAGAATGCTCGAATGATTAGCCATTTTGGAGAATAAATCCACGCCGTTACAGCTTTGTCATCAAGCTGTTTCATCCTGAATTGAGCGATTGTCGAGCATGCAGGAGCTGCGAGGCACAGGGAATGCCGCTGTAGTGATCTACCGCAAGTTCCCGGTAACGAAGCAGATCCGGTGTGATCGGCAATCCCGAAGGGTTTCATA
>Ga0180433_10001230_pt1 | contig 43104 bp, 38 predicted proteins | sample SS_ome_8_FD_132980 | JGI IMG/M metagenome (GOLD analysis project Ga0180433, IMG submission 132980) | Hypersaline lake sediment archaeal communities from the Salton Sea, California, USA - SS_1_D_1 metaG | ecosystem: Environmental > Aquatic > Non-marine Saline and Alkaline > Hypersaline >...
AAAAATTACTGGTTTTTCATTTAGAGTATAGATTATGTTTGCGATTTCATATTTTGTAGAGACCTCTTTTTTTATCCTTGTTAGTTTACCTTCCTTTTCTAGTTTTGAAAGAAAATTTCTAAGGTTCATTTTTTAATCCTACCTTCTTCTTGATGCACCAATCACAGTTTTTACAGTCTGAAAACCTTCTTTTTCAATTGCAGTAGCTACTTCTTCTTGAAGTTTTTTTCCAGGTGTAAGAGCTATTATGTTCCCTCCGAGTCCTCCACCTGTTAGTTTTGCACCAAGTGCTCCATAATCCTTTGATAGTTTTACTAGAAAATCTAGTTCTCTACTTGATACTTCTATTTGTTGTAAGAGTTTATGATTTTCATCCATAAGTTTTCCTAGTTCACGGTAATCTTCGTCTATTAAAGCGTCTTTTGCTAGATATGCTATGTTTTCTGCCCGGTCAAAAATCTTCTGATATTTTTCAGAGTTTTCCTCTTTTCTTTTTTTGACTCCTTCTACTGCTTTTGTAGTATTTGCAACTTTTCCAGTATTTCCCATTACTATTTCTATTGGGTTTTGTATTTCTATTCTATCTATTACTTTGTTTTCTCCTTTTTCAAACCAGATAAGTCCACCAAAAGTAGAGGCTGTATTATCTATTCCAGAGGGTGTTCCATGGTATCCTTTTTCTCCCTCATAAGCAGCATCGTTTATCTCTTCATCTGTTAGATCTAGATTGAAATGCTCTGAAAGTGCTCTTGCAATAGCTACACAAGAGGCTGCGCTAGCTCCAATCCCACTTGCTGCATATAGGTTCCCCTCAAGAAGAATTTCTACACCTTTTTTATTTAGATTCAGATCCATTTTTTTTATTATATAATTTATCGAATCTTTTTGTTGATCGATTTTATCTTCTTTGTAGTTGGGTGTTGCTTTTCGGTTGTCTTTTATTTCCCATCCAGGTGATCCTTTTGTTTCTACTTTGGCAACCGTGTAGTTACCAATTGCAGAAACGATTGCAGGTACACCGTATACAACAAAGTGTTCATTAAACAAAATAGCTTTTCCAAAACCTATGCCCTCGCCCGACATTTATATCACATAAAGTTTGTTGTTTCCATGTTTTTTCCAAAATATTTTTTTGTTTTTGAAATACAATAACAAGTATTTCTTTTTTATGATTATTGGTTTTTGTTTGTTTATGACAACTTTTTACTTTTTTAGATTGTAGGATAAAATAATTCTATCTTTGATATTAGATATCTTAGTAACAAGGAGGTTTCTTTAATTAAATTTGGTAAAAATATTTTATTTAGTGATTTTGTTTTTTCCTTGTTTACCTGTATTATTACTTCATCTGAGCCGCCATTAGATAAGATGCTGATTTTACCTGAATGATCTCCTTCTGATAGATCACCTGCATTAATTGTAACTGTTACTGTTTCTTTTGCACCGCCGTTAAGTGAACCAGATTTTGGATTAACTGATATCCAGTCTTTGTTATCTGTTGCTGTCCATTCTAGTTTCTGCCATTCGTTTTCGTCATAAGTACCAATATTTTCTATGGTGAAAGTATCTGAGTGTGTTCCCCCTGTTCTTTTTCCAAAATCAATATTTTTTGGACTTACATCTAACTCTGGCGTGTAAAGTTCTCCATTATATGTATCTGTTATTTTAAACCAAACCTTTGCATTGTTTATACCATCTCCAACAGTATAACAAAACCCTTCAGAATCTGGATCAGATGTCTCGTCTCCTGTAAGTTCATCTGTTATCAGGTCATAGCTTCCATGGTATATTGATGGTCTATGGTCAGATGTATCCTGGTCAACTCCTCCACCCGGATATGCGCTTACATCAGCTAGATCATCTTTATATCCCTCTAAGAAAAATTGATCATCATCCATTAGTTTGATAGTGAACTCAACAATTGATGAATCTGTTATATATTCAAATATGTCATTTGGATTCCATGTGTATTCTGAATAAAAACCTAAGTTACCAATGTCTTCCCACCACATATTATAATTATTTCGATAGTATGTTTCCCCAGAAATAGTAGCACCTATTCGATAGTACCATTCTGGTTTGTTTCCCCAAGGTTCTATGCGGTCAAAGCCTTGGTTTGGGTCATTAGTCAGTTCTTTTAAATTGAAAGTAACAATTTCTTCATTTTCATGTGGAGGCCCTCTATAATCATCAACATAACATGCAGAGTATCCTATACTGCTACATCCGTATTCAATGTACATATAGCCGTTATCTCCCCAACCTGATCCCCAACTGTTTTTGATTATCCATACACCATTTGATCCCATTGCATCATCCCATCCAACAATTGTTATTGCATGGTTAACACGTCCAACTGCATCATTATTATAGACTCCGCCATTGTAATAATTCCAATCACTTGTTGCTCTTACTGATGCTGAAACAGGTCCGTAATCAATTATTGCTTGTTTAATAGCTGATTTAACTGGTGTACCATATTCACTTCCGATAAACGCCCAGTTTTCAAGTATATATGGGTGCTGATAAGGACCATTACATGATTCATCTGATGCACTATATGAAAAATCTGATTCTAAAACAGCACCTGTACCACCGCATGAACCTTTTTTCCACTCATGATAATCATGGGCCCACCAGCCACCGTCACATCCCCAATAATCTTTATTACAGCTTACTAACCATTGCTCAGAAAGATCAACAGTTTTTCCTTCTTTTATTTTTATAGCTGATTCTAATGGTGCAACTGTTCCAAAAGCCCAACAAGAACCACAGTTCCCCTGGTCTTTTACTGGGGTTACTCCACCTTGTTCACGCCAATCAAAACTTGGAGGTAAAGAAATACTGGGCTCTATTAGATTAAATCTAGCATTTTCTGACCAATTTTCAGGTGCTACAAATCCACAGAGTTTTTCGATATTTCTGTCTGAAACTGGTGTTTGTCCAATTTTAAAGGTCCATCCTTTTTCTTTTGCTTCTTGTCTTAGTTTATATATTTCATTTTGATTAATGTCTTTTTTTTCTATGGAATATTCTAGTCCAAATGCTCCAAAACTACCTATGCTCATCAAAATAATGACGGTTAATGATAAAATTTTTCTACTCATCTTTATTTCCCCATTTTAATATTATATAAATGTATCATCTTAAAAATATTATGGAATTATAGTAACAAAACTAGGTTGATTTTGTTATATTTCAAACTATTTTGTAATTAAATAAATGATCGACTAAAAATTGAGTTGGCATTCTGTAAATAATATGATAAATAATATTTTTTAATATAAGCTCTATAACAGGATTATAAAATTATGTTACATATAAAATGTAAATAAAAAATAGGTTAATGTCTATGATTGTTAGGATGAAAGAGAAAAGAAGAAAACAGAAAAAAAAGGTTTATTGGAGTAAATGCAGTCTCTGTTGAAATGATTGTAACAATTTTAGTTTTGATAATAAGTTTGAAATAAAGTTGTTCAAGTAGAATATATCTGATTTACTTCTTGTTTTCTTAACATTCATATTATCGATCACATACTCTGCAGTTCTATCTTCTTTGTCCTCGACTGTTAATTTCACGTTATATGTTCCTTCATTTTCATAGCTGTGTTTTGGATTTTGCTCATTGCTATATTGTCCATCACCAAAATCCCAATAATATGAAAAATCTCTTGGACCATTATACCCCTCTCCAGTGAATTGAATTGTTCTTTCAGAGCTTAAATCTCTTGTATAGCTTGCCTCTGCTTGTAAAGTAGGCCAATATTTCTCATCTACATCATACCAAGACCAAGCCTCATATTCGTCTTTATCAATCATGCTTTTAAATTCGTCAGGTAAACTTTCATAATCTGGGTTATTCCAAATCTCTGGCATACTTGATATTTGGATATCCTCTGTTTCTTTTTCACCTGTGCTTTCTATTAATAACAATTCACCATTACTAGTTTGAGAATCATATTCATCAATCATTTGAGGATGATTTAAGTAGAAATAACCGTTCACTAAAAGGCAATATAGTTGACTGTAAAAACATTCTTCAAAAATGTATTTTGTCGCCTCGATAATACTTTCTAATGGACTTGCGCCAGCAATTGTTCCAACAATGAAACAAATAGACCACATGCCTATCCACATTAAAGAATTGCTAAAGCATATACTTGGATATGACCATTCAAATAATTCTTCAGCAGATATATAACCATCGTTATTTAGATCCTCTGCATTTCCAATATACTTGCTGTTTTGATCTAAAGCCCTTCCTATCATAAAAGTCATTGGAAAACCAAGAACATAGCTTGCTCGCCCTAAGAATCCATCTAAAGTTGATACATATACTACTCTACCTGGACCATTTACATCGTGTGAATAAGGCTCTTCACCAACAAGGCCTCCGCTTAAACATGATTCGAAAATAAGCAACATGCCTTCTGCATTAATTTTTGAGAAAGAATCATTTAACTGATCATCAGTAATATAATTATGTAACATATCGGTTGAATCTCTGTAGGCATCCCTTGGAGCTATAACTTCATCCAATGCATCGCTTTCGTCAATTATTCCCTCATCTTCAACATTGGCCCCATGACCCTGCCAGGAAAAAAGAAATATATCATTGTTATCTACTCGTTCTGACATTTCTTGGAGTGCTTCCAGTATATTTGCTCTTGTTGCTCCATCCTCATATTTTTCTTGATTATAAGGATATACAGATTCGTTGTTAAATAAGAATATAATATTTTCAGGTTTCCAATTGTTATTTGATATCAACGCATAATAAATGCTTTTCACCAAAGTATCATTAATTGGCAAATCCTTCCAAACACCGGGATAATCTGTTGCAGCAGCAATTACTGCATAATATTCAGTTTCATTATCATTAGACACAAAGGTTTTTGTTTCAACTGCGTTACTTGTTGAAATGGCTATAAGTAAAAATAGACTTACCACCATTATAGAAATAATTTTTTTCATCATTTTTATCACACTCTTAATTTATGTATTATATTAATATAATATAAATTCTACTATAAAACTATTATCTAAAAAAATAAGATAGTAACATTAAAAAATCTTAGAAAAGAAATAAAAAAAGAAAATAACAGAAAAAGTAAATGAATGACCTTTGATACTTATTTTTATAATATATTGAACGAAAGTTTAATATATTGAACGATAGTTCATTATATTATGATAAATGAGTTTAGGAAATTTGTAGGATTCAAAATCCTTGAATATTTTTTGTTAAACCCTACAAAAAAAACATATATTAAAGAATTAGCAAAAAAGTTAAATGTGAGTCCAGCAAGTATTATCAACTATTGCAACATCTTTAAAAAAGAAGGTTTGATAAAAAAAGAAATAAAAGGAAACTTGCATCTATATTATACAAACAATGATAATTTTAGAGTAAGAGAACTTAAAAAAGCTATATTTCTTAATATCCTTGGCGAGTTAGGTATTGAAAAAATTTCAGATGATTATACTTCAATTATAATCTATGGGAGTCATGCATCAGGAAACTTTGATGAAATAAGCGATATTGATTTGTTAATTATTGGTGATGAAAACAAAGTTAACAAAGATCTTGTTTTAAAAATAATGAAAAAAGTTGGTAAAGAAATTCAGCTTAATATCATCCCCATGATAAAATGGGAGAAAATGAAAAAAGAAGATGATGCATTTGTAAAAAGTGTAATCAAAAACCATGTTCTAATAAAAGGGGTTGAACCATGAACTTCAGAGATTGCTTATCAAAAGGCATGATTAAAAAAGACAAATCTGCACCTGAAAGAGTAAAAAAATCTTTAGAAATTGCTGCAAGATTCATTGTTTCCTCAAAGAAAAATCTTGGAATTAAAGAACTGGAAATGTCAGAAATAGCATCTTATAACTCAATTTTTCATTCATCTAGAGCATTGCTTTTTAAAAGGGAATATACTGAAAGAAGTCACGTTTGTGTAATTATTGCTTTAAAAGAGCTTTATAAAGATGACGATAAACTACTTGATCTACTTAACACGTTTGATAAAATAAGGATTTCAAGGCACAATATTCAATACGGTGGAATATTAATCGACGAGGATGAAGCAGAGTTTGTTTATGATTTTGCAAAAGAGTTTTTAGTAAAAGTAAAAAATATTCTAAAAGATTAATATGAAAGAAAAACTAAGAAAAGAAATAAAAGAGAAAAGAAGAAAACTTATTAAAGAAGACAACAGAAAAAGAAGTAAAGAAATAAAAGAAAGACTGTTTCAACTTAAGGAATTTAAGGATGCACAGACTATTTTGTTTTATATATCATATAATGGTGAAGTCTTTACTCATGATATGGTCCTTGAGAGTTTTTACAATAAAAATATAATTGTTCCAGTTAGCAATAAAGAGGATTGTTCGTTGATACTATCGCATTTGAAAAGTTGGGAAGAACTTTCAATTGGTTCTTATGGTATTCTTGAGCCAAGGATTGAAAAGATAAGAAAGACAGATATCAAAGATATCGATCTAATAATTGTTCCAGGTGTTGCATTTGACAGATCAGGTAACAGACTTGGTCATGGAAAAGGATACTATGATAGACTAATGAAAAAAACCAAAGCAACCAAAGTTGGTCTGTGTTTTGAGTTCCAGCTATTAGATGAAATACCAACCGAGTCCCATGACAAATCTGTTGATATACTTTTAACTGAAAAAAGAACAATCACTTGTAAAAAATGAAACTAATGTTTTATACATGGTATGGATGTGGAAAAACTTCATAAAATTTTTTGATAAATGGATCATAGCCATTTGTTCCAAAAAACCCGGATTTTATTTTTAACATTCCAGTTTTAACATAAACATTTACCCCATCTAAGATAATTTTCGTTTCTTTGTCAAGTAATGTTTCTCTGTATTCATTTAAGATTCTGTAGATAGTAGCTGGATCTGTTAATCTAAATACTATTTCTCTTCCGGTCAAATCTTTTTTTAGAATTTTAGGTTTCTTTTTCCTATATACTATACCCTTATTAGTTGGCGCAATCTCAATAATATTTTTCTTTAAAAGATTTCTAATGTGATCATTTATAGTAGATGATGATTTTTGTAAAATTTCACATAATTCACGCTGAGAGGTAGCTATATTATACAAAATAATAATTATAATGTTTCTTGTAGTTTTTTTTCTTAAAAAAGAAAATACAATTTTATCGCTATTAGAGATTTTATTAGGAACATATAACCTTAGAAATCCATCTTCTTTTTTTTGTGTTATAAATCCTTTTTTGTTTAATATTTTTATGTGGTATTTTAGGTTGTATATTTTTATATTTAATTTTCTTGATAGTTCTCTGAAATGTACTCCAGGATTGTTTAGTATATAGTGATATATTATTACTCTATTTATTTTTTCAGGAGCACCTTTTATTTTCATAATTTAATTTATATATTTAAAAGTATAAATAAATTGTGTTGGTTTGACATTAATTTTTGAAGTTAATTCCGTTTTTTGTTAAATAAAACTTATATATAAAAAAATATGATAATTTTTATAAAAAAGATAGATAGTGATAGAATATGAAAAAAATGATAATGGTATTTTTAGTTGCAGGATTGTTTATTGGAACAACTCTTGCAGGAGCTAGTGTAATTGAAACATACAGTAATACAGAAGAACCTTGCCCACCAATCAGTGGTATGACTCCTGGTGTGCAAACCTTTTCTTTCAGGGATTTCCAAACTCCATTAATTTTGAGGTGTATTAACACCGAATTATTAGATGGTAAAGTAGAGGTTAGATTCACTGTAGAAATGAATTTTGATGGTGGTTATACTTGTGCTAATAATATTACTTTAGATATCATTGAAAACGATGAAGAAGTTATAAGTGTTCATTTTGATAGAAAACATGATAGACACTATTGCGAATTATATTTTTTTACAAGGAATTATACAAAAAATGGAACATATACTCTAAAAGCAAAGGCTGATGCGTGGAATAGTAAAGCAGATCAATTGGGACATTGGTATACAAAGGCTTTTCCATTAAAAGTTAATGTTGGAAAAGAATATTGGCAAAAATCAAAATCTAAAGATGATCCTAAAGAAGAGCCTTGTCCCGCAGCTGGTAATGGTAATCCTGGTATTCGGTCATTTTTTTTCCAGGATATTAGAACTCCTTTAATTTATAGATGTACTAACACAGAGTTAGTGGATGGTAAAGTGGAAGTTAGATTCCATGTAGATCTTAGTTTCAGTGGTGAAGGTGGACCTGCTACTGATATTGATTTAGATATCTTGGAAAATGATATAGAAGTTGTAAGTGTTCATATTGATAGAAACGATGAAGACATGTCTGAGACCTATATTTTTACAAGGACTTTTACAAATAATGGAACATATACTTTAAAACCAAAAGCTGATGCATATAATAGTGAAGGTACTCATTGGGGAACATTTGCTTTTCCATTAAAAGTTAATGTTGGAAAAGAATATTGGCAAAAATCAAAAGTCAATGATGATCAATTAGGATTTCGTCTATTGTTGTTGAAATTTTTAGATCGATTTCCTGTATTACAACGAATACTACATATATAAAATATTTTTTTATTTTTTTAAAAACTAATATTTCTTTTTCAGTAAGCTTTCCTGACATATATGATTCTAATAATGAAATCATAAAAAAGGAAAATATTATAAGCAAATAAAATATTATATACTAAATAAATTAAAGGTGATAAATATGAGGAAAACTATATTATTTGGAGCAATTTTTTCTGCATTTTTAGTGCTTTCAATTGCTTGGGTGGTTCCTGTTCAGGTAAAAGCTTATGAATTGAACACCGCAGAAGAAATAAAAAATAAAATAGATGAAATGGGACAAAACTTAGCAAACGATGAGGACATACAACAATTGATTGATCTAAATAGCAACCAGGAAATAGAAAATATATTTAAACAAGTTGCAAAAGCTGAAACTTCAGATGAAATAAGAAAGTTAGCTGATGAATACGTAGAAATAATAGGTAAAGAACAACTAAATCAAGTTTTAGAAAATATCGGACAAGAATACCTTGAAGACTATAACAGTATTATAACAAGTCTGAAAAATTTGTTTTCTGGAGAAAATAACAACGAAATTGGAACTTATAGAATAGAACAGGTAAATGATAAATTGAAAATAAAAAAACTTGATACAATCAAGTTTAAAGAAAATTCTCTTGTTCTAACAGGTGAAGGAAACATAATATTTCCAAATGGTGAAACCGTAACCCAGGATATTTGGGCAAACCTAGCTGAATTCTGCCTACAATTATCTAATATTGGCCTATTTGTTGAATACGTAGGACTTATCATTGAATATATCGGTGTAATATTAACATTATTTGGTTTTGTAGAGTTAGGAGGCTTATTAGTAGAAATTGGTTTTGCTATTGTAATAGTAGGTTTTATATGGGCAATGTTTTTTTTAATCTTAAGCATGTTTTTCGAAGCCCTTTCTCAGGATGGTAAATCCAAAACAGTAAATAAGAAACTGTTCTTAATAGAAAAAATTAGAATAAAGATTCTAAATTTTATTAGACAGTTTTTCCAGAGAATCGCTTGTTAATATAACACACATCTTAATCTTTTTTTTCTTTTTTTAATAACGATGCAATAGTTTGGCATTTATTTTTATATAACTAAGTTTATGATATTGAACAGTTGTTACCGATATAAAAAAAGTTAGATAAAAATAAAATATTAAAATTTTAGGTTACAATCTCTTTTAATCTATCTAGTTTTACTGCTTTTTTAATCTCCATTGCGATCCTTTCACCATAGCTTATTGAATTTCCATATAAATACCCGCTATGTGGTGTAAATCTAGTTAGTGGACTACCTGGTATTCTCATAGAAACATCAAAAACTACCATTTCTTCTTTTCCTCTATCTGCAGCAATAGAACCTTGCAGTGCAAAAGGACCGATTATTCCAGGGGGCACCTCTTTTTTAGTGGTTCTTACAAATTTTTCTCCCAAGTTAAAGATTTTTTCAATAATCGATTCCTTTGTTGTTGCGGCGATGTGTCCTGTCTCAATCATTTTAGGTTTCAAATATTTCAAAACCTCAAGTTGCTCGTTTGCAGGAAGACGAAGAAGTCCATCAAGGTTTGTCTGACGACGTGTATCAGTACCCATTATCTCTATTTCATCATCAATTACTGAATAAAAATAATTAAAATTTATTTGAGCACCGACAATATACTCCTCTATTACACTTTTTTTGAGAGCATCTTTTGTGATAAGCTTCTTTTTAAGCATATCATCTGCTTTTTTCTTGTATTCATCATAGTTACTAGCAAAGAAAAACGCTCTCTCATACCCGCGTATTGCTTCATTCACCTTTACAATAACCAATTTGTCTATTTTTTCTGGTTTTTTGTATATCTTAGGATAACGTATGCCTGCTTTATCAAGTAGATAATACTGATTTTTTGGTACATCCCGCTCTTCAAGCTTTACCATTCCACGGCTTCCATATATTGGAACTCTAAAATTATTTTCAATATCAGCGAAATCAAAATAAACCCAGAAATAACGACTATGTACAAAAATAGTATTTCTCTTTCTTAGCTCTTCTTGGACATCAGGTTTAGTGATATCAGAAAACTTGGGAAGAACTATTGTTTCATCAATACAGCCACGGCCATCTTTACGTGTTTTATAGTATTTTGTATAGGTTTTTTCCCGTCCTTTCTGACATACTGCTATTGTTTTAAATCCATGTTTTTTTGCACCTCGGGATACGTCAAGACCTGAGTGTCCACCTAAGACACCTATTGTTATATTTTCTTTATCATAAGAATCAACTATTTTTTGTATTTCCTTTCTTTTAATCATCTTTATTTTTCTCCCCTAATTATAATAGATAGATAATCTATTTATATTTTCTATAAAGTTTATCCTTTGAATTTAGGTCTTTTGGATAGATACAATGGTAACGGTAAAGGTTTTTGAGGAAATCCTTTAGTTTTATCTTTTACTAGTTTTTGAATTTCTTTGATACTATATTCTTTTTCTTTTCCAAGTTCTTCAACTCTAAATCTTGGTTTGAATTTTTTACTAGTTTTTTCCTTTTCACCGACAACAATAATTATTGGAATCCATTCTTTTTCAGCATCTCTTATTTTTCTTCCAACACTTTCCTCGCGATCATCAATATCCGATCTGATGATGTGATATTCATTTGAGTTTAATTCCTTGGTTAGTTTCTTGCAATCAGATATAAATTCATCACCAATTGGTATAAAACGAATTTGAGTGGGTGAAAGCCAAAGTGGAAGCATAGGTTTTTTTCCTTTATCCATTTTTAGTGCTTCTTTTTCAAGTAAGGCATAGATTACTCTTTCTATTGCACCAGATGGACTACAGTGAAGTATCAAAGGATGTTTGTTTTTTCCATCTTTATCAGCAAAATTAATGTCGTATCGTTCTCCATTTTCTATATCGATCTGATCAGTTGAAAGAGCTGATGCTTTATCTGATTTATCTACAAAGTTAAACTCGAATTTTAAAATAAAATAAAAAATCCGTTCGTCCCACATTTCGAGAAGTATCGGTTTTTTAAGTTTTTTTACAAGATCCAATACAAAATCTTTATTTTCTTTATAGAAATCTTTAGTTGTTCTAAGAGCCATTTCAATATCTGATTTTTCAATGCCGATATTTTCTAAAACAGATAAACTTAGATCAAATCTTATTTTAAATTCATCCATTGCCATATCCATATCAGATGTTAATGAATGTACATCTGGCATTGTAAAAGCACGAAGTCTTCTTAGACCAGTTAGTTCTCCTGATTGCTCTCTTCTAAAAGAATACTTTGTAAGTTCATATAACTTGAGTGGTAAATCTTTGTAGCTTATTGTAGCGTCATGGGCCATTAAAAACTGACCAAAACATGCAGCAAAACGAAGGAAGAAATTTCTTTTATCACTTTCAATTTGGTATTGTCTTGCTGGAAATCTCTCTAAATATTTGGAAAGAGTTGGATGGTCCATATCATACATAATAGGTGTTTCTACTTCTAATCCTCCGTATTCGGCGACTCTCTTTGTTACATATTGCTCGACTAGTTTTTTTATAAGTCTGCCTTTCGGATAAAACCTCATGTTTCCCCCGTCAGAAGCAGGTTCATAATCAGCAATTTCTAGTTTTTGCATGAGTTTTACATGAGCTGGTTCTTGTTTGACTTCTCTAGATTTTTCTTTTTCATAAAATGAAAATTTCTTTAGATTTTCGTGTTTTTTATAATCAAACTTGTCTATATCGTGTAGTTTACCATCTTCAGTTAAAATATACCAATCAGAGCTTAGTTTTCTTTCTTTTTTTAATGATTCTGTTTCTTCTTCAGCTGGTACAATTTCTCTAGAAAGTTCAGATAAAGGATGTCCTTTACATGAGATTTTAAATGATTTATACCATCCAAATGGGCTTCTTTTTACAGAAAAATTCTTTTGTTTTAGCTCGTATTCGATTTCAACTAGTATTTCTTGTGCTTTTTTAGGTCTTGCCAGATTACTTGAAAGATGTGCATAAGGATAAAGCATTATATTTTTAACATTAAGTTTTCCAGCTGTTTTTTCTATTTCAGATACAGTTTGTTTAACAGATTTATCTGATGATTTTTCATCTATTTTTTCTACTGCAATAAAAACGGTGAGAGCCTCTTCAAATCTATCTCTTTTTTTATCTGTCTCCTCTGGTTTTTTTATTGCTTTGTCTTTTACTTCGTATTCGATATAATCGCTATGTATCAATAATAGTTTCATTGAATCAAACTTCGTAAAACAAGTAAACGTTCTTAAACATAATGATTAATAAAAAAAATTTAATAATAAAGAAAAAGAGGATATCAATTTATTAATAAACCCTTACCTTATTGGTATGTTAACTTAAATAAAAGACATAGAAGATTGAAAGGATTCATTAATTCTACTTACAGATATTGTAACAAATTTGATTTCTCCGGGTTCTATAAAAACTGATGCAGCACCATTATAAAGGTCTTTTTGTGCAGTTAAGCTATAAGTACTGCCATCTTGTTGCGGATATACCTTGACACTAGTTAATCCCAATTGATTTGTAGTTCCACATGGAATGCCATTTATGCTAACATATGCGCTGGCTACTGGCCCATGTACATTTTTGTAGTAAACATATACATTTATGGTTGCTGAGATTTTCTGACCAGTAGTAACCGGATTTGCTGGCATTGATATAACAGGCGTACAAAAAAAGATCGCGACCATTATCAAGCTTATTATAAACATAGTTTTTTTCATATATACATCACCGTTTTTGTTATACTTTGTAAATAATAATATTTAAATTTTTGGTGTTAGTTTTACATAACGAAAAAAGTTATAACAGATTCAAGATGCCTAAAACAACTGTTCACTCACTCTAGTTAATGGGGGAGGCGGCGGAGGTGTTAAACACCGCTTCAAAAAATTAAATTGAACTTACTTGCAATCCCATCTCTCCGCCTATATTTTGAATATGTTAAACAATATAAGAAAGTTTCGGAAAAATATTTCTCCTTAGATATAAGAAGAAAATAGAATTTTTTATATGTTTTTTTTGTAGTCTTCGGAATCTAATAGTTCATCTATCTCTTTTTTATCTGATACTTTAATTTCTACCAGCCATCCTTCATCATAAGGTTTTTCGTTAACTAGCTCAGGTGAATCCTCTAGTTCTTCGTTTACTTTGACTATTTCTCCAGACACTGGCGCATATATCTCTGAAACAGATTTAACTGATTCAACAACACAAAGCTCATCACCTTTTTCGATTTTTTTACCTGTCTCTGGTAGCTCCACAAAAACTATATCTGTTAATTCTTCTTGTGCGTGATCTGTTATTCCTACCTTTGCATTATCTCCTTCTAGTTTTAACCACTCGTGCGTATCAGTATATTTTAAATCATCACGTACTTCTTTACTCATAACAATCGGAATCTCGTATTTCTAATTATATTATAAACATTTGGTAAATTCTTTATAATAAATTGAAAAATATTATTATTTACACTTTTTGTCTTTGGCATACGGACAACATATGGTTCTGACCAATTGCTCCAATAATTATTTACATCTGCAACTCTTGCTTTTATTTCGTATCTACCTTCTTTTTTCCAGCTGTGCCCTATTTCAATTGTTTTTCCGTTTTCCCAGGGTCTACCACAACCGCAATCTTCTTGTACTATTCCATCTCCAAAATCTACTTCCAATTTCAGAAGATAATCATCTTCATCTGGATCTGTTACTGTAATGTTGTAGTTATATGTTTCTTTGATTTTCCCCATAGCAGGCCCATCAATCTCAGGGGGATAAGGCGGGTTATTGTCCATTTTTGAATTAATTATATTTGCATTTCCAATCATCATAAAATTTGCCGAAAAGAATATCATTAAAACTAAAAATATTACTATTTTCTTTTTCATAATAACCCCCACTTATTAACAATTGTGAATAACTTGTTTATTTAAAAATATTATCCAGATAAAATAATTAGTTGTTATTTGCCCAATCTTTTGAGACAAAGGGTGGTTTAATCATTTTTGCTTTTATTTTTTTATTTCTGATTACAATTTCTGCTGTGTTATCAATTTTTATGTAATCAGGTTTGATATAAGCCATAGCAATTCCCTTATTTAGACACGGGGACATGGTACCACTTGATACAACACCAATATTTTTACCTTCTTTTTCTACTATAAATCCATGACGTGGTATACCTTTTTTTTCACATATCAAAGCAGTAAGCCTTTCATAATCTCCTTTTTCTTTTTGTTTTAATAGTGCATCTTTACCTATGAACTCATGATTCCAATTAATAAAAAATCCAAGGTTAGCTTCCAGAGGTGTTCTACCTCCCTCAAACTCGTTTCCAGCAAGAAGGAAGAATTTTTCCATACGAAGTGTATCTCTTGCACCAAGACCTATTGGTTTTATACCAAACTCTTCTCCTGCCTCTAGGATTTTATTAAATATTTTTTTAGCATCTTCAAAATTATCTATCTGAAATTCATACCCAAGTTCTCCAGTATATCCAGTAAAAGAAATTATAACATCAAAACCTGCAAATTTGGTTTTTTTACATGCAAAAAAACCTATTTTACTTAGATCTTCCTTAGTAAGTTTTTGTAGTGTTTCTCTGGATTTAGGTCCTTGAACAGCAAGAATAACATATTTACTTGATACATTTTCAGCTCTTGCATCAAGATTATGTTTTTTTGCTTGTTTGTTAAGCCAATCAGTAACAGTTTTAGATCGACCTGCATTTGGAATTAACATAAATTTTTCATCTATGTGCATAAAAATTGTATCGTCAATGATAGTTCCATTTTCGCGAAGTATTGTAGTATATTGACTTTTGCCCACACTTACTCTTGATGCATCTTCCATTGTTGTAAGTGTAAGTAACTTTTCACCATCTTTTCCTTTTATCCAAACATTTCCCATATGTGATACATCAAATATTCCTACTTTTTTTCTAACAGTTAAATGCTCATCTTTAATAGATATGAACTGTAAAGGCATTTCAAATCCGGCAAATTCTGTAAATTTTGCTCCAAGTTTTTTATGTATATTGTTTAATGGTGATTTTAAAGCCATATTCTAAAAACCCCAGCGTGAATACAAATTACTATAGTTTAACGTTTCGACGTTTTTGTGGTTTGGAAATTTGTATTATATTTTATATAGATTATACAAAAAATATAAATAAACCTCAATTATTAGGGTGTGTTACTCTTGTTAAGGGGGAAAATTAAAAATGAAAAAAATATCGTTTTTGGTAGCGACCTTATTAGTGATAAGTAGTTTTGCTGCCTTAGGAATAAGTACTGGAGCTAGTGACTTAAAAATAACATCTTTTAGTAATAATTTTGAACAACCAATGGTTGTTGAAAATAAAGAATATATTACAATAGAAGTTGATGGTGCAGATAGCAGTCTACTATCTGAAGGAAAGCCTTTACTTCCTGTTCATAAAGAAACAATAACTTTGCCCTTTGGAGTAAAGGTTAAAGACGTTAGTTGTAATCTTGGGGAAGTTAAAACTAAAACTATAACAGAAAAGATTGAACCTGCACCTCAAAAACTAGTAAAAACATCTATTGTTCAAGATACCAAACCAGAGGTAGATTTAGATATTTATAACTCAGATGAATTATATCCATCTGATTGGTATGACTATGAAGTAGGTGTTGGACTTGATGAAAACATGGAACATAAGACCTTTGTTACGATAGACACCTATCCTGTAAGATATATACCAAATACTAACACAATAAAATATGTTGATAGCATAGATATAACCTTAAATTATGAAAATCCAGAAATAGATATATTTTCTGCGAATGCAGATTTTGATCTTGTGATTATTACTACAGATAAATTCACAACAGATTTAGAGCCACTTGTTGAACATAAAAATAATTATGGTGTGAACACTTTTATTAAAACTACTTCTGAGATTTATAGCGAATATTCTGGAGTTGATAAACCTGAGCAAATCAAATATTTCATTAAAGATGCTATAGAACAATATAATATCAAATATGTTCTAATTGTAGGGGGATTAAATAATCTAATATGGGCCGATCCGATGGATACTGAAAACTATGGTGAAAAATGGTGGCATGTACCTGTAAGATGGTCAAATATTGATTATGGCGAGCCAGGCCCTGTAGCTGATTTATATTACTCAGATGTCTATAAAGAAGGAGGAGAATTTGATGACTGGAATGAAAACGGAAACGATCTCATTGGCGAATGGACTTTTACAGAGAGAGCTGATCTTTATCCTGATGTCGCTCTTGGGCGTCTTGCATGTAGAAATAACGATGAAGTAAGAAGCGTAGTTGATAAAATAATAAATTATGAAACAAATGCATACGGTTCAAATTGGTTTGAAAAAATGACAGTTGTTGCTGGTGATGGTTTCATGGATGCAGAAAATCTACCCTTTGAGTGGGATACTAGTGGACTTCCAAATGGTGATTACACAATATTTGCACAGAGTAACAATGATGAGGGAGATTTTGGGCCAACTGAAGAAATAAATATAAAGATAGACAAAACAAAGGAAACATCATTAAGCTTTAACCATGATGATTATACAAGAATACCAAACTACCCAGAATATCCAGCAGATCCAATTGCAGAGATTGTGTCAGTATCAGAAGGAGATGTTCTCGGTAACACTGATTTCTTTTATGAACCAGGTGGGGGTCAGGCGTATCTTAATAGCAAACTCCACTGGGCCGATGTAGAATATGAAAATGGGATACTTCATATCCGGGGTAAATCATATGATCCAAAGCCATACGGGAACTTAACAGACATACATGTCTGGGTTAAAAACAGCAATGGTGACACTGTTTATGATGAATGGGAATACGGTATAGAAATGTATTCTGAGGGTGACTGGACAACAGGTGAAGAATTACTTTTGGGTAGAGCAGGTGGTCTTTATTATATGCCAAATAACTTTGAAAAAGAAAAACTATGGAGCTCAAATGGTAACTGGTATAATCCTGAAGATGTAATAGATGCAATATCTGAGGGAAGCGGTTTTGTATTTTTCTCAGGGCATGGAAGCCCTAATGTTTGGGCAAATCATTATCCAGGTATTCCTGGAAATAGAAATAAAGCAGATGTGGAAGGCTTATCTGTTACAGATTTAAGTGGAGTTATACCAAAATTCCAGATGAATGAACTATCAAATGAATATAAATTACCAGTAATTGTTGTTGGGGGATGCCATAACAGCATGTTCACAGTTTCTTTAATCCCCACAATTTTACACCAATTTTTCCATGAAAACAACATGCACACATATGGTCAACCTGTTCCAGAATGTTGGGGCTGGTGGCCTGTAAAAATGAGTAAGAGCGGTGCAATTGCTTCAATTGGTAACACTGGCTATGGCTATGGTTATCTTGGAAAGGTTTGTACATCCGGTGGGATTGATAACTGGATAACTACAGAGTTCTTTGTTCAATATGGTACAAACGGTCATGATATTCTTGGTGAAGCCCACTCTCACGCTCTAACATCTTACATAAATAACATTGGCAAAAGAGATGACGGAGACTCAAAAACATTACAACAATGGGTGTTACTTGGGGACCCGAGTCTTAAGCTAGGCGGTTATCCGCCTCAAGAGGATGTTGATATAACTGTCTCTGGAACCGGATTTAAACCTGGTGAAAGTGTAAGGATGAGTGCTTCAGGGGGAGACGAATCAAGCTATGACTGGGAAATTGATACAGATGGTGATGGAGAAACAGATTATCAAACCACAGGCAAAACCATACAATACTCGTGGGAAAAACCTGGTGTGTATTGGGTTAAGGCACAAAGTCAAGATACAGAGGGTTTAACAATTGTAGAAATTCAAAATGAAGTACCAGATAAACCAACGATTTCTGGACCTAAAAAAGTAAAAGTTGGACAGAGTTACACATATACAATCTTTGGTAATGATCCAAATAACGACGAATTGACCTATTTAGTAGAATGGGGAGATGAAACATATAATATAATTAACCCAAGCGATGATGACAAGATACGCCACATATTCACTAAAAGCGGGGAAAACGAAGTCAAAGTAACATCCATAGATGAATATGGCTCTTTCAATCAAAATACGCTAACAGTAACCTGTGCAAAGTCGAAGGCTATCAGTAATCCATTGTTTAGGATATTAGATAATATTTTCGAAAAATATCCTAACGTATTTCTATTTCTCAGAGAAATACTAGATATATAAACTAAATATTTTTTCTTTTTTTATACATAAGATTATTAGCTTATAAAAGTGTATTTTACTAGCCTAAAAACATTTATCACATTATACTATTAACAAATCCTATATGAAAGAAACTAAAATAAAAGGTGTTTATAAACAAAAAAACCAGTTGTTTACAAAAAATCCTTTGTATCTTAAGCGAAAAAAAGTATACAATGAAAAAATAATCAAAAGAGATGATAGTGAATACCGTTCATGGAATCCTCATAGGAGTAAACTTTCTGCTCTTATTTTAAAAAACACAGAATTTGAAATAAAACCTGATTTTAATATTTTATATCTAGGGGCTGCAACTGGTACGACTGTTAGCCATATTTCAGATATTTTAGTTGAGGGAACAGTTTTTGCTGTGGAAAATTCAGCTGTTTCTATGAAAAAACTTTTAAAAGTTTGTGAGAAGAGAAAAAATATTATTCCTATATTCGAGGATGCTTTTCATACTGATAGATATCAGGCGATTGTGCCTTTAGTCGATTTTGTTTATCAGGATATTTCCCAAAGAAATCAATCTCAGATTTTTATTGAAAATGCTAGTAGATTTTTAAAAGAAAATATGAAAGCTATTTTAATGGTAAAAGCAAGAAGTATCGATGTTTCACTAAAACCAAAAGATGCATATGAAAGAGTTTGTTCTGATCTTAAAAAGACTGGTTTTAAAATCAAAAATGTTGTAAATCTAGCACCATATGAACGTGATCATGCAGCTATTATAATCAAAAATTGATTTAGCAGAAATAATGAATAATAGAACGTTATTACGGGAACTTAAATTATGAAGCTAAAATTCAATTCGACCTATGTAAATAAACTCTTTAAATTCTTTAGTCCGATAGTATTGGGTTTGTCTATCATTGGTATTGTTGCCTTTATTATGGATGAATCTTTGAGAATAAGGTTTATACCTCTTATCGCTGCTTATTTTTTCCCCCCTTTAGGCAAAGAATCTGTAATTCCCGTAGGAGTTGCTGAAGGTATTCACCCTGTTGTTATAGCTCTGTCTATTGCTTTTGTTGACATGGTCGTTGCTCTTTTTCTTGTTTGGAATTATGATCTTGCAAAAAAGGTTCCTTTTGTAGGAAGTTTTATTGAGAGAGTTGAAAATATAGGTGAAAAATCTTCTTCAAAGTATAGTTGGTTTAAGCCTTTACGTTTTATAGGTATAATTCTTTTTGTTATGGTTCCTTTTCAGGGTTCTGGTGGTCTAGTTGGATCAATATTAGGAAGACTTATAGGTATGAAGCCTTGGACTGTTTTTCTTGCGATAAGTATCGGATCTATTACTGGCTGTCTTTTGATTGCCTATTTTTCAAAAAAGATTATTTCTATTTTCGAATCAAATTTTTTACAAGGCATTCTAGTTTTGATTGTTTTACTTATAATAGGTGTAATGATTTATATCTATAGAAAAACACTTAGAAATAATACTTTGAATAAGAAAGATTTATAAAACAACTCTTTTTAGTATATATCTGTATAATAACATTTATATACAATTATATAAAGAATATAATGTAGTTATCTCTCCTGAGGCAGATATAAAAATGGTTAAAAAAATTCTGATATGTCTAACAATAATAATATTAATTTCACCTATACTCAGTGCAACAGATAATGATACAACACAACAAGATGATGATCCCTATTGGAATAATGATTGGGATTTCAGAGAAAAAATAGACATACCAATTGATACAGGAGATGAAAATGCTAAGTTTCAACCAATTGATATCAACATAAATTTCACTGATACTTGTTGGGCTAAGAATTCAAAAACGCACTCTATTAGAATCATTTTTCAAAAAGGAGAATTTTTTAAAGAATTAGAAAGCCAGATTTATGATTTGAATTTCTCAGGAGAAAGCATAATTGATAACTGTAATCTTGTTTTTCTAATACCTGAAGAGGCAGATGGAACGGAGTTGTATTATTTATATTATGATGATGAAGAAAAAGATACACCAAGATATGATGACCATGTAAACATAAAAGAATCTTATTATTTTTATTCGCTTTCTCGTGGTCTATCTACCGAATCATGGAACTATGACATAGTTCAAGATGGTTTCATTGAATATGCTATTGTTAAAAGAGGAGAAGCAGTTGATGGTTTTCTTTCCCAGAAGGTTATTAAGTTTATAGACGGAGCAAGAGAATACAATCAAAAAAATTATAAACATGCCTCATCCTATAGCTTTCGCTATTGGTGGTACGACGGTGAAAAATGGGATGCTTTTTCCACTAATGAAAAATTATTAAAAAAAGATGTTCTCGTTGATGGAAATTTAATGGTTAAATGTGCAGTAGTTAGCAGTGATAATAATAACAGGATTAAAACTACCGGAATATACACATATTATTTTTGTCCTGTTAATGATAAAAGAATCTTTGCACATATCAAACATGAGATTATCGGTCATTCATTACCTCCAGGGGATAAAGTTGATGTTACTTACGGGGAGATTAACGTTGGTAGTATAGATAGTAGTCGCGAAGATTTGAATTATGGCGAGATTCCACCTTATCTACATTATTTTAGTGAAAATGGAAGAATTTTAAGTTATGATCTTGATACAAATCCGGAATATACAAACTGGAAATATATAATAGAAGATCAATATGATGTAGATCTAGGGGATACTCCTTGGGTTTCACTTGATTATGGAAAAGAAGGGGAAGCTCAATCAATTATTTTAAACTCGAACGATATTATAAAATCCAGTAAAAATGAGCCGAATGGTATACAGATTGTACTTCTTGAATCAAATGGTATAAAGTTGCCAAATCTTGATATAAAAAGAGCAGAATTGTATATGAACAGAAATTCTTATGAAGATGGAAAAAAATTGGATTCTGCATTACCAAAAGATTATATTGTTGAATACAAAGCAGAGTTTTTTTCAACTGAAACGGGTGGATACACACGAGTTGAAAAAGAAGCAGAGATATATCAGCAATTAGTTGATTTCAAACCAGAAACTGACAATAATTTAGATGATAGTGAAAATGAGTCTTTTGATAAATCCTTGACTGTTTATGCTCATTTCCCTTGGTTATTTTCACCTGGAATTTTCACCTATGTTACTGCTGAACTTTATTATGAAAATGTTCTTCTTGATACAGAAGATATGAATAGGATAACAATAAAAGATGGTATTGACTGGAAAAACATAAGTCTTTTTAGAAAAGCGACTTTTGATAATTTAAAAGAAGGAACATACCTTGTTAAAATTATTGTAAAAAACTTGTTTTCTGAAGATAATAACAAATTTGTTGGGTATGAAATAATAGATTTAAAAGATACTATGAAAACTCATATTATCTGTGGTTATGAAGGAACACATAATTTCTTGGTTCACAATCAAAATAAAGATGGAATTGAGGGTGCTAAGATACAGTTTTTATCTGATGATGTAATTATTTTTGAAGGTTCAACTGATTCTGATGGGAAACTAAAAGCGGGTCTTCCTTGTGGTATTGGAAAAACTTATGATAACCGTATTTTGTATAAAGGTTTTTTAATTGATGAGGGGCAGGTTGATTTTGGTCTTATTAAATCTATTATCCCGTGTTATAAAAATTTTAGCATTAAATTATATCCTTTACATGTTGAAATAATTGGTAGAGAAAAAACAGATGAAAACATTGATATATTTATAACTAGTAAAAATATGGTTGATAAACAGAATTTAACACCTGATAATTCTCTAAATGATGAATACACTTTTTTAAATCTGCCTAAAAATGATTACATTCTGAAATTGAATTACAATAAATTTCAATTGGAAAAAGATATCTCTTTAACTGATGAGGTTACAACTAAATTTAATCTCTATGACCTCTCTGTGAATATATTTGATAGATGGGCTATCACTCCTGATATCAGTTTTGATTTTTATTTGACAAGCAAAGATTTTGTAAATAAGGTTGTTTTATCTGCAGATGAAATAAATATTAACAACTATCTTTTTGAAGATTTATTTTCTGGTAATTACTCACTTGAGTTATACTATAAGTCTCAGGTTATTAAGAAAAATATTTCTATTCCTTATGATGAAGAAGTTTTATCTTTTGATTTTCCTGTTGAGTATAATCTAAGTACTAACTTCTATGATTCTCATGGACATATTATTCAAGATATAAAATTGGAGATGTCAAGAGATGGCGAATCTAGAATAATAAAATCTAATAATAAAGGAGATGTTCTTGTATCGCTTCCTCCTGGAACTTATTCTGTAAACATATATTCAAATGATCAATTAATTTCAAAGAGAAACATAAGTGTGATATCTGATATTGATCTTGGGATTGTAACTAAAAAAGAACCAATTTATCCCTTGTTTACAACAATATCTGTTATTTTGATTTTGTTGTTAGCTGGGATTTATTTTTTAAGAAAAAGAAAAATAATCTTTTATCTGAAAATTTTAGTTATTTCGCTAATAATACTTTCCATTGTTTTCCCATGGTGGACCCTCTCAGGTGCTGATCCTGAGGAATCTATCGATACAGAAAGTAACCTCTTTTTGCATAACTCTGATATTATAACAGTTACAACCCATAAAGATACAGTTTATGGTAATTTTGGATTGCTTGGTGAAGATTTTGATTTTGCTGTTAATATTATTGTTCTGGCTATTGCACTTGGCTTGTCTTTCTTTTTGTTAAATATGATTCTTAGGAAATTTTATTATAATAATCTGGCATCATTATTTTTGTTATTAAGCTTCTTAGGTTTTATAGCCTCAATAGTTATTTCTTATATTGCTATATCCTCTTTTGCTGAAGTTATTGTTGGAGGTTTTGTAGGAAGTGATACATTAAATATTAGTCTTTTAGGTAATAGTATTTCTACTTTGATTCCCTGTAATTGGGGGCCAGGTATTGGTTTTTATTTGTTTCTTGTAGCTATTATTATAGTCGGTATTTTAATCGTTTATAAGATAAAGAATATTTTAACTTGGAAAAAATGAAAAATATATTAACATATAAAAAACTATAAGTTGTAATATATTATATCTTTCTTTGCTGGGGAGAAATATAATGATTGATAAAATCAACAATTATGATGAAAATGAAACTAAAATCGATAAAATTTTTGATAGCAAACCAAAGGCGGTTTATTTCTTAGTGGCTCTCTGGTTTTCATTGAGTGCTATGTTTCTTATGTGGGGTGGTTATTCTCTATCTATTTTAATTAATATTCCTAGCTGGGGCGCTGAATTACCTTCAACACTTGTCCCTATTATTTTCTTTGGTTATACAATGTCTAGTATTGTATGGCTTGTTTTTTCATCTATTTTTATAATAATAGCATATGGTACATTGCGAGTTGATACTTGGGTATGGACTACGAGCATGATTATATCCACGATTTTTCTTGCTATATTCAGTCTGATGTTAATCTCATTTATGATAAATATAATATTTTATTTGGATGAGTTTGCAAAAGTTGGATTGATTTCAACGATTTTAACTTTTTTAATTGATCTAGGAATTATATTTTTCCTTACTAGACCTAGTATTAAACTATATTTTTATGTTAAAAAAGTTAAATAAAAAAAATTTTTATTTTTTTATATGCTCATATCTATTTCGCTTAGCATTCTGTTTATAATGTAAGATGGTGCTTCTCCTAAAAGTTTTTTGTATTTTGAGTCAGGTATTTCTTGGGAGTTACTTATTTTTTCAGCATTTTCTAGATGTTTTTTGATTTGTTCTATGTAGAACTGTTCTATTTCATCTTTGTTTTTCTCAAATATTTTGCGTAGCTCTCTTTTTTTGAGAAAACCAATTTTTAATTTTTTCGAATCAATTTGGTTTAGTAATGGTAGTATGACGCTATCTAATAGTTCTCCTTTTACAAGATCTACAAGGTCATCAGCAAGTTGATAAGCAAGTCCTATTTCTCTTCCGTAATTTCCAAATACTTTTAGTATATCACCACTCATGTTTGCTTCTAGAACTCCTGCTTTACATGCTGATGCAAAAAGAGCAGCTGTTTTTAAATCAATAATTTTGTAGTAAGAATTAAATAAATCTTTTTTTGAAAGTTTTACTTTTCCATCTTTATCATTGAATTTTACTTCGTCTATTTCGCCTGTTACGACTTCCTGCCATGAGTCTACATATAGTTCTGCAACTTCTTTTCCATGTGATAATGCTATTTCAAAGCCTTTTGTAAGCATTTTGTGCCCCATTAGAATAGCATTTGATATGCCTTCTTTTATATGGAACGCTGGTTTTCCTCGTCTCTCGCAATCTTTATCGATTATGTCATCGTGTACAAGTGAAGCGCCGTGTGCTAGTTCTATTGAAACTGTCCCCTCTAGCATTTTGTTGTAATGTTTTATGTTTTCTTTTCCTTGAGTGCATGCTTTGAATGATAATTGACCAAGAAGTGATCTAAGTCTTTTTCCTCCTTGTAGAATTTGTTTCATTTTTTCATCTGTAATGGTTTCAACTATTTTTCTTTCAACATCTTTGTAGGATGAATCAAAGAATTCTTCTAGGTTATTGGGATTTTTTGTCATATTTTTGCCTCCCTATATGTCTAGAAAGTATAATCGTAATACTTTTCTTATTAAAATATTATATTACATTATTTATAATACTTTCGCTAATATAGCTAGGTCAGGTCTCCTTTTTTCGATATATTAGATATTTAACAAGCGTTAATACATTTATATAACTTTTTGTTAAATTTTTAAAAACTATATAATAAATTGTTATTTAAGCAGTGTGGCACAAATGATTTAAAAATGAGTAATTTAGCATAATAATAGTTTATTTGACAAATATTGTCAAAAAAACTCAAAAATAGCAAAAATTAATTTACTATTACATAATACCAAGATTATGGAAAGTATAACCGAAGAAATTTGGAGAATAATAGACAACCATCCTTGTATAAGAACAAATTTAAGTAAAGGACTAATAAATAACAGAGCACTAGCAAAATTTCTAATAAAAGAACAAAACATTGATGCTACAATGGATGCAGTAATAAGTGCTATTAGAAGATATAAACCAGAAAAATACGTAGACACATATAACAAAGCAATAAAAATACTTAGTAACGCGACAATATCAACAAAAAGCAGACTTGCAAATGCAGCAATAATAAAAGATGCAGAGGTCCAAAACCTGCTTCCAAAACTGTTTTCTGTGATATACTATAATAGAGGAGATGTTTTAAGAATCATTCAAGCAGATGAATCAATGAAAATTCTAATCGATGAAAAAAACCTAGACAAACTAAGTAAACTATTTCCAGAAGAAAAAATAATAAAAGTAGACAAAAACCTAGCTGAACTAAACATGCATCTTCATCCAGAGGCGGTAAATACACCAGGGCTATCTGCTGTTATAACAAATGAACTAGCTATGAACGGGATAAACATAATGGAGATTATAAGCTGTGTACCAGAGTTATTGTTCTTTGTAAATGAAAAAGATATTCTAAAAGCACATCAAGTCTTATACCGCTTATCACATAGATAATACTACTTTTGAAAACCTCTTCCGATAATATAGATCTCGCTGCTACTCTTACGAGAAGACTTGGGGCTAAAACGTTTGACTGTTCTAAAATTCTTTTTTAAAATTTTTATAAAGGAATCAATGTCTTTTCCCTCAAATGCTTTACAAACAAAACTACCCTCCTTTTTCAAAAAAACTTTTGAAGTCTCAAGAGCTTTTTCACAGAGATATATGCTACGGGCTTGATCCATATCATAATTTCCAGATATATCTGGGGACATATCAGATAATACAACATCAACATTTTTTTTACCAAGAACTTTTTTAATTTTTTCAATTGACTTTTCCTCTGTCATATCACCTTTTATAAAAAAAACATCGTCTATCGGTTTAACACTTAAAATATCAATTCCTACAACCTGGCCTTTGTTTCCTACAAGTTCTTTTGCGACTTGACTCCAACCACCGGGTGCGCATCCAAGATCAAGTACAACATCATTTTTTTTAACTATGTTAAATTTTTTTTGTATCTCTTTAATTTTATATGCAGAGCGAGCTCTGTAACCTTCTTTTTTTGCTTTTTTATAGAAATGTTCTTTCTTTTTTTCTTGATACCAGCGGGTCATAAAAAAAATAAAAAATATGGATTATAGAATAATATCTATATCCAATCTTTCAGCTAGTTCCTTGTAACGATTTCGAATAGTTACTTCAGTTACACCTGCTACATCGGCAACTTCTCTTTGTGTTCTTCTCTCGCCACAAAGAATTGATGCAATATATATACTAGCAGCTGCAACACCAGTTGGTCCTCTGCCACTTGTTAGTTCTTTATCTGCTGCATCTTTTAATATTTCTATTGCTTTACTTTGCACATCTCCAGATAGTTTAAGCATACTGCAGAAACGAGATATGTAATCCTGGGGTGATGTTGGCATAAGTTTTAATCCTAATTCACGAGCGATAAATCTGTATGTTCTACCTATTTCTTTACGTGATACTCTTGATGCGTTTGCTATCTCATCAAGTGTACGAGGTACATTACACTGCCTGCATGCTGCATAAAGTGCTGCTGCCGATACTCCTTCTATACTTCTTCCACGTATCAGGTTTTTAAGAACTGCTTTACGATATATCATAGCAGCTGTTTCTCTAACGTTTCTAGGTAAGCCCATACCTGATGCCATACGGTCAAGTTCAGATAGAGCAAAAGCAAGGTTTCTCTCTGTCGCATCAGAAATTCTTATACGTCTCTGCCATTTTCTCAGACGATATAGCTGAGCACGGTTTCTAGTTGGAATACTTTTTCCATATGAATCACGATTTTTCCACCCAATCATAGTGGATAAACCTTTATCGTGTATTGTATACGTCATTGGTGCTCCTACACGAGCACGTTTTTCACGTTGATCTGAATCAAATGCTCTCCATTCTGGTCCATGATCTATGAAATCTTCGTCAATTACAAGTCCACAATCTTCACAAACAAGTTCTGCTCTGGAATAATCTTTAGTTAGATGTGTGCTACCACAAGAAGGGCATCGGGTTATTTCTTCTATACTTGGTTTTTCTTTTTTCTTTTTTGATGATTTTTTGATCACGAGTTACATTCCTCCAAAAATGTTTTTATAGTTTTCGATACACTTTTAAGTGTGTATATCGAACTTATATTTAAAGATTATTGTAGTTATTAGATAAAAAATGCGGGCTTTGCGTTCTGGTGGGGGGCTTTGGGGTACTGTATAATATAGCGGTGTTGAAAAAGGAGTGTTAAAATTATCAAATAGTAGGCTTTGGTTAAAAAGGGTTGTTTATTTGAAAACATTTGTCAAATCTTTAATATCAACATAACGTATATCGCAATTGTTAATTTTAGTTTTTCCTTTATTACCTTTTAGAGTTATAACAAAAGCAGTTTTAGGATGATAATTTTCTATAAAAGAATGCATACTTCTTTCAATTTTACCAACATTTGCTTTAATTTTTACTTCAATAGGAATGACTTCATTTTCTTTTTCTATTACAAAATCTACTTCTGCTTTACTTTTTGTTCTCCAATATTTTGGTGTTAAACCTAATTTTAAAATCTCAGAAAATACATAGTTTTCAAACAGCTTTCCATCTAATTTAACGTTAAAATCCTTTGCGATAATATTTCTCATACCTGTATCAACAAAATAGAGCTTAGGCTGTTTTACAATTTCCTTTTTTTTGTTTGTAAAAAACGGCATGACTCTAAATATCAGATAGCTTTTTTCCATCGCATCTAAATATTTTTTTACAGTTTGAAATGACATGTTAAGATTATTACAAATTTTATCATATGACAATATTTCTCCAATTGATAGAGCAAGATATTTGGAAAATTCTTCAAGAGATCTTATATTATCGATAGAAAAAGTTCGAGCAACATCCTTTAGTAGCATTGTATCATAAAGATCACTTAGGATTGTTTTTTTCATTTCAACATCTTTTGTTAAAACAGCTCTCGGATAGCCCCCATATGTTGCATGTTCCCATATGTTTCGTTCTAGCATTTTAGATGTGAATTCTTTTTGATTTTTTGCATATAAAAATTCATTTAAAGAAAAGGGGAATAATTTGATAATTGATACTCTACCAACAAGAAAAGATAAAAGTTCCTTCGAAAGTATTATTTCTGAAGAAGAAGTAATCCAAAATTTATGGCCTGAGTCAACTAAATATTTTAATTTTCTACCAGCATCTTTACAATATTGAACTTCATCTAATACAGATATGTTTTTACCTGAAATAAACTGTTTTTCAAATTTTTTAATATCCTCTTCAAAAAGAGTTCTTGCATCAGGGTCATCAAATAAAATATAAGATGAGTTTTTATTTTGTATATTTTTTTTAAGAAAGGTTGTTTTACCTGCTTGTCTAGCACCAACCACTGCTATCATGTTATAATTTTTTGATATTTTATCAAATTTATTTTTTATATCTCTTTTAACATACATGTATTATTGTTATGTTTTTTAAACTATAAATACTTTACTAAAATTAAACTATAGTTTAATAATAGTATGGCTAAAATTGAATTTATAGTTGATAAAAGTAATAAAATACAGAGGGGATTAATAGATGAATATTCTCCTTTTATAAGTGGGAAGGTGTATTTATTATAAAAACTGCAACTTCTGCGGGTGTATTATCATACAAGGACATGTGAGGTTTGATATATTAACTAATTATAGAGATGGCCGTATTCTTCTAAACAAAGGAATGGAGAATAAAACATATATCTTTTAATATGAGAGATTATAGTTCAATGTGTTTTGTATATACAAGCCAGATCTACCATGAATCATTGAAATTTTTAAGGCATAATTTGTATGAATATGAAACAAATATTATTTTAAAATAAAATAAGACTCTGATTAAAAATCTAAAATTAATCTAGTTCTATCACTTCAAGTGTATAAAAAGAATAATCAACATCTATTTTAAGAGCATCATCTAAAAGTATGTTTAAAATTAGGTTTCTAATAATATTCTTTGCTCTTCTAATCAAACGTATTTCACCCATATATGATTGACCTGACACTTCCCATTTACCTTGATAGCCTTTATTATAGTCTAAAATATCATATTCCTCCCAATATTTACTTAAAGCATCACCGGAGTTATTGGCAATAACTATATCATCTGGAGGACATTCATTTAAATCAATAGATGTAGTTGATGTTGTAAAAAAGTTTTCGCCGTTTCTTAAACGATAAATAAAATCAAAGATTGGAAATTCCATAACAGTTGATTCATGTCCTCCTAAAGGTGTACAAATATCAATATATAATTTGTCTCTACCGATAAAACCTAAAAGGGGAAACCTATCTTTCCATGAAACTTTAATTTTAACTTCTTTTAAAAACTTATGACCAATAACAAAATTTAGATAAAACTGAAGTGTACCATCAATTAAACCATTTATTATTTTTCCATCCCAAAATAGATTAGTTTTGCTTAGGTTATTATTTATCTCTTCTGCGCTCATACTAATATTATTTTCTGACCAAATTATTTCATATTTATGTTGTTGTACTATTTCAGGTTCGGGCTCTGGGAGTACTACTTTTTCACATGGCTCATAAAAAAACATATAAGTTAAAACTGATGATAGAATAATCGCGGTTATAACTAGTATTACACTGACTACTTTCATTAAATTATTCATTTATATAACAAGATAACATTTATTATTTAAATAATTTTTGTAATATATTTTCTTTTTATTTTTTCTCTAAACCATAATGTGGAGTTTAATATTCAATGACATACACTACTATTTTACCAATTTAGATTCAACACTTCTTTTTTCAACAGTATTCTAAAATAGGGTCTGTATTAATAGTTTCAAGATGGGTAAATCTTTTTGTAATATCTTAAGTAATCTAATAAATGGTTTATCGGTACCTTTGTTTTTTGTCATTGAAACAAGCAATGGATTTGACCAACTGCTTTCAGTTCCTTCTTCGTTTTTTGCTTTCACTCTAATTTTATAAGTATCATGTCCATCCCAATCTACTGAGCCTGTCCATTTATGTGAAACAGTGCATGTTTCACCTGATTTATAAGGTCCAAGCCATTCAGTCGAGCGGCCATCACCAAATTCCCAGAGATAATAGATATCTTGACCGGTTGGCTCTACTGCACTTGATGTATAGGTGTAAGTTTTCTCAATTGCGCCATTTGTTTTTCCCTCTGGCTTTGTTGGTTCATAATCCTGAGGAGGATAGGTTTTTATCACAATCAGATCATAACTATCTGCATTAATTGATTTTTCAGAATCACCCACTATTACAATCCCGCCGTCACTTGTTTTAATTATACATTTTCCAAAATCATTTGTATTTGTTGGAAAAAAAGTATCATACTCTATATTACCATATTTATCAAATTTTATCAAGCATATATCCTCTTTAATTCCTAACTCTGAATCTTTTATAATACCCAAATTACCAGTTACTAGATAGCCTTCGTCGTTTGTTTGATATATGTTTTTACCTACATCTTCATTATATCTTCTTCCAAATAACTTCTCCCATTCAATGTCACCTTCGCTATCGGTTTTAATAAGCCAGATATCCCAATCTGTAAATGAATATCTATATATGGCCTGTACTGCACCCATCAAGTATCCTCCATCATCTGTTTGAATTATCGAATAGGCATAATCAAGAGATTGATAAGGAGTTGGATATGTCTTTAACCATTCTTGGTTTCCATCGTTATCAGTTTTTATAATAAATACATCTTCCCAGTGTGGATCTTCAAGTGATGTACCGCCAGTTAATACAAAACCTCCATCATTTGTTTGATAGGAACAATGGCCTGAATCCATGTAGTATTCGTCTCTTCCAAAGTTTTTTTGCCACAAAAGGTTTCCTTCAGAATCAACTTTTGCAAAATATATTTGAGGCCCTAGTTTATCTTCCTCTATATATGATGTTCCAGTGATTAGATAGTTATTATCATTTGTTTGTATGACATTAAAAGCACCATCAGTATTATTGTAACCATATGTTTTATCCCACTCAACGTTACCATAGAAATCTATCTTTATGAGTCTAGCTTCTTCACATTTTTCTTCATAGTATTTATCAGTATTTCCAGAAATTAAGTATCCACCGTCATTTGTTTTTATAATGCATTGTCCGGTACCCTCTTCGTATTCTTTTTGCCATTGAACATTTCCATTAGGATCAGTTTTTATTAGGATAATATTTCCACTTAAAGTATGACCAAAATACTTTGAACCTAAAATCAACAAGCCGTTATCATCTGTTTCTAAAATATAGCCACCAACTAATGTGTTACCTGGCTCACTGAATCTCTTTGTCCATACTTCGTTAGCATTTGTATTAATCTTTACATTTTGAATTTTGCTTGCTGCAATATGTGGGATTAAACTTGCTGTAGCTAAGATTAGAACAGATACTCCGATAAGAAAAATTTTTTGTTTATTTTTTAACATTATTTTTTACTCCTTATTATAAATAATTTGAATTTGTATATACTATTTAAAAACCTATTAACTTTCCATAGGATTTATTTCTTTTGTTATAAACATTTATTCTCAGATAGTTTTTGAAATTTTTCACTTCAAAAAAAGAAAAAACATTTTTTTTACAAAATTAATAAAATCATAAATACATGTTATATATTTATGGCATGTGTACATAGTACATAGGGGTTAAAATGATATTAGAAATACCGCCAGAACCAAAAAGCTTGAAAGATCAAATAAATCAATCCAAAAAAGCAATTGAGGTAAAAATTGAGTCAATTTCTATATGGCTTGGAAACAAACTACCAAGTTACCTCTGGAAAGAAGCAGGTTGGGGAAAACACTTGAAAAAAGAAGGATACAACTGGCAGATTTTCTTAAAAATATTAAGCCTTCATAAAAAAGACATGATTAAATGGTCATGGAATTCTCTATCATGGAAAGACTTTCTTCTTAGAATCCAAGATACAATAAAAGATCCCATATTCAAAAAAATACTACTTTCTAAGAAAGGTTTATGATAAATATGGAAAATGAAATTAATGGCGTACCAATAGTCCTTGCTGCTTCACGAGCTGAAGCAAATGAATATGACAACAATCCATTTACTGCATTCATATGTACTTTTCCAAGAAAACTTTCTGGATATGCCCTAAGAGAACATATGAATAATCTTCCGACAAACAGTGATGGTACTGCTAAAAGAACAATTTACGGTCTTAGAAAAGTTGAATCAATGTTAATAAACGAATTCGGAGAAGAAAATGTAGTATGTACACATTATGATAATCTTCACAGATTTGTAGGAAAAAACACCAAAGTTGTTGGAATATCTACTATGGATCCTATGGGTCTTGCATATGTTTCCACAACATATAATTCGATTATTGGTTTTGGTGGAGAAGCACTAAATGCTTTTGAATTTGAAAAATTAGTAACTCACCCTTCTATTGTAAAATATAAACCAAAGGTTGTAGTAGGAGGACAGGGAGCATGGCAAGTAGCTGAAGCAAATGCCCAGGATATATTGGGGATAGATTCACTTTTTCAAGGCGAAGGTGAAAAAGATTTAACAGATTTTTTTAAAAAAATACTAGATGAAAAAGAAATTCCAAAAAGTTTTCAAGCAAGAAAAACAGATAGAACACTCGTACCTTTGATAAAAAACGCTGCAAGCTACGGGATGGTTGAGATAATGCGTGGATGCGGGAGAGGTTGTGCGTTTTGCAGTCCCACAATGCGAAATAGACATAGCTTTCCCATAGATCATATAATGAAAGAAGTAGAGGTAAACATAGAAGGTGGTTCAAGATCAATTTTTACAGTCACCGAAGACATTTTTTTATATAAAAGTAAAAAGAATTTCATTCCAAACACACCAGAGGTTGTAAAACTCTACAAAAAAATCTCAGAGTATCCTGGTGTTGAAAATATTCTTCTTTCCCATGGCTCGTTTGCCCCTATTTTATATGATAAAAATCTTTTAGATGAACTAACTCCAATATTGATTGAAAAAACAAAATGGAATCCAGACAATGGCTATAAACAATCATTTGTCAGTGTCGAAATGGGTATTGAAACAGGTAGCGTTCGACTTATGAACAAATACATGAAAGGAAAAGCCCTACCCTATAGTGTTGACCGTTGGCCGGAGATTGTATGTGAAGCGATCGGTAGTTTAAATGATCATGATTGGTGGCCACTATGTACTATTATGACAGGTCAACCTGAAGAAACAGAAGATGATGTTATTGCAACTATAAATTTAATTGATGATCTACGTGCACAAAATTCTAAAATGTTTTACACACCTGTTCTTTTTATTCCATTAAAAGAGGCCATGCTTGGAAATACAAGAAGAATGAATCTTGATAATCTAACAGAACTTCAATGGGATGTTATATCTCGCTGTTGGAGTAATAATATTGATTTTTGGGCTCCAGATATGAAAAAATTTGTAGGTCCAATATTTTTCTTTGCACATTGGTTTTACTCACGTTGGAAACATGGTAAAAAATCAACGAGACCTGTTATGAGATTAGCTGGTTTTCCAGTATCAGCAAAAATAGATAAAAAATGCGATCCCTCTTTTTGTACTGAAAATGATAAAAACGGTTTTAAAAAAGTAATTAATCAAATGAGAGAAAGACTTTTATGATTGCATAAAAGCCTTGTATGCTAGATATGCTGAATAAATATCTACTTTACTTGTAACCTCATAAGGTGAATGCATACTCATGACAGCTGGTCCAAGATCAAGTACTTCCATTCCAAGTCTTGAAAAATACTTTGCAACAGTTCCTCCACCACCTTTATCAACTTTCCCAAGCTCAGCAGTCTGCCATGGTATTTTCTCTTTATTTAATAAGTTTCTAATCTCACTCACATACTCGGCGCTTGCATCATTTGCACTGTATTTACCACCATGTCCAGTGAATTTACTCATAACAACGCCGTTACCAAGAGTTGATGCATTTTTTAATTCAAAAACATCAGTATAATTTGGTGTTACAGCAGCATTTACATCAGCTGAAATCACTTTTGATTTAAGCATTACTGAATCCACATCTAGTTTAGGATCAAACTCTTTAATAACACTTCTTAGAAAAGTTGTAACCTGAGCCGCGGTATTTCCTTCGCTACCAATTTCTTCTTTATCAACAAACAAACAAAGGATAGAATAATTTGGATTTTTTAAATCAAGAGCAGCTTTCAAAGCAGAATATACACAGGCTCTATCATCCTGACCGTAAGATCCGATAAGAGCACGGTCAAAACCAATATCTCTAGATTTAAATGCAGGTACCGCTTCTAATTCAGCGGATATAAAATCTTCTTCTGAAATACCATAGTCATTATGTAGTTTCTCAATAATCGCGGTCTTTATTTTATCACTATATCTTCCATCCATGGGTTCATTTCCCACAATAATATCAAGGCTTTCACCAGATATTGCCTTGTCTAATTTTTTGTTATCCTGAACCTCATGAGAAAGATGTGGCAATAGATCTGGAACAGAAAAAACAGGGTCTTTTTCATCTTCGCCAAGGTTAAATTCGACTTTTTTCCTGTCTTTTTTGTAGACTACCCCGTGAAGAGCAAGTGGTATTACAACCCAATGGAATTTTTTTATTCCACCATAATAATGGGTTTCCATTAGTGAAACCTTACTATTTGATTCTTCATACAATGGTATTTGTTTTAAATCAAGCCTCGGGCTGTCAACGTGTGAAATAACGATTCTAAGTCCTTCTGATGCAGGTTTTTTTCCTTTTATAAGAATAGCTGCTGTTTTATCACGGTTTGCAATAATTTTTTTCCCAGCTTTTTTGACCATTTTTACAATATTTTTTATACTTTCTCGCTCTGTTTTAGAAGAATCTAGAAATTTTTTATAATCATCACAGAAAGTATATGCTTTTTTAACCTGGTTTTTATTAAAAATCTCGTATGCAGTCTTTTTTTTGTAGGCATATTTACTTTCTTTTTTGTCTTTTTTCTTTTTATCTGACATAAACCGTTCTCCTCTAGTATATTCAATACTGTCATAGGATTATGGAATAAAAAGATAACTAAAAGAAAAAAGTTAATTAGGTTTTATTTTCTTTTTCTTAGAATAATTAATGCTACTGCAAACGCAACAATTACAATTAATATTTCAAAGCCAGGGCCATCGTTGTTATTATTGCCGTTTGTACCTGTTCCATTTACTTGTACTTCAAATGTATCAATGTTGTATTGGCCTTGGTCATTAAAAACATATAGCGTTCCTGTGTATTCTCCTGATATTAAGAAAGTGTGCTGAGCACTTTGCCCTTCTTTTGTAATGCTTGTATCGTCTATTGTCCAAATCCATGTATAATCATCAGGGCTTCCTGAGTCAAGCTCTCCATTAAAAGTGGTTTTATCTCCTGCCAAAACATTGTACGGTCCACCTGCATCAATTGAAGGGAATACATATTCCCCTTCAGGGTTTATTTCATCATAATGACCTGTTGAGCTAAGTGATTCTCCCCATGTTATGAATGCTTCTAATCCAATAATCCTTTCATAACTTTCTAAGAGGTCGAATACTATTGTCAACTTGTTATCATTTACAGTGTGACTCTTAACTAAATTTTCTTCAGTTTCAGCCATAACCATTGCATCTATTTTTGTTAGACTCTCATCAGCTATCCCATAATATGTTTCATATACGTTAGCAGTTGTTATTATATATATAATAAATAATGGTATACCCGATGTTGGTATGTCTCCATCATCGTTTAATTCAAGAATGAGTTCTACTTCATCATTGTCTCTATTTATCGTAATTTTTTTAATGTCTGTATCCGGATAGCTAACATTTTCTTCATAATCGGTCATTACATCGTCCAAATCATCATTAACTGTAAAGATATTTTTTGCAGAAGCTGTAGTCATAAATAAAGATAAAATCAATATTAACGATACAAATACTGTTTTATAGATTTTCATTTTTTATCTATTCTCCTTTTCATATTTGTATATTAGATATGGTTTATAATATTTGTTTAACAACTATTACCAAGAAATCAAACTTAAATAAAAAGATTTTTGTTTATTTGATTTTCTTTTTAAGATCGTTTACTTTACTTGTAAACTCGTTTAGAGTAGACTCTATAGTTCCAAGGGTCTCATGAACTTTATCAGTTACTATAGCGCCATTTGGAGATGGCTGTATTATACCATCCTTTTCAAGTGTTCTAAGCGAATATCTAACCATATGTTGAGGTTGCCCAGTCACCTTTGATAGACGTATTATTCCAATTGGGCCATTTTCTTGTACAGTTTTTAACACTTCTACATGTCTTGACAATAGATCAAGTTCTTTTTCTGCAACATTAGTAATTGCTGATTTATTCTTTGTTCCATCTTTCAAAACAAAACACCTCCTGACAATTGTTAACATAATACATTACTATTATTTATTATTTTTCTAAAAAAGACTGTAGACAATGGTTTATTTTCACAAATACATTTTTCGGCATTTGTTTATTTTATTTTTTTCTAAGCGGTTCAAATTCATTCTATGCATTAATTCATCATCATATGATTGATATTACTTATTTTAATTTAAAGATACAATTTCAGTATTTTAATATGAAATTATAAAAAAGATATTAAAAAATCTTTAAGATGCGTTAAAATTAAGATTTTTTAGAATACAATTGCTATCCATTCGCCTACATAATGAGTAATAATTATAACAATCACTGCAATTATCAGATGTTCAGCAACAATTTTGGTTACAGATTTTTTCTGGAACTTTGCCATATACCAACTGAAAACAGCTATTAACAAAAGTCCCCAGATAACGCTGGCTATGATAGCTATATCAAGTTTTAAAATCAAAATTGGAATTATAAAAGTCGATGCAAAAATGAATTTGGATATAAATGTAGCTGCGGTTGATTCCCACACCTCCTTATCAGAATGTTTGTTCTCGGCTTCCTCAGAAATATGTACTCCAAAAGCATCTGATAACGCATCTGCTATTGCGATAACAAGAACTCCGCCTATTACGGCAAGATCAGAACGAGTGCTGGAATGCAAACCGACAATTAGTCCTAATGTTGTGATTATTCCCGAAGTCAAACCAAAGCTGAATCCTTTTCTTATCGAATCTTTCATACATTAACTCCTAATAAGTATCGCTTAAATAATCTTCCCTAATTATGAAAATAAATTTCGATTTTGTTAGGACTTTTTGTTTTTTTCAAGCGCTTGAATCCCTTCTCCTGCACTTTAAGGTAAGAAATAAACCATTGTGGATGAAGTTATTTTTCTAAAAATTCAAATTAAAAAAGAAAAACTATAAGACATCCTTCTTTCATTTGTATTCTCATGGCAACAGGATTTGCATTATTAACAATAAGCCCATTACATGAAAAATCAGTATATAGCTCTTTGAAGGATATACCTCAAATAACAGAGATACATCCATTATTTGGTGAATATGATATACTTGTAAAAATTGAAACTAGCGATATCGATTCTATCGGTGAGATAGTAATCAAAAAAGTAAGATCACTTAAAGGAGTTATGGATACTAAAACTCTGATTGGGACAAAAAGCCTTTCTGGTGAACTGTAAATTTTTTTAATTTTTTTTATTTTTGTTTGATATCTCTCTAATTCTTTCTCCAACAATGAAAACTTTAGCAATAAAATTTACTTCGTTTGCTTCTTCTTCAGAACAAACCTGCCCCACAATTATCATTTCATTACCTTACTTTTCATTTCATGCTGGTTGATAGCATGTATCACTATACTTATATTTGTTGATTATCAATATATATAATTTTCTATTTTTTTAAAAAAATACCAAATTTTTTAACTATAAAAATAAAAAATAATTAGAATTCAAACTAAAAATATAAATACTATTAAATATTATTTGATTACGATCTTGATTGGGGGACTGAATCTTATGAAGAAAACGATTATACTATCCATTTTTACAATAATCATACTAACAATAAGTAGTAGTCAAGTTTTGTCTATAAATATTTCAAGCAAAGAGAATGAATTTAACAGTTTAAACACCGATATTATATTTGTAAATAAAAACAACACAGAAGGTCCCTGGGATGGAAGCATGGATTACCCTTTTCAAAATATAACAGAGGCTATACTAAAAGCCAAAAATGGGGATATAATATATGTTTTAAAGGGACTTTATCAAGAGCAAATAACAGTAAATAAATCTTTGTGGATACTTGGTGAAAATAAAGAAGAAACCATAATAGATGCACAATACAATGAATATGCAATAAAAATCATAAAAAATAACGTAAAGATTGAAAAATTTACTATTAAAAATTCCGGTGGTTACAAAGAAAATGCAGGAATTAAAGTAATTAAGGATAACAGCAATATTTCAGATTGTATAATTAAGAGAAATAGAGTAGGTATTTTTTTAAATAATACTAATAACAGTATTATAAACAACTGTAAAATATATCTCAATGGTAAAGGAATATACACAAAATCAAGTAATAATCTAAATATCAAAAATAACGAGTTTTGTTACAGCTCAATTGCAATAAATTCAATAAATTCAAGTAAAATAGAATTTCAAGAAAGCTATATACATGAATGTGGAACAGGTCTTTTTTTCAATGTAAGTTCAAATGTTAATTTTTTAGATTGTGCAATTTTTGATAACAATGATAACGGAGAAGGATGCTTCATTTATAACTCAAATGATTTTAATTTTGATAACTGTAATATTTTACATAACGGATTTGGGTTATATATAAGAGAATCCGATAATATAAACCTAAATAATTGTGATATCGAAAATATAACACACTATGGTATTACTTTAAATGAAAAAGTTGGGCGTATAAATATAGATAGCTGCAGTTTAATAAATAACTTTAGAAGGGCAATATTTATGGGCACAGGTAACCTAAAGCTTAGAAACAGTAATCTTTTCAACAACCATATAGAATCTGTTAAAGTAACAAATTCTTATTGTGATGCTAGAAATAATTGGTGGGGGAGCAAACTAGGCCCTATTTTCAATAATGTTTTTAGATTATACTGGTTATTTAAAAAAGATTTTGGAAGATTGAAAATTTTTCCATGGAGTTTAAGTCTATATAAAAATGCAGGTTCTGATTGGGACATAGAAGATAAATTTTCAAAGACAATTGTAACAGGATACGAAGATTCTCCAATAAAATTAGATGGAAATGACACAGATAGTGATGGTTTACCTGATTGGTGGGAAGAAAAATATGGTGATTTCGATGCAAATGTATGGGAGGATCACATAAATATAGATATCGATGGAGATAGTCTCAATAATTTTGAAGAATGCTACGCTTATGAATGGGGAGCAGATCCAACAAAAAAAGATATTTTCTTAGAATTTGACTGGTCTCCAACAAAAGACCCAAGTAAATCATATAAACCCCCCTTAGAATATATAGAAAAAATGAAAAAACCTTTTAAAGAACACAATATAAATCTGCATGTAGATGTTGGACAATTTGGTGGCGGCGAGGAGATACCTTACATAGAACAAGCTATAGATTTAAATGATTTGACTGATTTTTACTGGGATTATTTTTTGCATAATGATCTAAATAATCCCCGAAAAAACATATTCCACTATGGTCTACTATGCAATAAAGGACCACTTAGTGGATTTGCATTTGTCGGCTGGGGACACCTAAACGGTTTTTGTATATCTGCCGGTAGATTCTCAGCTAAGGATAGTATACTTCTTCCTGGAGAACGTAAGATTATAACAGGTAGTATGCATGAGCTTGGTCATACTCTGGGCTTGTTTGTAGATGATTATGAGGGAATAGATAATGGTGCATCCTCAAATTTTGCCCAGAAAGAATACTGGATATATCGAAATTATAAGAGTACCATGAACTATAGATATACATGGTTTATCCTTGATTATTCAGATGGAGATAACGGTAGGGAAGACTACAATGACTGGGCAAATATAGAATTTGATTTTTTCAAAAACATGCATTTCGAATGGCCAAAAGATTAAACTTTTTTTTCATTCTTTTTTAGCAAAAACTAAATTATACTTTACCATATTTCAGTGTATCTCAAGAAAGAAGTGTGAGGTTATGGATTTAGATTTTATCTCAAAACTTGTAAAACAAAACAATTCAAAAATAATTTTACTTGTTATGGATGGGGTAGGAGGACTACCTTTAGAAGAAAATGGTTTAACAGAGCTTGAAACAGCAAATACTCCTAATCTTGATAGACTTTCTAAAAAAAGTATTTGTGGGTTACATACACCTGTTGGAAATGGTATAACACCGGGTAGCGGTCCAGGTCATCTAGGTTTATTTGGATATAACCCAATTAAATATCAGGTTGGTAGAGGAGTCCTTGCAGCAACAGGTATTGGCTTTGATTTAAAACAAGGTGATATAGCTGCTCGTGGTAATTTTGCAACTATCGATGAAAACGGGAATGTCACTGATAGAAGAGCAGGGCGTATAACCTCAGAAAAAAACAAAGAATTATGTAAATTATTATGTGAAAAAGTCGATATTCCTGGAGTTGACGTATTTATTGAGACAGTAAAAGAATATAGATTTTTACTTGTTTTAAGAGGAAAAGGTTTGAAGAGTAATATTTTTGATACAGATCCTCAGCAGTTAGGTGTACAACCATTTAAGGCTAAACCGGCTAATCCTGATTCAGTAAATACCGCTGATATTGTTAACGAATTTTTAAGACAAGCTAAAGATATTCTAAAAGATCAAAAACCGGCAAACATGGTACTTCTACGTGGTTTTTCAGAAAAACCTGATTGGCCAAGATTTCCAGAGGTTTTTGGTCTCAAGAGTGCTGCTATTGCATCTTATCCTATGTACAGGGGTCTAGCAGGGCTTATTGGAATGGATAATCTAGAAATAAAAGAGAGTTCTATTGAAGAAGAATTTAATGTACTAAAAAACAATTGGGAAAAATATGATTTCTTTTTTGTTCATATTAAAAAAACTGATAGCTATGGTGAAGATGGAAACTTTAACTCAAAAGTAAAAATAATTGAACAAGTAGACAGCATGATTCCAATTTTACTAGATTTAAATCCTGATGTAATATTAATCACAGGTGATCATAGTACACCATCTTTATTAAAATATCACAGTTGGCATCCAGTACCTGTTCTTTTATATTCTAAATATTGCCGGGCCGATAACTGTGAAAGCTTTGGAGAAAGAGAATGTATGAAAGGTGGTTTAGGAGTTCGGTTCCCAGCAGAAGATCTTATGCCACTTGCCCTTGCTAATGCAAAAAGATTAGAAAAATTTGGAGCATAAAGACAATTTTATTTTTTTAATATCTTTTTCCAGAATGAACTTGTAGTTCCAGTAACAATCCTATCTGTTTTAAAAACATATACAACAAGAGCTATCATAATTAAAGCAAAAATTGCTACATAAATAATGCCACCTAAGACAAAAATATAGTCATTAAACAAAAGCGCTCTAGGAGCCATCATAGGATGGCTGAATGGTATTCCAAATAAAATTGCTTTAAGTGCAAGAGGTAAGGTATCAAAGTCCTTAAACATTGTAATAAACATTGGAATCAATACAAGTACTGCAACTGGAAATGTAAGTGTCTGAGCTGATTTAAAATTCTTAGCCATAGTTCCAAGTAGCATACAGAATGCAAGGGCAGCTACTAGACTTACAAATACAACAATACCAGTAATAATTAAATCTGTCGCACTTAGACTTATATCAAAAGCTGCAGCACCACCAGCCATACCTTGAAATTGAAAGCTCATTAGATAGCTGCCCATACCAATCATGTAAATTACTGCTAGTATAAGTCCTACTATTGCTGCAGCAATTATTTTTCCTGCAACTATGCTAGTTCTTTTTACAGGTAAAGTAAGAAGTGTTTCAAGTGTTTTATTTTCTTTTTCAAGCGCCATTGAAGAAATCACGATTTGACCTGCCATAATAATTATAATCATCATGATTATGGGAATAAAAGTTGACTGCTGAGAAAGAACACCTGCGATTTCACCTGGAGAAATTCCATTAAGTTCTTTTTCTTTAAAAAACGTAGTTTCGTTTCTTATTGTTGGATTGAGGGCGGTTGTTGTGTTAACTGTCGCGTTTTCCTGACTTATTAAATTTTTTGTAATTTCTGTATTAATACTGCTGATAATTGTTTCAACAACAGAAGAAGAAATCGAATCGAGAATACCTGCTCCTTTCATTAT
>Ga0180433_10001231_pt1 | contig 43091 bp, 39 predicted proteins | sample SS_ome_8_FD_132980 | JGI IMG/M metagenome (GOLD analysis project Ga0180433, IMG submission 132980) | Hypersaline lake sediment archaeal communities from the Salton Sea, California, USA - SS_1_D_1 metaG | ecosystem: Environmental > Aquatic > Non-marine Saline and Alkaline > Hypersaline >...
AACTATATGTGTGGGACCCCTATAGTAACCTTACATGTCATATGATGATGACTTTCCCCGGCGAAAACGGGATCCACTGAAATCCTTCCGCGATCCCAGAACCGAGCGCGAGCGAAGTTACAAGGAACGCCTAAGGGTGGAGGAGGAAAACAGGCGGCGGGAATGGCCTGGCAAATCTAAGAAAAAGGAAGAGGATTGAACTTTTTCCCGGAAAGCTAGCGCCGGCGAGATACCGCATCAAGGACCAGAATTGCCCCTATCAGGAGAAGTAGAAGTCCGAACAGGTTCAGTTTAATGCCCTGAAGCATGGTATAACCGATTAAAAGCAGGACGAGACCTACACCGAGGCCTCCGCTGCTAATTTTTATCCTCAGGAAAGCCCTTGCCACGTTGGCGATTATGAGAACGCATCCGCCAAGAATCATCGCAAGTGCCCAGATGTCCAGTTCGTGGTATTGCTGGGTTAGCCAGATTACACCGACGCCGATGAAGAAAACCCCCCAGCTTATACGACCGATCATACTGGATGTCGATCTCCCGACCATGTGAAGGGTTTACCATTATTCTATAAAAGGATTGCGAGGAACCTAGCATGCAAGTTCCCGGTAGAACTTGATCGCCTGCTCGTAGTCCCCCTCCACCTCTCTCCTATTCACATCTGACCCGTACCTCTCCGGATCATTCCGGGAAGCCTCAAGGAGCTCCTGGCACCATTCCATGTAGTACAGGGCATCCTCCCTTGACGGCCTGACCGGGCCGGGAGCCTCGATGAAAACCGGGTTGGAGTGGGCCAGCCTCACGGTGTCATCGCAATCCTCGAAAACCCTTGCCGCCACCCAGCAGCTACCCTCGACTTTCATCCTCAGGCAGGCCATTTCCCCTTCCTCTTCGCCGGAAAAAACCGTCTCGCCATTTCTCAGGATCTCGATCCCTCTCAACCTCCTGGGGCATTCAGTTCTCACCTCCAGTCCCACCTCACAGGTTCCATCGTAGAAGGCCGTGAGCCCGGGCATCTCGCCATCGACGGTGAAGAAGAGCATTGGACCGTTTGTGGCAAAGGCCCTGCCCGCCCTCATCCCATCAAGCCAGGCCTTGTAAGAAAAACCCTCATCCAGCCTCACGTACAATCGGTTGTAGCCCAGGGGATTCCTCAGCACCCCCGATGCCGAGCCCGAAGTAATGGGGAGCTTGATCCCGAGGTTCAGGTACCGGTAGTAGAGGTCCAGTACGTTGTGTACGAAGCCCAGAGCTCCCGGGTATTTCTCCATATCCCTGGGACGACCCCAGGCCTCGTTTTCCATCACCTCCGCTCTCTGGAGATGGTTGTTCACTATGCCCACCGTGTCAACGAGGCCCAGTGCCACATTCACAGGGGCCTCCCACCAGAACGGTTTTTCCTGCTCGATAATTGCCCCGCCTTCACGCCACCTCCTCCCGAAGTAGGCCTCTGAGGGATACCAGGAACCCGTCTCGACCCTGACGGGTCGCTCAAGGTCCAGGGCCATTATCGCTCCACCGCTCCTCTCATCCTCCTGGTTCACCAGGCTGTAGGCCCTATTGCCAAACTCCACGATCCTCTTCACTCCAGACCTCTCGAATACATCCTTCTGGTTCCATGTGCTCAGTACGGGAGCAAAGTTAAGGTCCTCCGCCTCCATGAGGTGCTCGATGTTTTCAGGCATCCTGTGAACGTGTGTATCACCGGAGTACCAGCCGAGGGAGTTCATTTCAATCCAGCGCGTCATTTTATACTCCCTCGTGACATCAGATCCCTCGACTATCTCGACCTCATCGCGTACCTGTAAGTATTCCTTGCCCTTCTCGAGGGTAAGGATCGATCTTCCCTCGGGAAGTTCCACCGAGAAGCCTCCCTCAGCCGTGAAGTGCCGGTCCCTGTCGTAGGCGAGGCAACCCGGGGGGTACTTCACAGTCCCATCCGGTACTGTCAGTTGAACCCTGACGTGGGTCGGTTTACCATCGGCAGTTATTCTGACGTTCAGCCTGCCAGTCTGCATGCAATCCCCGGGCCTCAATCTGCCAGTGGTATGCTCATGAATATCAGTATCATTATCGAATCGCTGGAATTCTTCGCCGCGTGGACCGTGTTCCGGGGCACGTAGACGAGGTCGCCTTTTGAGATGTCTATCCATTCTTCCCCGAGAAGGAACTTGCCATTTCCTTCGTAAACGAAGAAAATCTGTTCCGTATCATCGTGGGAGTGTATCTTGTGAACCCCGCCCGGCCTGTAGTTCTGTACCAGAATTGTTATTCTGCCCGATCCGGTTATCGCGCCCTCGGGGCCTGTAGTTAAAAGGTCCTGGCCATCAAGAAGCGTTGCCAACGGCTCCGGGTCTCCCTTGCCCGGGGGTTTCCAGATCTTCTTCGGCACCTCGTCGATGTTAATTACCGAATCCATTTGAACACTTCTCCAGCACCAGGATGCGGTGAATAAAAATGGCCCATCACCCCCCGTTCGGAGGTCTCCAGATCCTCCTTGAACCCAGGAGCAGCATCGCGGCTGACAGGGTAAGGGTACCTGCCAGCAGGAACATCGAGTCCAGTCCGTAGGTGTCGATTATCAGACCCCCCGTAAAGGGTCCCGCAACCCTGGGGAGGTGGGTCGTGATAATGCTGTAGACCCCCTGGGCCGTTGCCTGTTTATCCCGTGGGGCCACATCGGCCAGGAAGCCAACAGAGGATATGTAGGTAAGGGCGTAGGATACCCCGCTCAGTGACATGAAGGGAACGGCGAGGATGGGCCTGTCGATGAAGGCGAAAATGAAGGCCATGGTGCTGGAGCACAGAAAGCCGGCGGCCAGAAGCGGCATCCTCCCAATTTTGTCTGAAAGTCTGCCGGCCAGGACCATCAGAGGGATCTCTGGAAGGGCGGATATCGCCCATCCCCAGCCGATTAGCCAGAACGGGGTGCCTATCCTGTCAAGATAGACGGACAGGAAGGTGTAGGTCATGCCAACGCTGAAGGCCCTGATAACGGTGGCAATCCCAAAGGGGAGAATACCTCGAATGTTACGGGTCCGCTGACCTCCCAAGGTCTTATCTGCATGTTCCGCCTCTTCATCGTGTATAGGCTGGATCATCACCAGGGCGATCAGACCAGCGCCGATGACGAAGGCGTACCTGATATCTGTCGACTCGATCAGCGCCCCAACCGCTACAGTCGCGATTATCCAACCGATCGATCCCCAAATTCTCACCAGGCCATAGCCGGTTCCAAGCTTGCCGATCTCCAGCTTTCCCAGTATCCACACGTTCATCAGGGCCTCTATCGGGGGGATTAGGGCGGACATGGCCACCATCAGCAAGAGGAACTGGTAGAAGCTCGAAGCGAGGGGAAATATCAGCCACGCAACCATCTGGACCAGGAGACCGAATAGAAGGAACGGCCTTCGCCTCATGAGGCGGTCGGACCAGGAAACCCAGAGCAGCCCCGGGACTATCGCCACCGCCGCGGCCAACGATCCCAGAAGGCCGATGGCGGTTGGGGTGAGCCCGTTGCGCTCGAAGTACAGGACCATGAAGGGGGTTACCGACCCCGCAGCCGCAAAGTACATCAGGTAGGGTAGACGGCCCTTCTTCCATCCTTCCGCGCCCGCCATTCTCACGACCGGATTGAAGTTACGATAGATATGTGTTCGCCAGTCCGTCCGGCGAGTGTCATATTTAAACGGGCCCAATGGTATGCCCATCGATCGTATGGCCAAATTATCCATCGGTTTCATAGGGGCGGGCGGCATTGCCAGGTCCCACACGAACGCCCTCAAGCAGATAGAAGACGTCAGGTTCGCGTCATTCTGCGACATCATCGAGGACAGGGCCAAATATTACAGCAGGGAGTACGGTGGCACAGCGTACACGGATTTCTCCGAGATGCTCGAAAAGGAGGATCTCGACGCCGTCTACATCTGCCTGCCGCCCTTTGCCCACAGCAACGAGGTCGAGCTTGCCGCCGAGAGGGGCATCAACGTCTTCATCCAGAAGCCGATCGCCCTTGACATGGAGCAGGCTAGGCATATGGTCATGGCCGTGGAGAAGGCGGGCGTGAAGAGTCAGGTCGGATATCAGCTCAGGTTCGGCAGCGGGGTACGGATGGCGAAGAGACTCCTTGATGAAGACGGGCTGGGACAGGTATCAATGGCCCTGGGTCGATACATATGCAACTTCGTCGGGGGCTCTTGGTGGAAGGATCCTGCGAAGAGCGGTGGGCAGATCGTCGAGCAGTCTACCCACGCCGTTGACCTCCTAAGGTACCTCTGTGGCGATATTACAAGGGTCTCCTCGGAGATGGACATCCGATACTGGACCGAGGTCGATGACCTCGAAATCGAGGACGTCAGCGTGACCTCCCTCAGGTTCCTTTCAGGGGCCGTCGGTTCAATGGTTGCCACCACGGGGGGCTACCCGGGCAAGTGGGTGCTTGACCTATCTGTATTCACCAAGAGAGCCGTCATCGACATTCCCCAGGTAAACGCCATCGAGATCAACTGGAACGATGACGGGGCCAGGGAGGAGACCCACTCCTCCCAGGTGGACCTGAGCCTTGAGGAATCAAAACACTTCCTCGGGGCCATCAAGGAGGACGGGACCACGATCACCCCGATGTCAGAGGGAGCAAAAAGCCTGGCGGTTACACTAGCAATACGGAAGAGCGGGGTCGAGAATGCCCCCCAGGACGTCCCGGAGCTCTAACTGGTAGGATTATTAACCGGGAAGACCAACTTTCAGGCGGTGCCCGTATGCGAAACGTCTGGTCGGGCTACATCAGCTTCGGTCTTGTTACCATTCCCGTCAGCATGATATCGGCCGTGGAGTCCAAATCCATCTCCTTCAACTACGTCCACCACGACTGCGGCACACCCCTCAAATACGATCGCGTCTGCCCAAAGTGCAACGCTGTGATACCCTGGCGGGACGTGTCGAGGGGGTACGAGTACGAGAAGGACAGGTGGGTGATGCTCGAGGACGAGGACTTCGAATCTATCCCCTTTCCCAAGGGGAAGAACATAGACATCGTCCAGTTCACCGACCTCGACGAGATTGATCCCCTCCTCTACGATAAGTCCTACTACCTGATACCGCAGGAGGGGGCGGAGAAGGCCTACGCCCTCCTCACCCAGGTGCTTCAGCTCACCCACCGAATCGCAATTGCCAGGATAGTGATCAAGACCCGGCAGCACCTCGCCTCCGTCAGGTACTTCCAGAACGCGCTCGTCCTGGAGACGATGTTCTACCCCGACGAGATCCGCCCCGTTGAAGACATCTCGGCTGCCCTGGCAGACACCACGATACGCCCCAACGAGATGAAGATGGCCAGGCAGCTCGTGGAGACCATGACCGAGAGATTCGAACCCGGAAACTACCAGGACGAGTACAGGAGGGAGCTCATAAAGCTGCTCGAGTCAAAGATCAGCGGAATAAAGGTGGAGGCCCGCCCGGAGGAGGAGAGGAAGGAGGCGAAAGACCTGATAGCCGCCCTGAGGGCCAGCGTCAAGAGCGCGAAGGCGAGAGAGGAGAGAACCTGAAGCCCGGCCCCTACATCCCCTCGTACTTACCTCTCTTCAGTGCCCGCTTCACCCTCGCAGAGATTGATGACCTCTGTCGGAGAACGTGCCAGTAGTAAAGATCCGGGTACGGAATCCCGGTCCTCTCGGGCTTTTCCCCGCTCTCAACCCTGTCCTGTAACCGACGGTGTATAGCGATCCCGATCACAAGCAGTACGCCGATGACGGCAAGAACCTGGCCAGTTATGATGAGCAGGGTAGCGTAGTCGGCCACGATGGGCATGGTGTTATCCTTTCGTCTAAATCTTAAAACTCTTATTAAAGGGCCGGGTCAGGGCTTGAGAAAAGCTGTCGTGCGGTCTCCCGCGGGCAGGCCACTTGCAGGGGCAAATGTGTTAAGATTTTTATATAAGCCGCACGGAACATTATGAAGCAGCCTATGAGGTGATTCTAAATGGCAGCTCAGCTTGGAGGAACTCCCGTTCTGATACTGAAGGAGGGTTCCGAGCGGACAAGAGGAAGAGATGCTCAAAAGAACAACATTATGGCCGCCAAGGTCATAGCAGAATCTGTAAGAACGACCCTGGGTCCCAGGGGCATGGACAAGATGCTCGTGGACACCCTCGGTGACGTCGTCATAACCAACGACGGTGCAACCATACTCGACGAGATGGACGTCGAGCACCCTGCAGCCAAGATGCTCGTCGAGGTCGCCAAGACCCAGGACGAGGAGGTTGGAGATGGGACCACGTCTGCGGTGGTTCTGGCGGGGGAGCTGCTCTCACAGGCAGAGGAGCTTCTGAACCAGGACGTCCACGCGACAGTGATCATAAAGGGTTACAGGATGGCCCAGACAAAGGCCCTCGAAATCCTCGACAGTGTGGCCAAGAAGATTGATCCGACCGATAACAAGACCCTGACCAACATAGCCATAACCTCTATGACCGGGAAGGGAGCCGAATCTGCGAGGGAGGAGCTCGCCAGCCTGGCGGTAAAGGGGATAAAGCTCGTGGCAGAGGAGGAGGACGGTACCTTCGACGTCGACACCGACCACGTCAAGCTGGAGAAGAAGGAGGGCGGCGCGATAACCGACTCCGAGCTCATACACGGAATCCTCATCGACAAGGAGAGGGTCCACCCCAGTATGCCCAAGCGCGTCGAGAAGGCCAAGATAGCCCTGGTAAACCAGGCCTTCGAGATCGAGAAAACCGAGACCGACGCAAAGATCAACATAACCTCCCCGGACCAGCTCAGGAACTTCCTGGAGGAAGAGGAGAGCATGCTTAGGAAGATGGTCGACAAGGTAAAGACCACCGGGGCCAACGTCCTCCTGTGCCAGAAAGGCATCGATGACCTGGCCCAGCACTACCTGGCCAAGGCCGGAATCCTCGCAGCGAGGCGGGTCAAGGAATCTGACATGGAGAAGCTCAGCCGGGCTACCGGGGGTAACGTGGTAACCAGCCTGAAGGAGCTGACGAAGGAGGATCTGGGAGTCGCAGGCACTGTGGAAGAGCGCAAGATCGCCGGAGACGATATGATCTTCGTCGAGAAGTGCAAGAACCCCAAGGCCGTGACGATACTGGTCAGGGGTGGTACAGAGCACGTCGTCGACGAGACGGAGAGGGCACTGAACGACGCCATCCACGTCGTGGCAGATGTGATCAAGAACCCGAAGATCGTCGCGGGCGGTGGAGCCAGCGAGATCGCCATAGTGAGGGAACTCGACGATTACGCCAAGACGGTTGGCGGCCGCGAGGGGCTGGCCGTGGAGGCCTTCAGCAAGGCCCTGCGGGCGATACCCAGAAGCCTCGGCGAGAATGCCGGGCTTGACCCCATCGACATCATGCAGGACCTGGTTGCCGCAGGCGCCGAGAAGGGCCCCACGATGGGCATCGACGTTTTAACCGGCAAGATCAAGGACATGTACAAGCAGAACGTCATCGAGGCCCTCGGTGTCAAATCACAGGCGATCAAGTCCGCCTGCGATGCAACGATGATGGTCCTGAGGATAGACGACGTCATCGCCTCGAAGGAGCTCGATAGCGCGGGCCCGCCTGGCGGCGACATGGGACCAGAGTACTAGAGGGGCGTTAAACGCCCCCACCCTTTTTTTATACCCTTGCCTAGCTTGCCCAGTACTGCTTTGTAGCCTCGTATCTCCCGCTGGCCCTGACCAGGTCGGCGATGAACTCAGACTCGTCCTCGTGCATCCTGCTCAGTATCCTGGATCCCGTCTGGGGTCCCACTCCCCTGACGGACAGGGCCATGACGGCCCTCTTGCCATATATGGCTACCAGGTCCGCCTTCCACTTCAGTCGGGATATCACGTCACGGCTGTGTACCTCCTTCCCCGAGGTCTTCAGCTCCAGGACCAGCCTCTCCTCCGCGCCTGATGGTATCGTCATGAACCGGGAATCGCAGGATTTGCAACTGATATCGTCCTCGATCTCGGCTATTCTCCTTCTTCCACCGGCACCGCACTGGAAGCACCGCAGGTCGACCCTCCTTCTTAGGATGCGATTGCGTATCTTCTCGGCCTCCTCCCTGGAGGTACCAACACCGAGCTCGGGCATCGTTGCGAACCTGTTGAGGATCTGCTGTGCACAGCTCGTCGGTCCCTCCTCCTCCGACCTCCAGAGACTGCGAATCTTGATCTCGCCCCTGGACACCGCCTCGATGATCTCCCTGGTTCCAGCCAGATCCAGCTTCTCGGTCTCCCCCTCCCTAATACCCTCATCGTAGATGGGGGTTCCCCTGTACCTCTTCTCCAGGTCCTTCGTCCTGGGATCGAACAGGTGAAGCCCCCTGGGTATTGCGCCGAACCTGGCAGCGACGTGCTTGAGCATGAAGGGGTAGTTCTCCTCGATCTCCCTTCCCACGAGCCTGTCGACATCACCCGGGTCCATTGAGCCCAACCTCCCTGCATGGTTCTCCACCATCCCGGACCCGAGTGGTCTGGCGAACTCGATCATCAGGCGGTAGGCGTCGCAGTTCGTTATCAGTTCGGGTCCCTCCCTGAAGCCAACGCTGCCCTCCTGGAAGAGCTGCCTGAGAACGAAAAGCAGGGTTCGGTTGATCCTTGTTCCGAAGCAGGAGTGAACCACAAGGTACCTGTCGAAGTACTCAAAGACGATCTCCCCCGGGCTGGGCACCATGTTCTCAGAGCGCTCCATATCGAGCTCCTCCTCGACCAGGAACATCGCGGCATCCTCCACGGCTATCGCCGGCTCGAGGAGGTCCATTTCTCCGCGGAGCAGGGCCGTTTTCTCAGCCACCTCCCTTGGAACCGGGGGCATCTCCCCGTCCCAGCCGGGTATGGCTCCCAGGTTGTAGTCGCTGGGCTCAACCGAAACCACCCCCTCGTTGCTCAGCTCCAGTATTCGCCAAACCCTCCCCCTGGTTATGAAATCGAGCCCCGTCCTCGCGTAAAGGGCGACGAACTCCTCCCCCAGGTGCCCGACCACCTGCCCGGCCTTGGTATCGAGGATTGGGTACATCCGCTCGTCCGGTATCATGGATAGGTTATCGTAGTAGTACCTCCAGGTCGAGCCGGATTTCGTGATCGTGTTTCCAGACTGTGTTATCGTGCCGAGGCTCTCCATGAGGTGTAGCACCCGTTGAAACTTTCCGTAATCCAGGTCCCTGTAGGGGTAGGACCGCCTCACTATCGAGAATGCCTCTTCCATCGAGGGCTCCAGTCCATCCATCGCCATCCCCGCCACCTGGTGTGCCAGCACGTCCAGGGCCCCTTCGTGAACCCTCACCTCCTCCAGCCTTCCCTCCAGGAAGAGCCTCGCGATGGCTATGCTCTCCATAACATGTTCCGCGGTTGTGCAGATTATGGCGCCCCTGGAGGTCCTCGTCAGCGTGTGACCTGATCTGCCGAACCTCTGGACAAGGGATGCAACGGTCATGGTAGAGAGGTACTGCACCACGTAGTCCACGAAGCCCACATCGATTCCCAGCTCCAGCGTAGAGGTGCAGACCAGGCCCCTGAGATCCCCCTTCTTGAACGAGTCCTCCATCTGGTGTCTCTCCTCCCTGGAAATGGACCCGTGGTGCACACCCACCTCCTCGACGACGCTGGAGAGCCTGTACCCCAGCATCTCGACTAGCGTTCGGGCGTTGGCGAAGACGAGGACCGACCTGTGGGACTCCACCAGCTCCTTTATCCGCCTGACCCTCGCGGCCGCCTCGGGCGATGAGAAGAGGTCATCCGCCATGTTCAGGTCCTCCGCGCGGGGTTTCAGGTATTCGATCGTGAACTCGTAGTCCTTTATAACCCCGGCGGCCTGGACCTCGAAGTCCCGGTTCCCGCATATCAGCCTTGCTGCCGCCTCCGGGTCGGCCAGGGTGGCAGAGAGTCCTATTCGCTGGAAGTCACCCGCCAGCACACCCAGCCTCTCAAGACCCACCGAAAGCTGGATGCCCCTCTTGCTGTCCAGGATGGCGTGGATCTCGTCCACGATGACCCACCTCACTTGGGAGAGGTGCGACCTCATCCTGCGCCCGGTAAGCACTGCCTGGAGGCTCTCCGGGGTTGTGACCAGGAGCTCTGGGGGGTCCTTCGCCTGCCCTGCCCTCTCCCTCTGGGTGGTATCGCCGTGCCTGACCTCTACGGTTAGCTGTAGCTCCCGGGCCCACCGCCGTATTCTCTTCAGTATGTCCCTGTTCAGCGCCCTCATCGGTGTGATGTAGATTATCGATATTCCGGCGGACCGGGATTCCAGGTAGCTTGCCAGCACGGGTATCATGGCCGCCTCAGTCTTTCCGGAGCCCGTCGGTGCGGATATGAGGACGTTCTTCCCGGCCAGAATCGAGGGCACTGTCCTGAGCTGAACGGGGTTCATCTCGCCGATCCCCGCTGCAGACATCACCCTCCTTATGACCGGGTCCTCTGAATCCATTTCCGCCAAGACCTCCTCCCCCCCGCCTGCTAGCTGGTGACTACCTCCAGGCCCCCATCTTCCAGGATTCTGCGGAGCTCCCCCAGGCGTTCGGCGCCCTGGACCTTAACATCTCCAAGTGGATAGGCACGGTGAATCCAGGAGTATTTGCCAGCCGATGCAGGGTTGAAGGGAAGAAGAGATACCCTCCTGATCCCCATCTCGGATGCGGTCCTGGCCACCCTGGTAATGTATCCGGGTGAATCGTTATGGCCGGGGATCAGGGGCAACCTCAGGATGACCTCCGACCCTCCCCTCACAAGCCTCCGGAGGTTATCAAGGATCACCACGTTTGATCCCCCAGTGTAACTCAGGTGTTTATCCTCATCGATGTGTTTGAGATCGTAGAGGAAGAGGTCGGTCACCGGGACGAGCCTCTCCAGCCTCTCCCAGCCTGCGTAACCGCAGGTCTCGACCGCAGTGTGAATCTCCTCTTCCCTGCAGAGTTGAAGAACGGCGCTGGAGAACTCGACCTGGTAGGTGGGTTCCCCCCCTGTTAGCGTTACCCCACCCCCCGACCTTCTGAAAAAGGGCACCAGCTGCAGTGCGTGTTGTATGATATCCCCCGCGGTCACATCGTAGCCCTTCACCTCCAGGGCGGAGTTGGGACAGGCCCCGATGCATGCCCCGCAAAGCCTGCAACCGCTCCTGTCTGCCCCGTCAACGGGTTCAAACGTCCTGAGGTTCTCCGGGCAGGCCTCGATGCACCTGCCGCACCCGGCGCAGCGGTTCCCGTACCAGACGACCTGCGGTTCCGGGGAAATGGATTCGGGACTGTGGCACCAGATGCAGCTCAGCGGGCATCCCTTCAGGTAAACCGTCATCCTCAGTCCCGGCCCGTCGTGTCCAGCGGTCTCATCAATGGCGAACACGCACCCGGTCTTTGCCCTCAAATCGGAGACTCCCACTCTCTCACCAGCCGGTACAAGGTCGATAACGCATCCCTCTTCTACTGTTCAGGCGTGGGCTAGGTTGCTCCATTCCCGAGGTCCCTCGCGAATGCCCTCGCATTTTCCACATCCTCTTCATCGGGGTGGCCCCGGCTCACCAACAGGAACTGCCCTCGACAGTCAAAGCTCGAGACAGTATTGTACCCCCGGTTTCCCAGTTTCTCCTCCATGATACCGATGCATTTGGGCTCCTCGCCGCCGCTGGTCGCGAAAACGGCCGCCCTGGACCCGTTTCCAGTGGGAATCCCCTCAATGAAACCCTCGAAGTCCCTGTGTGGCGCACCGCCATAGTTTCCGCTCCCGACCACGAGCATGTCCGTCCCCGATAAATCGGGCTTTCCTTCCACGGCATCGATGGCCTCACAGCCCAGCTCCTCCGCTATGGCCTCGGCAATTCTCCGCGTTTTCCCACCCCTAGAGAAGTAGACTACCAAGGGCATGGCCGCCTATTTTGGGTTGCACAATATAATGCTTTGCGGGTATTCTTGGAGCCTACCAGGTCATGGCCCACCGCGACCACGGAGTCGGGTGATAAACCGCCTGACCTCATCTACACGAGGGCGATCATATCTCCATTTCTGTCCTCGTTATCACGTCCTCCTGGGCCTCCATGGGGAGCTTGGTGAAGGGCACGAGGTAACCACCGATCCTCACCAGCAGATCGGCGTGGCTCTCAGGCTCCCTCTGGGCCTCCCTCAGCAACTCCGTCCCGGCGAGGTTAATCTGAACCTGGAATATACCGATGTCCATCGCGGTCTCAATCAGCGCCTTGAGCCTCTCAATGCCCGGCTCGCTCTCTATCGAGTTCGGGGACAGGCGGAGGTTGAAGACGATTCCCCCCAGTCCCCGTGCCTGGTCCAGGCCGCAGGTCGAGAGCAGCATCGAGGGCACCCCCTTCAGGTTCACGCCCGTGCAGGGACCTATGCAGTTCGCCAGGGGGGCTCCTGCCTTCCTGCCATCGGGAGTCGCCGGAGTCTCTTTGCCGAAGCCTATCCAGACCGTCCAGCCCAGGAAACCTGGCATCACGGGCCCCCCGTAATAATTTTTATTTCCCTCGATCGAGGAGCACCACATCCCCGCCACCTCGGCGAAGAGGTCGTTGACCCAGGGCACGTTATTCCCGTGCTTGGGGCAGTCCCTCAGTATGGCCTTCCTCAGCACTTCGTGGCCCTCGAAGTCGTCGACGATGGCACTCCTGAAGTCATCCAGCGTGTACCGACCACCCTCCAGGAGGGTCTTCACCGCCGCAAGGCCATCGACGGCGTTTGACACCCCCACAGCCTCCGGTTGCAGGAGATTGTACTTGGCCCCCCCGTGGGAGATATCAGCGCCCCTTTCCAGGCAATCCTGAACAAAGCAAGATAGGAGGGGAAATGGCCTGTACCATGATTCCAACATCTGGTCCCGGTTTCCCTTCTCGATGGCAGAATGAGCTGTGAACTCGATCTGCTCCAGGAAAGCTGCCCTTAGCTCCTGGTAGGTGTGGGGAAGCCCGGTGGCCTTTCCCGCCCTCTCCCCCGTAATGGGGTGCCTTCCGCCGAACATGGCCGTGAGCAGGCACACCGGTATGTTCTCGTAGGTCCATGCCACCCAGGGATTCGTCCTGCCCTGTATCGAGGTCTCCGTGCAAGTGCTCGGCAGGTGGTCAACGGCGTGCTCGTAGGGCACGCCATAGCGCTGGAGGCCATCTATTATGAGGTCGAGGTTGAAAAACGAGGGCTGCCCCATGCCATTTCTCAGCAGCCGGCAGGCCTTCAGCATGAACTCCTCCCCCAGGTCCCTGTGCCAGTGAATGTCAAGCCCGGGGAAGTACATCCGGGCTCTGTCCGAGACCTCCAGGCACCTGTGGCTGAGCTCGTTTGTCGCGTCAGTTCCGTCCGGGTTTCGGCCCGAGATTCCGACAATTACCGCGCTCATCATGGGTCCGGTGAACTCGTTGCACTTGACGAATAGCTGTTCCAGGAGGGCGTCTGCCATCCCCTTGTCGTCGAAAACCCTGTAGAAGGGGTATAGGTACCTGTCTATGTGGCCTGGTCCGAAGCAATGGTGGTGGGCGCTTGCCTCGACTGCAACGGCGACGTAAACGAACCACGAAAGCTGTATTGCCTCCCTGAAGTCCCGGGGTGGTTTAGATGATATCCACCTGCAGGTATCGGAAATCACGGAGAGCTGTTCGCACCATGCCCCCGGAGAGACCTTCTTGCCCTGGCTTTCCGCCAGTTCGGCGTACCGCAGGATGAATCCCTGCAGAGCCTCGATGGAGTCAAGTGCGGCGGCGTAGAAGGCACGCTTTCGCGGAGTTCCCGGGTCCGTGGACTCCAGGTCTCCCTCAAGGGACCGGATCCTCTCCCTGGTCCCTCCCAGGCCCTCCTCCAGTATCGTCTCGTAGTCCGGGGCCATGTGCCCCTCCGAGGCCGCAACCCAGTAGTTGCAGGACCCGAGGTACCCGCGGGCTTCCTCAAGTTTCCCCTCCATGTCGCAATCGCAGATGGTGTTGGGGTGCCAGCCAACGAGGAGCTCCCCCTCTCTTATCCTCACGGGCATGCTGGAAAGTATGTGGGAGGTGGCCCTGGCCACCCTTGTTATTCTAAAGGGCTCCCCCTCGGTTTCCCTGAAGGACTCCGCCGCCAGAAGGTCTCGCTCGAAGAAGGGTGAACCCTCCTCGACAACTGACTCCCTGAGCTTGCTGCACCAGGAGCGGAGTTCTTTGGCGTCCACGGTTTCAGACAGGGTTTTCATGGGATCCCCGGATGTTAACAGGGATTGCCTAACCCCCGGATTCTTATATGCTTCAGGGAATGGGGTTAAGAGTCCTGCGGGCGTCCACCTCGCCCCTGTCCCAGCCGGGCCTGCTGTAACGAATTTCCCCTGGAACCAGCTTCCCTAGCCTCCTGAGGGCGCCCATCCTCTCCCTGTCCCCGAGCTTCGCATCACCGACGGCGTTTCTCAGTATCTCTATGCTCTCGTCGTAGGATTCCCTGTCGACGGGATAGGGAACTCCATCCTTTCCACCCAGGCAGTATGAGTATTTCACCGGGTCCCTCCAGCTCGGGGGTTCCCCGTAGACAAGGTCCGAGATCAGGGACAGGGCTCTCACTATCGAGGGGCCCACCCCCCTCACCAGCAGCATGTCCCCGTAGTTGCGGGGTTCGAAATCGTAGATCCTATCCATCGCCTTCCAGTTTACTCTCGGAGGCAGTGCCCCCGCTGTCGGGAGAGTTTGACCTGACCACTCAAGGAGGGAACGCTGTGGGCCCCATCTCACCCCGGCGACCTCCTCCCTTAGCCGGTCTGAACCCCCGGCTGCAATTTCAAGGCTCCTATCCCTGCAGCTGCTGCTGTGCCTGGAGGTCAGGTTCAACACCCCCTCATGTCGGGCATCGCATGCTATTCCAGAGTGGGGTTCCTCCACGAAAACCTCCAGTTGCTGGGAGGACCAGTGATACCTCCTTGCCTTCCCGGCCCCGGCATTAAGCCCCTGCTGTATGACAACCCAGTTTCCAGACTCCGATACGAACATCGCGTGGTGGTATATGTCGTAGCCATCCTGCACCATTGAAGTGTCCACCTTTGCGGAGAGCCTGCTGGCCCTGGTCAGGGACTCGGTCCTCGAGGAGGTAAAGGAGAAGTATTCCCCAATCCGGCCTATATCCAAAGGGGCCCTTCTTGAGCGGGCTCCCTTCCCGCCCGCCACTCCAACCCCGTGGTCCCCCGGGTCCAGCACGGACTTGAGGACCCCGCAGACGACCGTGGTCGTGCCTGAGCTGTGCCAGTCGAAGGCCAGCACGCAGCTCAAGGCCTGGAACCAGTAAGGGTTGGCCAGCCTGGATAGCAGCTCATCATGGCCGTACTCCGAGATCAACACATCGGAGATAGCCCTGGCCAGCTTCTTCATCCTGCCAACCAGCCAGCCCGGTGCCGCCCCTCCGTGTAGTGGGAGATCCATCACGCCAGTTCTCGGCATTCAACCGGGACCTTCTCGGGATTCACCGATTAAAGCCTATTTCGACCCCCCCTTCCCCCAGTTAGACCTGCCCCTCACCATCCGGCAATAATAATAAGAGCTATCCCCCTCACCACCTGCATGGCGCGAGACGATATCAGCAAGATACCGGAGTCCTACCTCAAGTCCCGCATTATGTCCATCTCACTCGACTCCCTCATGGGATTCGCCGGGCAGCGTGGAATGAGCTTCCCCGAGGATATCGGCAAGGAGGACCTGGTCGAACGGATCTTCCGTGAGAACAGGGATATGGCATACGAGCTATACGATGCAACCGAGATCCGGAAGACGATCTCCGAGGACCTTCTGATCGAGAGGACAGGCGAGCTGCCGGCAGAGCCAGGGGAGACCCTCGACAGGGACCGACTGCTCCTGACTCTCATGGAGGAACAGCGTCATCAGATACTCGAGGACGTTCAGCTCCTGATGACCCAGGAGCGAGCCAAGACCTTTCGCCGGTACATACTGAGGGAGGGAGGTATCGACGTTGACCTCGTGCCCCTCCTCAACTCCAGCTCTGAGAGCTTTGAAGATCTGCGGGGAACTGTAGAGACCAGGCTGAGCTTCCCGGGAAAGCTGGCCACCCTGGAGAGGGTTATGATGAGGGACGATTCCTTCCTTTTCTTCATCAAGTACGTCGACAAGATCAAGTACGCCGAGGAGATGGAGGGCAGGCACTGGGATACCCTGGTCCGTCGGGTTATCGCGATCTACCACCCCCCCTCCCGGACGCTCGAGATAGGCACGCCCGATCATAACCGGGAGTCCAGGACGCTCTCAACCCTTTCAGAATTCCTGACTGGAAGCGAGGATGCTTTCGTGACGTGGTCCATATCCACCGGGGACCTCATCGCAAGCGTTACCGATCCCGGGTGGAAATCCGACGCAGCAGGATCAGGCAGCGTGGGGATCTCCTACGCGGACTTCACCAACATCGACCTCCAGGGAAGGCCCCAGAAGATATCCCTCCTGGGTGATGACGTTCTCCTGACCCTCCGTTCCCTCTCCCAGGGTGGGCTCGATCTCTCCAAAATTGGCAGCCTTCACAAGGTACGTTTCGTGTTCAAGGGCCGAAAGGTCGACCTCTTTCCGGAGGAAAGCAAGTACATATTCCTCGCCTACATGGACGAGAAACAGCGGATGGCCTTCTACGGTTGGATAGTCGCCATGGGGTGGGCCTAGTCACCTGATCCCGGTGATTTCGCAGAGATGAAAAGGCGCTTCAGCTGATCGAGATCCACCTCGGCCAGCGTCCTCCATGAAAGGGATATCATCTCGCCCTCCCGGGATAGGTACCCGGACTCGATAAGCCTGTCTATCTTCCTCGGGGATACCCTCTTCTTCCTTAGCAGGTTCACGATCTCGAGTTCACTGGCCCTGCCCCCCCTGTTGGCCAAAAAGCTCGAGGTTACTGCCAGCGCAGCCAGGTGTCTCCTGTCGAACCCGCAGAGCTTGACCTCCTGCCGGTTCAGGGGTGGCTTTGAGCGTACGAAGGCCCGTTTCCTTCCCCCGCCGAGTAATTCGTCGGCCTCCTCTATCACGACCACCTCGAGGCCCAGCTCACCCAGAAGCTCGTTCAGGCTCCTTATGGATTCTTCCACATCCTCGCCCACGACCTTCTGGAGCTCTTCCAGGGATGCACCCGGCCTCATGCCCCTCCGGAATAGGATCAGGCGGAGTATCGAGGACTCGTTCTTGGACAGCATCAGCCAGCACCCCCGCGTTTCCGAAGTATGATGGCCAGGGTCTGAGTCCTGTCCTTCCCATCCCCCTCGCCGGGGAAGAGCACCAGCTCCGGGCCCTCTATCCTGGTGCCCAACCGGCCCTGGGATATCAGGAAGCTGCTTAGATAGCTCCTTGAGACCATCTCTGCAAATTCCGCGGAACCACCCCTGGAAATGAAGTCGCCGTAGTTTAGCTCCACTCCATTCCCGGAGATTTTCTCCAGGACCTCCCTCTCGATTCCGTCTAGAAGCTCCTCGAAACTAATTTTCTGCAGGACGAATTCTCCCTCGGCTGAGGAGGCATCGTACATAATGAACTCCCCATCTGGAAAATCCCCCTCCTCAATGCCCTCCGGGAGCCCGTTCCAGTGGTCCTCCCCCATCTTCATTGCCCCCTCCGTCAACTGCTCTACCTCGACCAGGGGATGGAAGCTCTTGAGAAAGATGGTGTTGAGGGTCCTCATGGAGAGGGACTCCATCTTCTCCCTCGCGATGTCAGAGTCAACGTAAAGCTCGTCGGCCTCGTACCTCAACCATCTGCACTGTAACCTCACAGTTTCAACGATGAGCCTCACCAGAGATGCGTAAAGCAGGTGCTCCTCCGGCTCGGATATCCCGTCGGAGGCACTGGTCAGAGTCTCCCACATATCCCAAGCATTGATCTGGTGGGGCAGGATCTCTCCCCTCAGCGCCATCTCGCACCTACCAATCGCCTCCCTGAGCTTGTCCGCGATTTCTGTCACCGGGATGCCTCCAGGACCAGGCTGCCTGCCCGGCTTTTCCCCTCCACGCTCTGGACTATAACCACGTTCTCGGCGTCCTCAAGGTCCTGTCTCGATATCTGGGAGGGCGTGATCGCTATGTACTGCTTCGAATCCCTCCTCACCGCCGATTTCAGCAGCGAGGTCACCCTGTTCCGGTTCATCGGGTCCAGGTGCACGTCGTACTCGTCAACGGCCCTGAAGGGTGACTTGATCTGGCGCTGGAGTGCCAGCAAGAATGCCATCGTGGACAGGCTCTTCTCGCCCCCGCTCTGGGCCAGGGTGCTTATCGAGATCATCTCCTTGCCCTCGAAGCCGATCCATATGTCAAGTCCCACCTTTCGTACATCATCGCCAACGAGTCTGACCCTCCCCCGGCCCCCGATCTCGCCCAGGATCTCGTTGAAATCGCGGTTGATGTCCTCCAGGTAACCGTTCATTATCTCCCTCCACCGTCCAAGGCCCTTCCTAAGTTCGGCCTGCATCTCCTCCCGCTTTCCGATAATCGACTCCAGGCTCTGCCTGAGCGTCTCGAACTCGCTCAGGTACATCTTGTATACGCCCTCGATGTCGTCCGGTACCTCGTCCAGTTCCGATAGGGATCCCCTGATGTTGCTGATCTCCTTCTCCAGCTCTAGGAGGTCCCTGGGCGAGGATATTCGAGGGGAAAGCTCCTCCGCGTTCTGGACTAGCTGTTCAACGTCCTCTCTACGCTTGGATATCCTGTACTCCAGGTCCCTTATGCTTGCCCTGGTAGACCTCGTCTGGTCCACCAGGACCAGCCTCTTGCTCTCGAGGTCGTAGTATGATTTAAGCTGCCTCTCGAGCCTCTCCCTGGTTCTCTGGTATCCAACTTCCCGCTTGTTGACCTCAGCGTCGATCTTCTTTCCCGCCTCTTTCTCCTTCTCGAGAAACCTCTCGGACTCCAGCAGCTCCCTTCTTCCCTCGTTAAACATCCTCTCCTTGTAATCGGCCAGGGCTCCGGATGTGTTACGAACTCTCTCGGACTCCAGTCGCAGGGGTAGATCCGACGGGATTTCCTCGGTCACCAGCACCTCCAACCGGGACTGAAGCGAGAGGAGTTCCCTCAGCGCCGAATCCAGGGCCGCGTCCCTCTCCGCCCTTAGTATCTCGAGATCCGTCGATATTCCATTGATCTTCTCCCGGGTGCCGGAGTAATTCCCCGTCAGCTGGTCCAGCTCCCTCTTCAGATCTTTCTTCCTGTTCCTGGCCGCCGTTACCATCCGGCCAATCAGTCCGAAGTCAAGACCCGCCTGCTGGCCTTCCCTGTTGATGACTGGGGTACCTAGCACGGCCGCGAAATCGTCAACGGGTTTGTCCGACCTTACCAGCAGAACCTTCCCAGCCATGCGCCTAAGAAGTGCCTTGACATGGTCCGGGGCCCTTATCCTGTCCACGGCCCAGCCCAGAACACCGTCATCCTCTGGTAGGTACCTCTCCTCGATCATGACCAGGGCCGAATCGGGGACGGAATAGGCGGTTGAACCGATGCCCCTCTCCTCCAGAATCCGAATCAATTTCCTGCGATCGTTCTCGTTGGTCGTTACAAAAGAGCGCATTAGAGCATCGCCTAGAAGCGATCTCAGCACATCCAACGAGAGATCGTCGCTCTCGATGCAGGTGTAAATGGGACCGAATACCTCCCCTTCGAAAACCGTCATAGCACGTATCTCCTCCCCTGCCTTCCCAAGCCCGTGCCCAAGGGGATCCTCCATGCACTCCCTGATCCGTGACATCTTCTTCTCCATTTCAGTCGATCTGGCCTCCAGGAGCGAGATCTCCCTTTCTTTCTCTAGGATCTCCTTGGCCGAGGTCAGATCAGCAATCTCCACCTTCAGCTTCGATATCCTGAGTGATATCTTAGAGGCCTCATCCCCGTCCCTCTCCCCGCCTCCCGCTATCTCCTCGATCCTCCTCATGGCCAGGTCAACATCTGCCCTGTCCCTGTCAATTGACTCCCGGATTCGTTCCAGTTCCAGCCTCCTCGAGGACAGGCGGTCTTCCAGCACCTCCACCCTCGCCATATTGGCGGCGTGCCTGGAGACCACGTCAACGAGTGCAACCTTGCTTGACTCGAGCTCGGTCCATGCCTCATCGACCTGCCCCGATCGCTCCTCTATCCTCTTGTCAAAATCTTCCAGACGCCTGGATATCTGATCCAGCTCCTGGCTGCGTTCCCCGAGGCGAGATTCAAGCTGGTGAAGGATCCTCTCCCCCTCGACGACCCGGGCCCAGAGTGATTCGGCGGACAGATCCTCGAGCTGGTCCTCGAGGCCCCGCTTGCGCTGGTACTTCTCGTAGAGCCTCTCCCACTCGGTTACCCGGCGGTTTGAACCGTCCAGGATCCTCCTGGTCTGTTTCTCCTCGCCAAGCAGGACCTCTAGCTCATCGCTGGCCTTCAGAAGATCCTGCCTGTAGGACCTGAATTCTATTACCTCCTCGAGCATGGAGAGCTTATCAGCAGGGGAGAGGAGGCTGAATTCCTCCACCATGTCCTGTTGCATTATGATCAGCATGTTGTCAGGGTTGATCCCCCGTTCGCCTATCAGCTCCGTGAGCTCCTCCTTCGTCGACGTGACACCATCGATCTTGATGGGATACGATCCCGCCCTGTGAAGCGTTCTCTCAATAACCAGGTCGTCGACCTCGAAGTCGGGAAAGGGCCTCTCGCCACCGTTTCCGGAATTATCCAGGACTATTCGAATGATCGACCTGTCCGCCCCCCAGCGGATGAGGTCAGAGAGCCTGCGCCCCCTCTCCGTGTGTGACATGCCCAGTGCAAGGGATATGGCTATCAGAATGGTAGACTTGCCCGCACCGTTCGGGCCACAAATAAAATTCACTCCCGGGGAAAGGGGGATCTCTGCGCTGGAGTAGGACATGAAGTTTGTGAGACATATGGTCTTAATCATCCCTATCCCGCTTCAGGCAGGTACCCCTTCCCCCGCTTACAAATACTTCCACGGTAGGATCTCGTATAAATACCGGAGTTTCCCGGGGTCCGGAATCCCTGCAATCGAACTTTCCCCATGCTCAAAAGACTGTTTTCCCCCCCGCAGTTGTGACTTAAGCCCCCCACATGGCGCACCATATTTATTATAAGCAACCATTCGGGAATGGAAGCATGTCCTCCAATATGGAGCCCCAGAAGGTCGTCGAGCAGTTCTCGAGGAATTACCGGATCGGCAGATACGATATCGTCTACGACCTCTACTCCGTCGACAGCGAGTTCAGGAAGAACTTCACGAAGGAGACCTTCTCCTCCAGAATGAGAAGCACCGCCCAGAGGACGAAGATGGAGATCAAGGAGTCAAAGATCGTGGGTTCGGAGGTTCGGGGTGAAAATGCGCGAATCGTCCTGCTCAGCACCACCAAGAGCATCGTGGGGGAGTGGCACGTCGAGGAGGAATTCACCCTTAGAAAGGAGCCCGGTGGATGGAAGATTCTGTCGATGTCTAAGGCAAGACAGTGGCCCCTTAAGCAGGGCGGGACCAGCACTAGAGGTATGATGTGAATGTCTGATGTCTATGTCGTGGCGGGACTCTCAGGGGTTGGCAAGTCCTCCGTCGTTAACCGTGCCCTCGCACAGGCTAGCGAGGTCAAGAGGGTCAACTTTGGAGATGCCATCTTGGAGGAGGCCCTCAAGCAAAACCTCGTGGAGAACAGGGACGAGCTCCGCCTCCTTGAAACGGAGGTCCAGCGGGAGCTGCAGGCCAGGGCGGCCAAGAACATCAGCGAGATGGAGGGAAAGGTCGTCGTGGATACTCACCTCACGATTCCCACCCCCGATGGATACGTACCCGGTATACCCGTGGATATACTCGTTAGCCTTAACCCAAAGCGAATCATCATACTCGAGGCGGACCCCGGGGATATCCTGAAGCGCCGCATCCTCGACAGGGGCAGGGCCAGGGTCGACGAGAGCCTCGAGGAGATCGAGGAGCACTTCGACTTTGACAGGGCCGCTGCTATCGCCATGGCAATACAGGTCGGGGCGCCAGTGAAGATTATCAGGAACGACGTGGTCGAGGAGGCCGGAGAGGAGCTAGCAAAGCTCCTCAGCTAACGCGTTGAAATCCTGAACGTTTTCGATGGTAAAACGTTTTATAACAATTTTCAAATCTTTTATAAACAATCCCGGGATATGGAACTGGAATAGGGGAAACGCTCGGGGAAAGGGGCGTTGAGTTAGGCATGCCGGGAAATGGTAAGAAAGTCGATGAAGAGGAGCCACTAGCACAGGCAGTGGAGAACCTCAGGGTGTCCAGGAGGGGCATATACCATATAGACGTGGATTCGCTTATGCGCGGAACCCCCCTGGTGCGGAAGATCGGTGACGGGATATACCAGGTCGATTTCACTAATTACCCCAGGTTCTAGGGTCCGCAGACCCCATGCCGGGAAAGGGCGTCCAGCTCACCGCCAGCACCTGTACCATTTTTGAGGATTCCCCCCCCGCCAACGGGTCACATCCAATCGGCCCCCACTGATTGCCCCAGATGATGGCTCCCCTCAAGGAAATGCTAACCCTTTTTAATGCAGATATCAAGTAATTACCATGGAGCAGACCACTGGAGAGGTCAACGAGGGGCTGGATAGGGCCAGGGACTACCTTGACGGGGCCATCGAACTGCTCATCTCCGAGGATGTCTTCGGTGCGGTCCTACAGCTCCAGAAGGCCCGGTCAATACTCAACCAGTACCAGGCCGCCCCGGGTGAGGGGCCCCACGAGAAGCACGACTGGGGCATGGTCGATCCATACACAGCCCAGTGCAAGCTTTGCGGAAGGAAAAGGTCCCTAGGCATCGAGGAGAGGACACTGACTCCCCTTAACCTCTGAACCTGACCCCGGGATGGTACCTGCCGTACCTGTAGAAGTCATTCATCATCTCCCCACAGTTGGCCAGGGGTACATCGGGACCCAGCTCGCCGCAGGCTATCCATCCCCCATCGTACCCCGCGAAGGTACCTATGACCTCCCTCACGTGACCCCTGACGTCCAGAACACCGCCCCGCGGAAGTATGAACTGCCTGTCCAGCCCTCCCCTTATGCATATCCTACCCCCGCAAACCTCGGACATGGCCCCCATGTCATGGACGTTTAGCTGTGGATTCAACACGTCGAGTCCCAGTCCGATGAGGTCGTCCACTATATCCATTATGTACCCATCGCTGTGGAAGTGAACCTTCACCCCCATCCTCCTGACCCCCCTGAAAAGCAGCCTGTAACGCGGCTTGAAGAACTCCCTCCAGAGGGAGGGCCGGATCATTAGTCCTGTCTGCGAGCCCCAGTCATCGCTGAAAACGATCGCATCTGCGCCACGCTCGCACCATATCCTCGAGAGCTCCATGTTGTAATCAACTATCATGTCTGCCAGGCGTCTGATCTTGGCCCGGTTGCTTTTTAGGTCAAGGAAGACGTTCCTCATCCCCCTGAGCCACTGGAGTCTCTCAAAGAGATTGCCCCCGAACATGCAGACGTACTTCTCCCCTGAGGCAGCGGTCATCGACTCCCCCCCGTGGTGCCTCAGGTATACCGATGAACCGGGATCCGGGTCGGGCACCTCGAATGAATCGAGATCATCCCAGCTCTCCAGCGGGTGGCCCTTTGGCTGTCCCATGTACCCCATCTGGACCTTCACCCAGGTTATTCCCCACTCATCCGTCCGGGATCCCCGGCCCATCCCCTCCAGGGTGTCTCCAGTCGGGACCACATGCCAGAAGTCGGATGGGTATTTCTCAAGAAGTTCCCTGAAGTCCTTCCCATGCTTTTCCAGAGTTGCGAACCGGTAAGAGTGCATGTGTGGAACTCTATCTGGTCCATCAAACTCGATGGCCCTCAACACCCTCTCCCTGCAATTCATGAAGGCGAACCTCCGGGATATCTGCTGTATTTACCCGCCCTGCGGAAGACGAAGCGTGCTCTCTGTGCCGAAATCGCGGGGTGGATCGAGTGATCTGACGCGAATATGTAGCCACCGCCGGGAGATCCGATTTCAAAACATTCCCTCATCTGGCGGTCGATATCCTGAAATGAGCCCATTGGTATGAGGTGGGAAGCCTCCAGGTTTCCGATCAGGGTCATCCTGTCCCCGTAGGATTCCTTAATCTCCTCGATCCGCATTCCAGTTTTTCTCTCCATGGGATGGAAGGCGTCAATCCCCGTTGAGACCAGGTCATCCATTATTGGCATTACGTTCCCATCACAGTGCAGTAACACCCTCGCCCCCTTGGCCCTGAACCTCCTGACCATCCTACGAAGGGGTGGAAGGATGAAGCGGCGGAAATGCCCCGGTGATATCATCGGGCCCCGGTTCCCACCGAAGTCGTCTGCGATCCACAGGTATTCCACCCCCAGATCCAGGGCTCTCTCGCCCATCTCGATATTGAAACCGTTTACCATCTTGAGAAGGTCCTTGACAAGTCGGGGCTCCGAGTACATGCCCCTCACGAAGGAATTGAATCCCATGCTGCTCCATGTATGGGTGAAGGGACCCGAAACCGGGGGGGCCACGACGACACGATCACCATACCTCCCCAGCGCCCAACTGATGTTTTTCGTCCTCCCCTCCTCCTCCGGGTCCGGTGGCAAGAATCCATCCAGCGCCTCCCTGTTCTTCAGCGTTCCATCCAGGTACCAGGACATCCCCTCTCCCCACCTGCTCTTCACCCCCCACTCGTTCAGGTAGATGCCATCAGAAACCCTCTTTGCCCTGTACCCCCTGGGAGCATTGAAGCCAACGCAGGCTATATCGAAACCCAGATCGAGCCAGACCCTCATTGTCCGGTTTGGGGTGATGTTTCCCCCTTTCACGAACTTGCGTAGCGAGATAAGGTTGTAGAGGAAATCGAATAGGGGAACCCTGTCCGGTTCATCGTGGTCAAGCGCACTGCTGACCCGCTCGAGGGAGTTCATCCTGGGCACTTCTCGGTTGTGCTACAAAAAACTAACCATCAAGATAAGTCTATTTGTAGCGTTTTTCCTCTGGGAAATTCGCAATAAAAAATTGCCACTGCACCAACCATCTTTATGGATTTTCCTGCAAGTTTTTTTCCATCTAGGCGGACGAACTGTGTGAAAAACTCTAAAGTCATCGTAACTAAACGAGGGGAATGTTAATTTGGTCCACCCGCTGGCTCAGTTCGCAGATGTCTTCGGGGTAGTCCTGATTTCCTCTTTTATTCTCTCCATCATCACCATAGCACTGACCATCAAGATTCTGCTGCTTACTGACGTTTCCAGACCCTGGAGGATAGCTGGCCTTGGCCTGATACTCTCGATGGTTGCGACCATTATCCTCGAGCTGGCCATGATTACCGGAATGAATGATACCAGGTACTATCCTGCATTTTACGTTTGCTACCTGATATCTGGAATTCTGATATACACCGCCCTAAGGCGGCTGGCAAGGTCTGGGGACAAGCAGCCGGGCTTGTTACCGGGGTGAGGCGATGAATCCAATTTCCCTTCTCGCACTCACAGGATATATCATGGGGATAATCATCATCAGCCTGATCTGGTTCGAGCTAAGGTCCCTTTACGAGCGCGTAAGCATGAAGAAAATAAGGGTGGACCTGCTAATAGGTGCACACCTGCTCTTCCTCCATGCCTCGACAATACCCTACATAGTAAAAATCCCCCGCCTCTGGGTCGGAATATCGGAAACCTACGCAGTGATCCTGCTCCCCACCTTCACCCTCCTTCTCCTCCTCAGGTTCAGGGAGATGTTCACCATGAGGGAAACCGAGGTTGAGGACATCCCGTGGAGCATCGTGGGAACCAGGACTGGGCTCCTGAAACTCTACACCATCTGGATTAACTCAATAATAAGGCTCACCGGCCCAGTCCTGTCCAGGAGTGTGGTGAAAAGCATAGTCACCCAGCTTAAAACCCGTTACCAGATCCTTGATGCCCTTTACCTTGATGATGATGGGAAGGTTGAAATCCAGACCAATCAGATAACCGCCCCGACCATCGATGAGATTATTCTCTCCTTCAGCATACTGATTAACCGTATCTACATGGAGTACAGGGCGATTCTGGGGCACCCGGCGGAGGATCAAGCCAGGGATCTCTTCTCCTCGCTGCTCAGGGAAAGACCACCCATCCTCGTGGAGAAACCCCAGATCCTCTCCTATCTTTTCGGAGGTGCCCTGAACGGGAGGTCCTCGACCGGAACATATCTGGACGAGTTTCTGGAAGGGGGGATAGCAAAGGGTGAAAGCGTGATCATAGTTACACCCCGCGGCAAGATTTCAAACTCCCTTTCTGAAAGCTATCTGGTCCAGGGAATCCTGGGAGGAGACCACTGCCACTACGTGAGTTCGCTGAGAAACCCTGCGGAGATAAGGGAACAATTCTGCGATCTACCGGGAATTGACCCCGGGAAGATCCACGTCATCGACTGCCATTCCTTCCTCACACAGGAGGTATCAAAGGTCATCCACAAAACTAAGGATAATTTAACTCTATGTCCCAATTTCGGGGTGGTCGATTTCGTTCTCTCGCAGGCCCTCGAAAGGGGTGATAAAGGAAGGGGCAGGGTCGTAATAGACATACTGCCCACCTGGGTATCCCTAATCCGCCAGGAAGGTCTCTACCCGATAATCCTCTCGATCTCAAAGATGGTGGAGGAGATTCGAAACAAGGGATCGACCTGCATCATACTGCTGGATCCCCATCTCCTGGAACCCCAGGAGGAGTACCTCATTGCCGAGCTGATAAACAGCATGATAGGGCTCAGGATAGAGGGCGAATACCTAGGAGTTCGGATGGTAAAGGGTAAAAACCGTGCCACCGATAGCCGTATGCCCCTGGATGAGTGGATGCAGGGGAGCGTGTCAGACCTGATCAGGCAGTATTGCAGGTATGGTGTTCTCGAGGTATCCGAGTACCCGGAAATTCCGGTGAAGAATTAACAGCATTGTCCCGGCTACCTTTCCTCCAGCACGATAGCCCTGGTCCAGCTCGAGTCAACCCTCTCGATACTTATCGGCAAACCGATGTAGAAGACACGTTCCCTGGTCACCCTTTCAAGGTTCTCTAGCCCCTCGATGATCGGGATATCGTTGAGAAGGAACGTATCGTGGCTCGCCATGGAGCCGGGTGCCTCCAGGCCTATGCCCTCGATACCGATCATCTTGATCCCGGTATCCCGCAGGTGGTGGGCGGCCTCCACGGATATGTATGGGCACTCCTCCCCCTCATAGGGGCTCCAGAGCAGAACGATGTCCCCGTTTTTGACCCTCCCAAGGTGCTCAGGTGTAATCTCCATGGAACTGCCATTCTCCGGAGCCAGATCATCGAACTTCAGGACGATAGCCTCCCCCATGTAGGTATCGATGGGGAGGTCGGTCAGGTCCTTCCCTGCTCCGGGGTGGTGCCCCGGACCCTCCACGTGGGTCCCTATGTGGCTCTCCGTGTCTACCCAGTGCATTAGCATCTTGTCCGGCTCGAATACGTACTCCCTTATTTCAAGCCTTCTTGATTCACCTCCATGGCGATACTCGCCGTTCACCCACCTGACCCCCGGGATCATCCTGTGTGAAAGGTCGATAATCCTGTACTTATCAAGATCTATCATGCTATCATCCATTCAGGTAAACGCCCTCGATATAACTCTAATTCCGCCAACTCCGATGGAAAGCATTTTTCAGAATCGGCAGGGACCTCTTTTCGTCCCGCGGTAGCTCAACTTGGCAGAGCGGACGGCTGTAGACCCTAGTCCGTGATAGCCACCGTCTGATGCACAACCTTGGGCATCCGGTACAGGTTGTGAGTTCAAATCTCACCCGCGGGATACCATATCCAAGGTCCATTCCAGATGTCGTCTAACTCTTTTAGTATCTAGACGGTCCGGGTTTACACCCCAACCTCTCCGCAAGCGGGTTCCCTCTAGTGTCGGACAGGGATACAAAACTTAAGGACCAGGTCCAGACCTGGATACCAGTAAGTTGACTGCCGTGGGAACCTCGACGCTCTGAGGCCAAGAGCCCCGGACTCTCATTGAAAACAGGAGGCTTTATAGGGATACGGGAACTAAAAAAAACGGCCGGTGATTTGAATGGAGAAGAGGGAGATTATCGGAATACTACTAATCGCGGTGATAGCATCGACAGTTGTAACCTACCACCTCCAGAGCACCAGCAATACTGCCATGGAGATTCTCGAGGAGAAGGTTCCAGAGAGGGTCCCTGCGGGGGAGAAAACGACGCACGAGTTCTCCTTCAGCCTCGTCCTCAGGAAGAGTGTCGAATCCCTGATCCTCGACTTCGACTGCCTGCTCAACGCGACTGCCGAGGAGGGAGATCCCGTGAGGGTGGTAGAGGAGGCCGTCGAGACGATCACAGAACTCTTCTCGGACCTTAGCGCCCCGATTACCGTCCAGGAGATCGAGCTGGAGACCGGGAGTGGAACCCTATACGATTTCTCCGATGCCTTCTCTGTCATCGCCCCCAAGCTCCCCGCACTGAGCTCCACGACGATCTACTCCATTGTCGAAATCAACGGTAGCAGGCAGGGATTCAGGGGTGTCTCGGATTTCTTCTCAAACAGGAACCTCAGCCTGGACTCCATCACCCTCTCAAAAAACGAGGTTCCCGAGACTTACCTGACAGAACAGGCAGGTGAGGCCCAGGCCCAGGGGAAGCCATCGGTAATGGATGCCCCCCTCCTCGGCAGAAAGGAGTACCAATCCAACTCCGAGGACGACAGGTTATCGGTAAGATTAATGGTCAACTCCATCGGGGTTCCGGGACACGAGGGGATAATAGAGGTGATCAGGCTCACCGTCGACGGCGAGAACCAGATATCCAGGGGCTTCATCATAGCGAAATAGCCCCATTTCCTGCCTCCATGGGGTAACGGTATTGCTAATACACAATTCCACAATCCAGCTGGTCATGGGTGACATTACTGATATTGAGACGGATTCCATAGTCAACGCCGCGAATTCTGCGCTCAAGCTCGGGGGTGGCGTTGCCGGGGCAATCCGGAGAAGGGGTGGGCCTAGAATTCAGGAGGAGTGTGATGCCATCGGGGGGATCCAGGTGGGCGGAGCAGCCATCACGACAGGAGGAGATCTCAAGGCAAAATACGTGGTACACGCCGTTGGTCCGATGATGGGAGAGGGCAACGAGGACGAGAAGCTACGGGAAGCAACTCTGAATTCGCTCAAACTGGCGGATGAGAACGAAATCAGGAGCATCGCCTTTCCCGCCATTTCAACTGGGGTTTTCGGATACCCCCTGAAGAGATGTGCCAGAATCATGGTCGAGTCCGTTGTGGACTACCTGAGGGGAGATACTGCCCTCGAAAGGGTGGTTTTCTGCCTCTTCGACCAGGAAGCTTACGACGCCTTCGAACTGGAGCTCAAGGGGTTAACGTGAAGCTATGCTCTTGAATAGCGGGCCTCTATCTCCCTCACCCTCTTCATGTAATAGGCGAAGTTCTCCAGTGGTATATCGGGCGGGGCCGCGTGATCGAGGCTGGGGAGGTATCCACCGGATTCCAGCATCGGGGGAACCTTGCTCTCCAGCTCCCTGTCGATAGACCTTTTATCCCGTGTCAGGGCCTTCTTGTCCAGCCCTCCCAGCATCCAGAGCTTGGGGAACTTCTCTCTGATCTTCACAATATCGTTCCCCGCCAGGACCTCGAATGGCACCATTCCACTGATCCCGCCCCTGATGAAAAGTGGAAGGAGCGCATCCACGTTTCCATCCGTGTCCACGCAGATGTTCTCGATTCCAATGCCCCTTAGGTGGTTGCAGAGGTCTCTGTAGCAGGGAACTAGGAACTCCTCGAATAGATTGGGGGAGACAAGTGGGCCGGTCTTGTAGCACATGTCCTCCCAAACAATCATGTAATCCGGGTCGATCTGCTTCTTGACCTTTTCCACGATGATCTTGTTGAAGTTAGTCCAGTGGTCAAGGACCTCCCTGATGAATTCCGGCTCCCGGTACATGAATATTGAGACCTTCTCCGGACCGACCAGGTTCCGCAGGTGACCGAAGAACCCGCAGATACCCATGGAAATTGGGAAGTCCCTGTCCTCGAACCTCTCCCGGTACTCACCCCAGTCCGGGGGAAACCTCCTGGGGTCCTCTGGGTCCAGCCTTTTCCTCAGGTCTTCGTAATCTTCCTTTTCCTTTACCGGGTACTCGAGCCACTGGGGCATCGAAACCCCGGCCCCCTGCTTGAACTCCCTTCTCAAAATACCATTACCATCCCTGATTACCCTGGATGTCTCATCCTCGCTGACGAGCACGGTTTCGAGCTTGGGGACGTACGGATTGGAGGTAAAACCCGAGTTGACCGGGATCTCCGAGCTGAAACCCAGAAATGATATCTGCTCGTCCATCTCGAAGTACTTGTTGGGATCCTCCTTCAGGCCCTCTCCCTGCCACCTTTCGATGGTCTCCTTCCAGAATGCGACGCATTCCCACCTGAAGGGTCTGTCGGGTTTGCCGAACCTGAAGCTCTCCAGCAGCCTTTCTCTCCCGTTCATTATCTTTACCGGGCAATCCCCGGATAGTGGGCAATTTAACCGTTTTGCTTTGCCGCAAACCCGAAAATGGTTGCCGGCATCGATTCCCCCCGTTGCCGTACTCCGTATCGTCCATATCGAAACCGTTTGATTTCCGACCGGGGAACAATCCTCCCTCGACAATCCTGGGTTATCACCGTTGACCCTCTCCATCGAGAAATTGCCTGTTAGAAGCCATCATTACCTTCCCAAGGTTAAGAAACGCGGTGTTTTAAGGATTGAAGGGTCCAGTTGTCACATCCCGGTACGGGAGGCTCCATTTGAGCTCAACCCAGGAACAGACGGTCACAGGAAGACCCGTCAACCAGGAAGATCCCGAGGGCGGCGAGCTATTGCTCTGGGCGCATGACGCCCTCCAGAGAATGTTCACCGGCCCAGAGGGCGATATCCACCAGATGGCACTATCCATGGAGGTCGAGGTTTCCAGCGGGGATTTCAGGGAGGAGATCGGCCTCCCAAAACCCGATCACATGAAGGATGAAGGCTGGTTATACGAACCCCACTTCCTCTCGGAGAGGGATAGGCAGTACATCAAAACGCTGGTCGTCCTGGGTTATCGAGAGGATGCCGCCATTCTTGTTGACAAGGCCTACGGGAAGAGGTCAAACGAAATCTCCACGGGGGGCTCAGAGCGACTTTTCAGCAACTTCGACCTGGAGTACCTCGAGATGCTGATCCTCGTCGGGCAGCGTAGGAGGGCCGTTGAGGTTTTTCTTGGGCTCATGAACGACTACGAGCTTTCCATCCTTGGTAGGATCGCTAAAAATCTGGATAACCAGTCCAAACTTGACGAGGAGTACAGGGAGATACTGTCCTCTATCGAGACCACGGGAGCACTGCCCCCCGAGAAAATCAGAAGGGCCGGGAAGCCAGTGCGGCAGGGCCTTATTCACCGCGCGTTGAGGGTTATCTCGGGCCTGATGCCCTAAATCGGGACCAGAGGCAGCGAATCCCAAAATATTAGTACAGTAGCTCATTCCGTTTAACGTGGACATCCTCTTCGTATACCAGGGCGAGTTCGGGGAAAGGGTCATCGGAAACCTGATCAACTATGATAAATTCTGCACCGTGTGCGATCCCGCCTGCAGCAGCTGCAGGTTCGGGCAGTTCAACTGGTCCTCTGAAATCAAACAGGCCCTGATCGCCCCCGGTCCCGACGAACTCGGGCCCGGGCAGGACTCGGGATTCGGGCTCGAAGAACCCAGGGCCGAGGTCGCCTTCCTCATCGATATCCACCCCGACGTGATGCTGGAGTTCTGCGAGTCCCTGGGGGATTCCATGGTGAAGGCCGTAATCATACCGATCGAGAGGCCCGGGATCGGCCCTGGTTTCATCCGGCAAATCCAAGATATTCTACACGAGAGTGACATTGAGCTCGCCGCGCCCAAGCCGGCATGTTCCCTCGATCCGGAAAAATGCTCCCCGAAGATCGGGGAATTCGTTAACAGGTACTTCGTCGGGAGGCCACTGATCGAGGTGGAAACCGGTGTGACCGGCTCGGGTGAGATCCTGATCTCAAAGGCCAGGGTCGTCCGCAGCTCACCCTGCGGAGCGACATGGTACATCTGCCGGAGGATCGTTGGGACCAGCGCCCTGCCGGGGGATATGGCCGAGGTAATATCGGGAGCCCACCACGCATACCCGTGCACCGCCTCGATGTCCGTGGACAGGGAGATCGGTGACACTTTCCTGCACGAGGCTGGCTGCATCGCCAGGGAGACAATATTCGATGCAACGGCCGGGGACCTCGCGGCCAGAGGAATGGAGGAGGAGGCGCGCAGGTTCAGGGACTGGAAACCGCCTGGCTGAGCCTCAGGTCCTCCCCGTGGATCCCTCCTGAGAATCCTCAAGGGCCCTGGCGACCGCCTCGCAGAGGCACTCCGTGGCAACCTGCATTATCTCCGTTTCAAGGATCGGGTCCCTGTCCATCCCGGCGAGACATGGATAATCGAGGTGGGCCCTGGACGCCTTTTCCTTGTAATCTGCGGCATCCACCCCTGCCAGCTTGTCCGCCACGAACTGCGCCGACCCACAGGGGGTGTCCCTCAGGACCTCGATCCTGGAAATCGACCCGAGCTTTACCTCGGCCCTGAACTCCGGCTTCCCGAGACCCCGTGCAAACTCTCCTATCAGTGGATGTTCGCTTTCCTCGAGCTGGCAGAAAGGCTTTGGAAATGCGTGCCCCACCCCCATCTCGTCGAGCTCAAGGGATATCTGCCTCTTCAGCCCCTCTGGCATTAGGTGCCAGTCATCCACCGGCACAAGTGCCTCCCCCGCACCAGTTCGCTCGGCAACCCTCGGAATCACCGACACCACATCCGGGTGCAGGAAGAGACATAGCAGGAGATCGCAGGCGGGGGGGTCGGGGGGCATTATGGTCTCGAGGTCGTCGACCAGGCCATGAGCCTTTTCGGGGTACTCGTATATCCCGACGATGAACTCGGCGAATCCCCTTTTCACCAGGTTATTTACCACCTTCTCCCCAAGTGGACCCCTAGTAAGTATATAGATTCGCAACTAACCCCCCTCCCCCTTTTTTCCAGATGATTTTCGGTTTACTTCTCCCATTTCTTATCGAGAAATCCTGGGATTGACGACGAGTCACGCGGGCCAACTATGACCTCGAAACCAGTGGCATCCTCGATATCCCCCTTTAACCTCGCGGCCATTCCGGGCACTATGAGGATCTTGTGGTCAATTTTATCCTGCACCCCGTTCTCCCTTATCGCGTCGGCCACCTTGCCCGGGTCGAGCTGGCCCCCTGCAACTGAGGACTGAACACCGATGCCCTCGGTGTCGACCACCAGCAGGTAGCATGTGACGTTAGAACTCTGGAGATCGGACTCAACGGTGTAGAAAGTGAGGGCGAAGTTCGTCGTCAGCAGCAGGGGAGATGACGAATCCGGGGATCCGTACTCGTGAAGTCCGGGCTCAACGGCCACGGGCTTCCTGGGATCTGTATAGAGGTTCTGCCTCAGGGTCATCACCGACAGGTGGGCCCAGGGTTTCATCGTCTTCAGGATGAGAAGATCCGCGTATCTCCCCATCAGGGCCGATGAAAGCATCGCCTCCCTCAGAGCCTTGGTGGAAGACTCTCCCTCGTCCATCCACACAACCGCGGGTATTCCCAGCAGGGGGTATCCGACCACCTCCTGTTCCTCCCCTATTGCAGCCACCCTGGCCCTGGTGAAGTTGTCGATCGTCTTGCCAAGCCCTCCTGAATAGGGATAGGTTCCGGGATCCAGGACGATATCGGTCACGCCCTTTGCTCTGACCTTGCCCACCGTCGAGGCCAGGTCCTCCAGGGTGTCTGCTGATACCACGAGGGGGCAGCCGTACCTGACGGCCAGTGCTGACATCTCCTCCCAGTTCTCCTTGGAGGCCGAGTAGATCAGCGGTCTGCACTGCCCCACCCTCTCCAGGGCGGCCCCGATCTCGCCCGGCTCAAGTGCACAGAGAACCATCGGCATGCCTGCATCCATGCAACTCTCCGCGGCAACGGCAAAGCGCCCGGGATCCCCGCTGGCGCATCTGACGGCTATCGCGTCCAGCTTAAGCACCATTCCCACCCGCTCGAACTCCACCTCCGAGATGGACCTCGCTCGCCTGGATACCTTTTCGGGCTCCAGCTCGTCGCTGACCTCGATGGCCATGGCCGTTCTGTTGTAGTAGGTCAGCTCGTGCCTCCTTATTACCTCCTCCCCGCCTACGAGAACACCGGATTCCTCGGTGCCGATACGCACCTCACGGACCGGGGGCCTGAGCATGTCCTCGAGTTCCCTGCGATCATCCCCGTGCCTGGGCTCAAGTATTGGGGGGCAGTCCTCGATAACGACCTTCCTGTCAATAAGGGCAGAGGCGAAGGCCATGCAGGTCTTCTGTTCGCAATCTCCGCAGTTGGTCTTGGGCAGATACCTGTACACCGTCAGGGGGGTTATGTTCTTGGGCATCCTCATACCTCCTATATCCCCACGATCCAGGCTCTCGGATCGACCTTCTTCTCAACCTCGTCGCTGTCGATGGCGGAGAGAATCTCCTTGTACAGCTCCACGGCCCTCGGGTGAAGCATCATACAGAGGTCGGCGCCGGCTACCGTGAGGATGAGAGCCTGCACGGCCTCCCAGATCGGTCCCCTGTACTTCCTGTCCCCCCACTCCTTTTTCTTCTTCCAGGCCTCCCTGGCGCCCCAAGCATTGGTCACGCCCAGGCTGATCGGCATCTGGAGTGACTGGTCGCCCTTCAGGGCCGCAAGCCTTATCCTCTCCGTCGTGGTGAAGCTGTAGTCGATGCCGTAACCCAGCGCCCCGGATGTGGGATCTATCACGATTTGGTCCTTTGGCACGCCCAGGTCCAGAATCTTCTCGTTGAGGGATTTCTGCATGTTGACGTCCAGATCGGTCCAGGAAAGTACGTTGTGCCCGTAGTCGATTGCCGCCTGCGAGACCCTCTTCCAGTCCTGCGACAGGGTTGCCGATGCGAGCATCACCCGCTCCCCCGCCGCAGCCTCAGCGGCCTTCTCAAGCACGGCGGGATCGTTATCGGGGTTCCCCGACCCGCCAACTGCGATGGGCAGGCTTGTGGCCTTCAGCACCTCCTTCACGACCTCTGATCCCTCCTCCGGGGTCTTGTAAAGCTCCGCACCCCCCTCTATCTTCTGAAGCAGGGGGTCCGTGCTGACGAGGTGGATCGTGATCATCTCCGCTCCGAGCTCCTCCTCGCAGTATCTTGCCCACTTGCTCGGGGAATCCCAGACCTTGGAGTAGACCTTTCGCTGTTCCTGGGCGAACTGGGGCTGGGACATGTCGAACACGTCGAACGTAACGACCGGGTGGTTCGGCATCGAGTCCTCTACCGGGTAGAACGCCGGGGCGGTCTCCCCCCCGAGCTTCACGACCGAGCCCCTCGTCCCCCCATCGGCCTTGGTTGCACCTATCGTTACCTCGGCCACCTGGCCGGTGAAGTCCTCGGGCTTGAACTCGAACCTGGCCTCCCCGAGAGCCCTGGCCTCCCTGGCCGCCTGCCTGGCAACCGCCATCCTCGCCACAGAGGGCGAAACCCTCAGCTCCAGCCTGTCCGCCTCTATTGTGACGTCCTCCATCTCGATTTCCCCTAGCTTTTCCAGCGATTTCAACAGCCGGTCCAGATCCAAGCTCATCCACTCTCCTCCCTCAGTATCTCCTTGCCAACGAAACTCCTGATGCTAGCATATGACGGTGATTCATCGCCCAGGGTGAACACCGACCTTCCCTCAATATCAGCTCTAGTGACCTCCGGGTCCTCCGGAATGATGGTGTGAATATCGATCCCGACCCTGGAAGACAGGGCTCCAAGCGCCCCTCCACCGTTTACCACCCTGTTCGCGATCAGGTGGAATTTCCCGAACCTCGACCCGAGGCTCTCGGCCAGGTCCACTATCCGCCTGGCAGTCATGAAACCCTTCACCGACAGGTCTGTAACGATCACCATCTCGTCGACCTTTCCTGTCGTTCTCCTGCTGAGGTGCTCCAGGCCCGCCTCCGCATCGATTACCAGGAATGGGTAGGACGAGGACAGGGTATCCAGCAGGTTTCTCAGTATGTTGTTAACCGCGCAGTAGCAACCGGGGCCCTCGGGCCTTCCCATTGTCAGCACGTCGAAATCCTGCCCCTCCGTTATTATCTCGTAAATTTTGGACTCTAGCCAGACTCGCTTGTCAACCTCGGGGCCCATCCGCCTCTGGTTCTCCAGGAGCTCCTCCCTGACCAGCCCCAGGGTCGACTCCACCCCGACTCCCAGGGCCTCGCCCAGGTTGGCATCGGGGTCCGCGTCAACGGCAAGTATTGGCCCTTCCACTCCCCCCTCTATCAGGGACCGGACTATGAGCCCGGAAACCAGGGTCTTCCCCGTCCCGCCTTTGCCACCGACGAGTATCCTCATGGCTTTCTACTTGCCCTCCTTTTTGAGAATTACCCGGTCCGCGTGAATCCTCGCGTTCTCCAGGATTATCCTGACCCCGGAGCCTGCAGGGAGACCGACCATTTCCCCTGGAAGTTCCATCACAGGTGCCTCGAGATCCCTTTCCTCCCCGGCCTCCTCGGGCTCCTCCTCCCAGCGATTCACTACCGGGTGCTCCACCTCGATTAGCTTGTCCTTCAGATCAGATATGTTGTTAACGTCGTTCTCCGTCAGCACCTTGTCCCTCATCTCCTCGGGGATGGAGTCAAGGACGGCTTCCTTGGTCTGGGATGGTAACCAGACTATCCGTTCCCACCCGCCGTCCGCCTGGAGGAACTTGGGCGAGCGCATGTACTCTATGGCCATCCCGAGGAACCCGTGGCTCTGCTTTCCCCCACCGGCCTGGGTCGCCATTGCCGAGAATGCCAGCCCATTTACCGCCTCCCCCTGGAAGTCCCTGGGAACGATCCCAATTCCATCCACCTCGGGTATGTAAAAGGCTATCGACTCGAAACAACCGCAGCTAGTGTGGGGGTGGTCGAATATCGAGTGTAGGTATACACGCTCAACCTCCCCGAGGGACTTCTCCTTCGTAACATCGTTAATACCGGAGTACTCGCCCCTGACCTCGTCCAGGAGGTCTCCCTTCGGGATGGGGAAGTTGGGTCCCTTGGGATCGACCCGGGAGGCCGCTCTGGCGTCGAACCAGGTGATCGCACCGCAGAGGGCTATCCTGGTTGGTGTCACCGTGCAGACATGGGTCGGGGCGAAGCTCTGGCAGAGAACGCAGCCGTAGAACTCGTCAACGTCCTCGTCCTTCAGCTCCCTCGCCCTCGCATCCCTGGCCTTGTATATCTCTAATGCCCTCGAGTGGAATTCGACTACCTCGCTCTCATCCGTTATGAAGGTGAACTGTATCTTCTCTATGATCGGGAGCTCGGCCTTGAACAGCTTCACCAGCGCCATGCCCAGGAACTTGAGACTTGTGAGGCCCTTCCCGTAGGCCTTCTTGCCCACGCGGCACCATATGTCATAGCGCTGGTTGAGGTGCATGAAGCCCTCGACGTAGTTGCAGAACTCGTGTATACGCCTCTCCAGCACCGCCTCCAGGTCCTTCTCTATCTTCTCCCCGGCGACCTCCATGAGGATGCCGAAGTTGTATCTGCCGCCCTCCTCCATCTCCGATAGGTCCGGGCCAATTACCTTGACGAGGCCGTCCTCGATTTCGGATGCCTCCCTCGACTGCGTGAGCTCGGCCTTGTACTTGACCTTGGGACCACCAAGCTCAACGTACATGTCGGGCCCGCGAATCCGCTCTCCCTCGTAGATCATTCCCATTTCAAATGGCAGTTCAGCAACCGCTTCCATCAGTCATCACCCCCGAGCAACTTCGACAGCTTCTCAATCTCCTCTTCCCAGAGCTTCTGGTTCAGGTTACCGAAGGAGTAGGATGCGTTGGGCTGGTACCGGGGTTCTAGGCTCATGCTCTTGGCACCGTATCCGAAGTGCTTGATCAACGAGAACATCTGGGAGGCGAAGTAGTAGTCCATCCCGACGAATATGATCAGGTCGTACCGACCACCACCGTCGAATCCCTTCCAGTACGGGTCCCTGACCCTGTCCATCACTTCCAGCACGTTCATGTAGGCATCGGGGTGAATATCCTCCCCGGCTGCAACGGACCTGGTTTTAGGCGACATCACGAGAGTGGTGTGTGGCACCGACCTTACCACAGAAATCGCCGGGGCCCACCCCTCATCAGCAACCTTGGGCCCCGCCACAAGCATTATCCTGCTTGACCTGCCGATGACCCTGTCCATCTGCACGGCGTCCCCCACCAGTGCCTTCAGGTGCCCTGGCTCGTTTCCGAAGTACCAAGCTGTCGTCTCTGCCATCTTCACCTACCCCTCACGAGCCTCTCCACCAGTGTTGGATCGGGGATATTCTTCTCCTCCCATCCCTTCTCCTCCAGAATCGCGTGGATCTCGTCCTTCATCGTGATTGGTATGTCAGACTCCGTCCTCACGAAGAGATGCAGATCTTCCGGCAGCGCCCCCATGTACTTCTTGTGGAGGTCCACGTAGTGGGTTAGCTTGATCTGCCTGCCCTTGCTCGTGTCGTTCGGGCGAATGCAGAGCTTTGCAGCGGCCACTATAGCGTCCTCCTTCGAGTCGGCGACGTAGAGCAGGTGCAGCGGTGCGGGCTCACCCTTGACCTCCTCCCCGGTACGGGCGTCGTATAGCTCCCAGGTCTCCTCCTTGTCCTCCCTTCCGAGGAATGTCCTGCGGTACTTGGAGGACTCCGTGCTCACTATTGCCGGTATTCCCAGGCGGTTGAATCCGGTCGCGATCGACGCTGCCTTCTGGGAGTAGGCCCCCCAGGCTATTCCGACGGCGCCGACGCGGTTCAGGATGTAGTCCGCTATCTCCTCGAAGTTTCCCCTCAGGTTCCTCCCTGCGAAAATGCTGGCAACCTTGACGGCCGCCCCCGATATGTGGGAGTTCGCCACGCAGGAGCCCACGTTGGACAGGCAACCCCCGTCGAAATCCCCCGGGTAGAGCTCGTAGAGGCCCTTGCCGTCCTCGTCCGTGTAGGTCGCCAGGTCCATTGCGGAGCAGCCCGAGGCCGTGACTATGAACCTCCTGTCGAGGAAGATCTTGGCCATCTCACCTACCTCCTTGTAGCCGTTGGGGTAGTTCGGGCAGCCGACGAAGGCTATTATCCCAGGGATCTCCCCGAGTACTATCGGGGCGCCGACCTCACGGATCTCGACGTCCTGCACGGGGCCCCTCCCGGCCCGCATCTTGGACTTCTCGTTCCTGATCTTTTCCTCGGCCCCGGCGTTGATCATGTTAACAATGGGGGAGTGCTGCGGGCAGGCGGTCTCGCAGCGCCCGCACCCGATGCACTGGTCGTAGAACGACTCGAATAGTGAGAAGTCGCCCTCGGAGGCTCTCTCCATTGCGGTTGGGATGTCCAGGTCGCACTGGCATGCCCTCAGGCAGGCCCCGCACTTCGTGCACCTGGTCGCCATCTTTGAGAGTCGCTCCTTGGTCAGCCTCTTGCCGTGGCCCTTCTTGTTCAGCTCCACGGCAACCCTCACGGCGACCTCGCCGGTCATCTCCTCGTCCCTGATCAGGGCTCCCTGAGCCCTGTGCTCGACAAGGTCACCCACCACGTCGTCGATTGGGTCGTCCGAGCGATCTGGCAGGTTGTAGCAGATCTTGTCAGTTGTGGCGATCACAGGTGTGTCCAGCTTATTGGCCTCCTCGAGGACGTCGGCCCGGACACACTGCTCGTCCACTATGATGACGTCGGCAACCCCCATCCTTATGAAGCGTAGCTGCTTGGAAAGTGGCCCGACTACCTTCGCCGCCTTGCTGTATCTGGAGAGGTCGATGGCTGTGCAGCATATGCCCGCAAGCTCGACATCGTCCTCCATTCCCTGTTTCTCCAGGTAGTCCATCACCTCCGCCCCGGGAAGCACGTTGTGGCCGATTGCCAGGACAACCGGCTTGTCGGAGTCGATGCAACCCATGCCGATGTCTATGAGGGGCGCGTCAGCCTCCCCCCTGGGGTAAGGCAGGGCCGCCATCTGTGCCAGGTCCGCTATCTCCATGAAGAGGTGGTCAATCATGCTGACGTGGAGTGCCTTGGACTCGAAGTCCACGGCGCTTCCCTCCTGACCGGTGTGGGCCGCCGAAAGGAGATTCATCAGCTCCCCCTCGCCGTATTCCAGGGCCGGTATCAGGTCTCCCAGGACCTTTGGCTTGCTCCCGTGAATAAGGCGGACCATGGGAGCCTCGACCGCTATTTTATCCCCGAGGTCAATGGGGTGATCCGGGCCCAGCTTCTTGATGAGCTTCTCCAGAAGCTCGCGGCCGTGGGCCCCGTGGGCCGCGGCACCTATGCAGCATGCCAGAAGAATTATCCTGCCCTGCTGGGCCTCGATACCTATGCCGCAGGCACCCTTCTTGCCGTCGGAGAGGTCGCACTTCCCATAGGTACAAAGGCAGCACATGTCGCAGAATGGTGCATACATCGGCTTGTACCTCGAAAGCAGCTTCTGGTCCCACTTCCTTAGATCAAGGGGACTGGGCTCCGGCGTGGGACCACAGGCCTCGTCCCACTCCTCCGAGATGAGCTTTCCCACACTGATTTCAAGACCCTTTATCTTCCCCATTGAAGTCTCAATCTCATCCGCCTTTATTCTCGTCGTGCTCATTTTTTCTCACTTCCCTTCTCCTCTGCAGGAATTTCCGCGGAGCTAAGGGGCAGGGCCGCCTCCTTTAGGGCTATCTCCAGAAGCCTCCTGTTTCCCCTGATGCGCTTTGATCTGGACATTCTCTTCAGCGTCTTCGGCTTTACCAGCTTCCCGGTCTCCAGTACACCCGCCCCCACCATCTCGTTAAGAACGGCGTCCCCCCTCTGTGTCCTAGATATAACCGTGCACCATCCATTCGGCGCTCCCACGGCACCAACGGAAATATCCGCGAACTCGGCCGAGAAATCCCTGCATGCCAGACAACCCGGGTTGGCTATTGCCTTCATCTCCGGGAGGGGTATCTCGGTGATGTCATCTCCTGACTCCACCATGAACTTGCCCTTGATGTTCATCTTGGTGATTTTCTTCGGGTCCACTCCCTTCTTTGGGAGGAAATTGGTCACCATCTCGTCGCAGAAGTTCTCGCTGCAGAACAGGCCTATGGTCAGCTCCACGCTCTTTGCCAGGTTCTTCGGCCCGTAGTGCTCGATCTTCCTGAAGGCCGCCACGTGGCATGGCAGTCCCACAAGGGCAACCCTCTCCAGCTTCTTCTGCCGGGCCCACCTTAGGGCCACGATGTTGGGCGAGAGGTTGTACTTGGACCTGGAGGTTGGTTGGGCCTCTTCCCAGCTCGTCGCGAGGAAGGGTGAGCCCACGAAGTTCTCGTCGGCCCTGCAGACAGCTGCCCCGTCTATTGACCCCTTCTCGAAAAGGTACTTCAGCATTGCCGAGACGACTCCTCCGTCCTGGGATTTCTCCCTGATCTCGGGGTCGCTGGCCCTGGCAGCGATCCTCTGGATCTTGTAGCCCAGGTCATCCTTCTTGCCCTTGAACAGTTTACCCTCGATCTCCTCGGTATCCATGAAGCTCCTCGGGCAGTGTATTGCGCAGAGCCCGCAGGTTATGCACTTGGCATTCCCCTTCATGGTCGGGACGCCCTCGGAAAGGAACTCTATACAGTTCCTGGGGCAGACCGCGGAACAGGTTCCGCACCCCGAGCAGAGGTTCCTGAATACGATGTTCTCCTCCAGGGCCTGAAAGCCCTGCTTCCTCGCCTGTATTTTAAATTTCTCAACCGCTGAATCATCCATGCTCAATTAGACGCCTCCATCATCTCAAGGCCCTCCGCCAATGAGCCTATCGCGGCAACGGCCTCGCTATCAGGATGGGTATCGATGAGGGCCTTGCCCCTCATCTGCGCATCGGCCACCGAGGGATCGCTGGGAACTATTCGGATGGGTTCGAATTCCCTCAGGTTCTCAGCGATGAACTTCCCCGTCCTCTCGTCCGGGACCTTGTTGGCAACAACCGCCTGCGGTATGCCGAGTTCGTTCGCCAGCCTCGATATTCGCCTGGCGGTAGATAGTGAGCTCATGCTTGGTTCCACCACTATGAGGAGCATGTCCGCGTGCTTAGCGGTTCCCCGTCCCAGGTGCTCGATCCCCGCCTCCATATCGACGACGACGTGCATCTCGTCCACCAGGACCTTCCTCAGGAAGTTCTTCAGGAGGACGTTGGCAGGGCATGCGCAACCTCCCCCGGCGGCCCTCACGGTGCCCATCATTATGAACCTCACACCGTCGGGACCGATGACTGACAGCCTCTCCGGGAGGTCGGATACCCTGGGATTTGCCTTGAAAACGCCTCCGAATGAATAGGGCTCGCTCCCAGTTCTCTCCCGGATCAGGTCCTCCATCTCCGCTAGGGGCACGAGATCCTCAAGCTCCTCCTCACCGATGCCAAGGCTGGAATGGAGGTTGTAGTTAGGGTCCGCATCTATGGCTAGTACGCTCAGCCCCCGCCTGGAAAGCTGACGGGCGAGCGTTCCGGCGATCGTCGTTTTGCCTACTCCACCCTTTCCAGTAATGCATAGTTTCAACAGAATTCCTTCGGGCGCGATTTGATGGTCCTATTAAGTCATAAATATCTTTCAAAATACCCCTAAATCCCCACAAATTCACGCATAAACAACTCTCAGAATGGGGGTGCAAACCACAGTTTTTAAGCTGGCGAACGAGTTTTTACCGATGTCAGGATCAAAGCCAGAATCGGATGAGACATGGAACGAGGACAGGTCAAGAAGACTTACCAAGCGGATCCGGGGATATCTTGATCGAAGGAGGCTGCCCTACGTAATAGAGAAAGAGGACGGGGCAATCGTCCTCCAGCTAGGGGGAGTGGCCTTCAGAAATGCCTGCGGATGACCTGGAGCGGACAAATTTTTCAGGCGGGCCGATACCTGCATTACAAGCCGGGGTAGCCAAGCCTGGAAAGGCGGCAGACTCGAGAGGAGACATCCGTTAGATCTGTTGCTCATGCGAGCTCGTGGGTTCAAATCCTACCCCCGGCGCTTTATTACCGGTACTATTTAATAGTGTGAGATGTTGTTACCAGACCGGTAATTATGGTTAAAGACGAGATTAA
>Ga0180433_10001232_pt1 | contig 43087 bp, 13 predicted proteins | sample SS_ome_8_FD_132980 | JGI IMG/M metagenome (GOLD analysis project Ga0180433, IMG submission 132980) | Hypersaline lake sediment archaeal communities from the Salton Sea, California, USA - SS_1_D_1 metaG | ecosystem: Environmental > Aquatic > Non-marine Saline and Alkaline > Hypersaline >...
CGGTACACCCCCACATGCGTGGGGACAATGGTGTTTATGGTGTTCAATACAAGAAGGACTACGGTACACCCCCACATGCGTGGGGACAATTATTCCAACGCAACTCTCTGAGCAACTTCGGACGGTACACCCCCACATGCGTGGGGACAATTTAAACACGCCGAAGTCTACGATATGCCGATGCGGTACACCCCCACATGCGTGGGGACAATAATGTCTATTTTAATAGTCAATAAATCAGAGCGGTACACCCCCACATGCGTGGGGACAATTCCATCCCAACATACTCCCGCCCCTCATAGAACGGTACACCCCCACATGCGTGGGGACAATAGTATCAATAACAAATTGAGACGGTTTATATTCGGTACACCCCCACATGCGTGGGGACAATTATCTATATTTATACCCTCCTTTTCCAATTCTCGGTACACCCCCACATGCGTGGGGACAATTTTAACTGTATCAATCCTACATAGACCTAATTCGGTACACCCCCACATGCGTGGGGACAATCCTTAGCACTGCCCCGTCCCATTATCTACCATCGGTACACCCCCACATGCGTGGGGACAATGTGATCTCTTTCGATCATATCCCCATCTTTCCCGGTACACCCCCACATGCGTGGGGACAATTAAAGTGATAAAATGATGTCAGTGAATTTTTACGGTACACCCCCACATGCGTGGGGACAATAAAAGAGAGAGTTTATAATTAATATGATATTCCGGTACACCCCCACATGCGTGGGGACAATGAATCCTCATATCTTCAGCTGCTTTTAGTTTCGGTACACCCCCACATGCGTGGGGACAATACTCCTTTTTTCCCCCAAACTAGAGAATTGGGGGAGCTTATCAAAGATAGAAAATTTTGGTATCTACAAGACCCTAATAATAATTTATTCACATTAGTTATATTTTTTTGGTTCTTATCTATATAATTCCTTAATAACCTCACCATTATTTTCCAAATTCCTTTAACTTCATAATGAGATAGGCATACAACGGAGTGAGTGTATCTGTTAAGTTGTACGTGCCAATAGGTTCTATTCGCTTATTTTTACCCTTTTTTCCAGTTCCTTTAAAAAGTTTATAGTATTCTGAATATTTTCCCTTCTCCGTATATTTTCTCTTTATACCGACTTTTAAATTTAAATCATCTTCTAGCGCCTTTAAACTGACAAAATGTTCCTGTAAATCAAAAATGTGAGTAGGCATTGTAAAATCTAACGAGAATTCATCAATAATAGCATTGAGTATTTTTATATCGAAATCTTTGTTAAACACCAGTAGTTTATCAATGTTGCTTAAAAAAGGTTTCACTAAATTTAATAATTTTGGAACGTTATTTTTTTTTCTTGTCATGTTAATCGCTTGGAAAAGATTAACAGAAACTTCATGATTAACAACACTTTCGAAATTTAGAATGGATAAGCCTATTATATTAACGAAACCTTCGTAAGCTTTAGGTAAATAATCTGTAGTTTCAATATCTATGCAAGCTATCTTTTTATCTTGGAACTCTGATTTAAGGTTATTTGAATTTTGAAAAATAAAGTGCATCAATGAATAAACAATAGAATTTATATCTTCTATCCATGGTTCTTGCCATAATGTCTCAGGGGGATATTCATAATAAGCGGAACTTCCATCAAATGTCGATCGAATGGTTGAATTAATATTCCTAAAAGAGATATTTCGGGTAATAAAATTCATAGGAGTAGTTTTAGTATCCCACATAATTTCTGACTTTTCATTATTATCCTCAAGTCTACTCTTTCTTCTTTTTCTGGAAGGAGTTATTTTTGATGTCCTATTTATTATATCCACACTATCTTTCTTTTTTAAAGATTTTTTATTTGGGAGGGTAATTAATTGTAATCCATCAAAATCACTTACTTGTATTACAGTTTTTCCGCACATAGTAAGCACATATCTCTGTTCATTATTAGTTGCTTTAACCCATATTGCTCTTCCATTTCCAACTTTTTCTTGTATTTTGTTCCATAATTTTTCCCCAACAAGAGTACTTAAAGTCCCTAAAAAAACTCCCGGCTTTAATTGTAACATCCATTTTGTTAGTTCTCCCCTTAAGCTAGTGGGAACCCCCTCTGTTATAAACATCATTAATTTTGGCAAAATATTACCTCATTTTATTAATCATCGTTAAAATTAATCCCACCATCTTGAAAACCTTCATCCGGATCCCATAAGTATCCTGGAACTGCATAATCAGAATCATAATCTTTTAAAGTTAATTTAGAGGGATCTAATAGATCTTTTTCTGATGGGTTTAGATATTGTTTTATATCTAAAACCAGTTTTACATCCTCAACTACTCGTTTTAATAATCGACTTTTACGAAATTGCTCTCTACAAGAAATTCTTACTCTTCGCGAAATATCATTTGTACTATCCTTTACAATGTCAAAAGCAAGGGGTATAGTTATTTCGGATTTATAAAGGTCCGCAATATCATAGACAAATGAGAGTTGTTTCCCCGTATGTATAAATCCCAATGCAGGACTATAACCCAAAGCTACAATTGCTGCATGGCAGATACCGTAAAGGCATGAATTAGCTGATGAGATGGCCCGATTGATGGGATCGGAAGCGTACCAAGAATTTCTTTTATATGAGCGACCTTTCCATTCTACTCCGGTTCGGATACTATTATCTTGATAGACCAATTTCACGCGAGAACCTTCTTTTCCTCTGAGTTGCTTTATTGTGGTATCGATTGACAGAGATCCCTTAAATCGCATAAGATACATTTTCTTTGCAACAAGAAGACGGAATTTTGGGAGGCTGCATAAAAGTGCTTGATAAATCACGTTTCTAGCACTTCGAGTCCTTCCAAGTCCTTGTGCATAAAATCTCACGCCCCCCTCTCCACACCACAATATCATACAATCATTTTCCACAAGATTTCGTACTGCTGCGTGAGTTATATCAGTACCAGGACCTAACATGATGCAGTTTATCGTCGCACATGGAATAGGGGTTATTCCTTCCTTATCGCAGATTTTTATTGAATGTCCATCTTGCTTTATTTTAGCATGCTCAATATATAAGTAAGAGAGACTATCCCTTACTCTAGGAATCTCATGGAGATCTTTTTTCAATATGAAAACCTACTTTTTCATTTTTAAATGACTAGTAGGTTTTTAATATTTAACATTTTTGTTTAATTATAGTTTAGCAATTGTGAGAAAACCGCATCCAAAAGCTTTTGCCGATCCAATTCCTTTTTTGAGAGCTTTAGTAAATTTGTCGGGGTCGTTCACTTGCAAAACACCTTCAAATTGTACTGCTTGAAATGTCATTGTGGGGGCTCCTTTTTCCGTTCGAGCTTTGATCTCTTGTTTACGCGTGATGACAGCATGAATTACGTTAAACCCGCATAAATTCCCTTTTCTTTTTAACCATTTGAATTGACTCTCCTCGTTATAAATGCCAACTCGTTTATTATTCGTTCTTTTTGTAGGGTTGGCAAATAATCGAAACCAATAACTATTGCCTATTGAAAATGGAGGATAGCAAAATTCCTTTACTTGAGGGTCTTTTAAGGTATAATCTCCTCTTTCATGAATAAAATCCCATCGAGGATCAGCATGTGACTGTACCATTAAGACAGGTAGAGCTGTGCGTTTATCAGAATATAACCGGAAAAGCACTCGCTCTTCTGGTTTCAGGTCGTCAGGAAATGCTCTCATTATAGTTCTATGTAGTTGATATGGATTACCGATTTCCTTTTGTACCCTATACGAGCTAGGATTCAAAATCAATTTACTTATATGCATCCTTATTCACCATCCATTAGTGATTCAGTAGAAATAAACTCTGTTCTTAAGTAGCGATTCAAGTATTCTCTCGTAGCAAAAGAAACGGGAACATCTAACTTAGGCTCCCCTTCACCGAACTCACATTCTATTATTAGTCTTAATTTTTTTGGTCTTTTATCTTTTTTTCGTCCTTGCCAAGGAAATGCTTTCATTGTTAATTCAAGAGGTTTTCTTATTAATTTTGGGCTTAATAATAGCGGTGAGGAGGCAGGGAATGATTTTCTGCCCAAGAATATTGGCCATTTTGGATATTCCAATGCCTTAATTAACTCAGTCAATAAATCTTCCTTATTACTGAATAGCCCCACAAGAAAGCATGCATCTGCAATATAAAATCGACGTGAAACAACCGTACCCAGCTTAGAGGAGGTGATTTTTCCTTTTGCTTTAGCCCTTAAGACATCTAAAGTCGTATGATAATCGTAGACAATATCCCCTTCTCTATCAACTCTAACTGCCATTACCATTGAGGAAAGATCACTTATATCTTCATCTCTCGATCGCCCCAGAGCGCTGGAAAGTAGTCCAATTACTCCACTTTTCGTTGGTTCTGCTTCTGTGTGTCTATCAGTAAACCGACTTCCAATTCCCCACGCTTGCATCGGTCCTTCAAGGCGAAGAAGAATAACGCTCAAATAATTTGTCACCTACTGAATTTATTAAGCTCTCTACAGATGCATGTTCAGAACCAATTTCACTTAGAAAATCATAACTTTTATCACCTAATTTGCAATAATAGAGTTCTATTTCCTTGAGAGAACCATACATTTCCATCATTTGTTTAAAGTAGTCGCTTAATTTTTTAATCGACTGATTAATCAAATCTGTATTTTTCAATCCAACTGTGGTTGGATTTACAAACGCATTCACCAAAGACCATGGTTGATCTTCACGAATGGTCGCCAAAATAAAATCTGGTAAGCTAAAGGCAGCCATGCTGGTTTGTTTCCCTGTAGGAATAGCATGAATTGATGCTTGAATAAATCCTTTTAACACCATAACAGCTTTTTCAAAATCCCCATTAAAATTAGATATTAGCGTCCCTAAATCTACAACCTCATAACGATAAAAGCACGAACTATTATACATGATAACACCCATCATCCCCGCCCCACTTTCACTCTCCTCTTGAAGATCATCTACAGCTGTAAAAAAATCCATTTCCATATCCACCTTATGAGTAGAAACTGCATGAGCTACATAAGAAGCAGAATCTACATTCAAATCAGTTTTTGAAGCGACCATTCGCCCAAATAATGCGATGTCCGCATTCAAATCCTCTTGTATCTGGGATAAGATTGGATCTAAATTTTTAAGGGCGTCTTTTGTGACTTTTTCTTTTGAAAACTCATCCCAATTTGCTAAGATGGCATTTGCGATCTTATCATGAGTATCGTGATTTAAAAACAAGATAACTTCTGTTTTTGTAGGATCCTTACTATCAAGCTTGAAACCAATTCCATTTAATACATTCTTAATGGCTATTTCAACAGTTTCCTTATCCTTTCCTTTTTCCACTAAGATATCAAATATTTTTTTTGGCAACATTCTAGTCCTAACCCCTAATTTTCCTTTAAGTTCTGTTACGTTTTCGTTGAAATATTCTCGGATGGCTCGTTTTAAACATTGGCTAGAAATCCTTGCCCGACGATATCCTCCAAATTGACAATCCTTTGGAGTGTTGGTGTCATCTCGATTTAAGCAAGATGGCCCAAAATTTTGAATCATATGTAATTCAACAAACATTTTATCACCTTTTTAATTTTTTTTGTTATTTTTTAATTTTCATCATCATTCTTTTGAGAAGCCTTCCAAAATGAATTTGCCCATTTTTCTTGCGGAGGATAATTTGATTCATAGGGCCAACGCTTCAGATCATAAAAGAGCTCGTGCCAATTGATTGGGATACTTTCTGATTTTAAGAGGGATATTACTTGCCGGAGATGCAGATGCAAATCATTCGGATTACTTCTAAGTAGAGCAACAAATCTTTGCTCAACACTATTACTTTCTCCTCGGTTATAATATACAATTCGGAGAGACTCTCCAATGTTCCCTACGGATGTACTTCTTGGATGATAAGCATAGAGAGCAGCTATAAGGTAATAGATCTTTTTTTCCCATTTCCCTTTCACATTTCCTAACCAAGGAATAATATAAGGATACATTTCCACACAAGTTCCCGGAGGAAATTGTAAACCCCTTCGTAAAGCTGCTAATTCCCCTCGCGCATCGCGTAGTTCCAAATTTTCCAAGTGTTCAATAAAAGCGGATCTGGGAAGTTCAAATTTCTTTTTTTTTTCTTTTTTCTTTATCATATAACCTCACTTTATAAATTTTTACTATTTACATATTTTTAACTTTGGAAAAAAAATATCCAAAATTCTGAGTGAGCGATTTAAATGCTCTAGGGTCATTTTTTAAGTTTTCTTTTACAGAATTCAACAAATCACCGCTCCTTGATATAATTTTTTCGACCGTTGTATTTAAAATATCATTTCTTTTTCCAATATCCCTAGCTTCAGCAATCTCTTCAATAAAACTATAGAAATAATTCTCGATCATATTCCAAAATCGAATTCGTAATTGATAACTTTGAATGAAATCATTTAATCTCGTGTTTTGAGTCGAGCTTAAGGAAGTAGAATCTGGAAATAGGTATTGTTTAGCGAAGAAATACATGGTTTTATTTAAAATCCTTTCCACCTTCTCACATTTAGCTAGAAATGATTTTACATTGTCCACCAAGCTTTGATCAGTAAGGTAAATCAAAGGTAATGGAATGTAAGCATGGCTCCAATTAATTATTTTTGCAGCTTTGGAAGGATCATTACATAACCCATAGATTTCAATGGAATACCTATTGGAATACGGTATCATGTTTTCTTGTATTAGCAGAGAAACCCAGTTTATTGCCTTAGGAGGTATGGTTTTGTTTGTGGTATCATTCAACCTTAGAAGTGATTCTGTATCACGCCATACTTGTTTATCTGGTTGTAATCGAAGTGATCGTTTTTGATTTTTTTTATCAAAAATATAGACCATTTGAGGGTCTTCATTCCACATCTCCTTTATTTTTTCCCCTTGAGCTAATTTGAGATGCTTTATGCAGATTTTGTTATCAACATATAATGGTTCGAGCCAGATCCTCCGACTTTGCCAAGTCAAGAGATCCAAATATCCGAATGGAAACCGTCCTCGCTTGTTTTGATCTAGAACCTTCTCCTTACGTTCCCAGAAGGGTATATCCTTATTTGATTCAATCATTTTGAACGGATGGTCCACATCATAACGGATAAAGTTCAGCATCTGAGTTTCAAACAAATTTTTCCCATGTAATAATACTGCAAATCCCGATACCAAGGGGGCGTGTGAATAGTTAAAAGGGCGACTAACCCCTCCCCCAACAGCAAAATTTTGAAAACTGATGAGAAGTTGGATTGCTTGTTCAACGGGAACTGGCCTAACTTCAGAATCCCAATTATGGTCAAACAATGCAGCGTTATTACCTGAAGATAGAGCATGATGCAACTTAGTAACAGGAGTGCTGTTGTCTATCTCCTCAGAAATGTCGATCTGGTAAAATCTGGACTTTTCATCGCCAAATAAATCAAATTTTGCATACCATTTTGAAAAATAATTACTTAATTTCCGATCATCCCAGTTTCCCAATTGATATAGTTCAAACCACTCCTGTCGATCTTTTGGTCCAAAGTTTCGATGTAATATCGCCAATAGTAATCGATGGATCGAAATCTCCACCAAGGGGTTACTCGAACTTATTCGGATTATTTCATTCGCTTTGAGTAAAGTATCTTTAATATTTAATACCTTGAACTGATTATTTTTTAATTTAACAGGAATCCAAGGTTCCTCTAATAAATTGAAATGATATTCGCTCATTTTTTCTCCTCTTTAGATTTAATATATACTCCTAATTCACAATCGATATAATTTAAATGCTTTTCAGTTTCAAAATAATATTTTCCTGTGTCTTTCTCCACCGAAAGTATGATATGATGAATGTCTCTAAGAAGTGCGGACTTATTCCATTTAGTTATTAGAGTTTGCTTTCTATTAATAAAATATTGATAAATGTGGTAATTTGACAACTGAATAGAATGATTTAAGATAGATATTTCTTGCTCATTAGTTAACTTATCTTTTAAGGAAATTGGTAAAGAATGTTCTTCATCCAAATAATAATGCTCTTCATGTTCATATAAAGGAACTACTTTAATAGAGGGACGTGTAATACGGGTTAACGATTGGAGTGATGCTTGAGCATCATGTGAATTTTCTTCTAAGTAGCCCGTAAGGTCAATAAAGAAATCTTCATCATCAGGACTAGGAATTAGCCGATATCTCGCAAGTATGCTTTTATCAGAGTCAAAATTATCCTGTGCGCTCTTTTCTTTTTCTAATAGAGCTTCCCATAATTTTCTGTTATTTGTAATATAGTTCGACGGAATCTTATCGTCGTAGACTTCCTCGATTAAAGTTTCAATGTCTTCTGGTATTGCAATTGAGGTCACTTTAATTAAAGAAAGATATGTTTTGAGAAGAATATACCGTGAATAAATCGGATACTTAAATTTTGGAATGGAGTTATCATCCAAAGAAGGCTTTATTATCCAAAATTGAGGAGTCATCAACTTCTTGGGTCTTTTTATAAGATTCCCACCCTGAGTATTCAGATGCCTGTGCAACCTTCCCATTCGTTGAAATATTAAGTCAATAGGTGCTAATTCGGAAATCATCAGATCAAAATCAAGGTCTAAACTCTGCTCAATAATTTGAGTAGAAACTAATATATGGGAAGCGGGATCTTCCTCTTTACGAATTCCATATTTCTCGATGATCCTAGTTTCTTTTTGATGACGCACTTTGAAAGGGTATCTAGAATGCAATAAATCAATGCTACCTCTTTTTTCCATAAGATCACTAAGTCTCAGGTAAAGCTCTTGAGCTCGCCTTACTTTATTACAGATAATCGCCACTTTACCCCCTTCAGTTAGAAGCCTATTCAATTGATTTGAAATCTGATCTCTATCAATCCAACATATTTTAATGCTATTCTCATTCTTTTTTTGGAGAGATGCCTCAAAACAAATAACATTCATATGCTTTTGATCACATATAGTAATTCTGGGATAGTTATTATGAGATATTTCTTTGACTTCTGCTAGAAAAAAAGTAGAAATTAATTCTTTTCTTTTATTGGAAGGTAAAGTTGCCGATAGCAAAATAACCGTAGAACCTAACAAACTTAGCCAATATAATAAATGCTCTAAAATGGTTGACATATAAACATCATATGAATGAACTTCATCAATAATAATTACTTTTCCTGCTAATCCGAATAGTCGAACAAAGAAATGACGTAAAGGAAGAACCGATAATAGTATTTGATCAACAGTGCCAACTCCAAATGGAGAGATTAACCCTCGCTTTCGATAGGTAAACCAATTATCAGCCACAACTTGGGTGTCATCATCGATTTGCTCGCTTCTTATCCTTAATAAGGAATATTCTTTATTAATTACAGCGCTACCATGTAATAAATGCAGGTTAATTCTAAGATCCTGTTTAATATTCGATAAATATTTTAATACCCGAGAAAACATTTGATTTGCTGTCGCTTGAGTAGGAAGCGCAATATATGCTCCCTGCAACCCTTCTTTAGCTTCCAGATAATGTTCAAGATATAAAGCGGCTTCTGTTTTTCCCTCTCCCATTGGAGCTTCAATAATTACAAGAGAGGGAGATGCTATCTTTCCTAAATTCTTTACAATTACTTCTTGGAGGGGTCGAAGATCTTTAATGAACGGAAATATCTCTTGGAACGAATGGATGCGTTGTATGGACCCTCTTTTCCAGCCCCCCCAACCAATAGAATTTAAGGCTTGAACTGCCTGCTTCCTGCTCATCGGGAAATAGATAGAAATTATTTCATCTAATGAGGAGATGTTAGGATAAAAGTGAAAAAAATTCTCTGAAGATGCAATCCAATCTGCCACTGAAATTAAACCCGCAATAAAAATCCATAATGATCTGCGCTCCTCTTCCGTAGATTGACTACTTGGAATCAGACTGTCAATAAGATTAAAATTTAAACCAGAAAAGTCTCCAATGATTTTTATTATAATATTTTGAATCTCCTTCCATTTGTTCAAACCAAAATACTCAGGATTCAGTTCATTAAATTGGCTCGGTTTTGGAAAAATTCCATGATGTCCACCTATAACATATTTAATATTAACTAAAAAATCGGTGATCCGATCATTCGAGGAGCCATTAAATTTGGATTTAATAAACTGGGTAACAATATCACCAGAAAGAATATTATGGTATTTTTCTATATTTATAGTATCCAATCCATAATTAGACAGTACCTCAGCTAATTCTGGAACCTTCGATTGAAATACGGGAGTAGCTTTTCCGATATCATGAATTCCTGCTAAAAATATTAACCATCCTCTAGCGTTGGTTGCATTTCCAAACAATTTCTTCATTAAATGTGTTTTTAAACTACTTGAAAATATTAAATCCCAGATCGATTCCGCTACAGCTGCAGTATCGATTAAATGACAGACCAAAGGATGGATTTCAACGATTCTTTCCCCATCAATTTGTTTTTCTCTTGCTTTTCCCCAGATTCTTCCTAATACACTCATAGTAATTTTTAATTGTGGATCATGAAATTCAATAACAAATCCTGTCTTTCTTAAGTGTCTTTTGATACTGATTATATTTAAATGAAATTATTTACAGTTTAATCAAGAAATTTATATGAACAGTATCTAATTATTGGTGTTAAATTTTAGGTCTAAATGTAATTTCTGATTTCTTTTATAGCATATTAGCTTTTACACAAAAAAAATTGTATTTAATGATTGTTTTGAATAGTTAGAACTTTAAATTGTATCATTAAATGCATATTGAAATACTGGTCTGAGCTGTTGCCATAAGAAAGCGCGGGTTTTCCCGATTCATCATCAATACCATCTCGATTCTGGTCGATGCATTTTCTAAGCCATATCGGACCACTATCATAATAGAGCGTAGCCCCAAGAAGATTATTATACAACCCCAGAATCAATCCATTCTCATGATCCTCAGTGATCGGCACCACTTGGACTCCAATCGTGGCGTTAAAAAGCGGATCGAGCGGTTCGTATCCCTTTTGTATATTTGATTCCCACATGGTATAATGTATTTCCACGATATCATATTTTTGTACTCTTATGGCAGTATCTCCTGGTAGCAAGACCACGCCTACAAACAAGCTAAATAGAACTAAGCTAATAGCCGCTAAGATACCATATCTGGTGCTCTTTCTCTTAGGACCAATTCGAACCATATGTATTCCACTACAATGTGTATATATCTGTGCCAACAGTTTCGGCTAAGTCAAGCTTCTCCTTTGGCGCTTACCGACTTTAATATGCTGGGTTCCATATGCGCTTTAAATCTTTTTAGCTGATCTGTTTCACTTTCAAGCCATCGTTTCGCTACCCACAATATCGAGTTTATATACGCTACAAGTTTACTCGTACGTCGGTATATATAATGTGCTCTCTTGATATATCCATTATTTCTAACCTTTTCGATAATACCCGCTTCACTTAACTCTTTCAAGCGGTCATATACCCAGCTTTTTTCATAAGGTAAGTGTTCTTCCAACTGACTGGCGGTAACCCAGTTATGGAGTAAAAACTCCCTTAACAGCTTATGGATACCAATAATCTGAGGTAAATTCTCAATATCTTCCATTAGTCCAGGTTCCCAATTTTGTATTTTCATTCTCAAATAATTTATTACTTAGTTCCAATGAGTGTATTTAAAGGAAAATTATTCATGAAAAACCAGTAAGTATGAAATATAAGAAAAAAATTATTAATAATTGGCAGTGGGTCAGTCTTTATTAACCCTATTTGTATTATTAATGATATAGGTATAGGTGATAATGAATGGTTAACTGGGATGGATTAGTCAAATATCTGATTCTTTTTGGTTTTTCTCTTTATCTTGATATTTATATATTCGGTCCACTCATCCAAAATGCTCTCGAAGGGGGACTAAATGCTCCAATAACGGTTAATGGAGTTACTGCACCAGCAAGACAGTTTATGGATCCTTTCCATACAGTTTTAATCATATTAATGTTTCATATTATCGATATAGCGGGTATTTCTGGAGCATTATCAGGAGCGTTTTACACTATTAAGAAATTTATCTAAGTATGCTCTGTCTTTTTTATTGAAATGTATAAATTCAAAAGTGATAAGAAAAAGGGTTATTCCCTTGAAACAGAGAGCGCTCACTGTGAATATCTGCCACCGCTGTACCGACCTTATCCACAGCATCCTAGTCAAGGAAGGGATGAAGTGGGGGTATTCACTATGTTATTAACGGCTTTTCTCTCGATCAAGTGGCTCGGTATTTTTTCGAAGCTTCTTGAGAGGATATACTAAAGTATGGAACGCTCGATCCCCAAATCGGGAAATTGTTAGTGCATCACGACAAAATTTTTTTTCTTTTTTGTCTATTTTAAGGCTATATTCTGCTAAGATATTATTTTATATCCACGAGCATATGGTTTTTTCTTTTAGAGAAAAATGATAAGATTGCACAACAACTCATATAAGAATGTGTAAAATGACTTGTGAAATTCGAATTGAATGCTACTTATAATGATAACCAGTTTAATATAATACCAATTATAATTAAAGCTACACAACAAAGACATAATTCTTTTACTACAGCCTGATAATCTGTTATGCGTTTAATATTCTCCGATTTACAATTAAGTCATCTATCATTTCTTTAGCCATGATCCTTGATGGGTATAATTTCATGATTGTGTTATCAGATGAACAACTGAGAGAAACGTTGGAACAAATGATACGAGCCATCCAAGTGAGAGAATTGAAAAAATGTCATAAAAATTTTTGGGAATGACATTAGTTTATACCATTTTTGTCAATTACATTTTATCAAGATCGAGTTTTGCAGATTTGAAAACTTCAAGGATCTCCTCATGATTTAGATCTTCAACAACTACTTTTAGATCATCATAATCATTATTGTTAAAATTTTCTTTAAGCTCTATACAAAAAGATTCAAGATGAGTCTTTATTATTGGTACATACATTTCAAACGATGTTGATACTCTTAAAGAGAGGAATAAAAAACCAAAAAATCTATATTTCATCATTGGAATTGGCACAGCTCGATCATATATAAATAATTTCATATCAGATAAATCACTGGTTAAGATATTCCGTAGTTTGGTCTTCGGTAAACTAGCCTTTTTAAAAGCATGAACTATGATATCTTTATGATTTGGAATTACATCACCAGTTTTTAAAATTAACAATCTTATTAGATTAATAATATCATAAACAGAACCCTTTTCAATTAGCTTTACATAGAATTTTGTTAATAATTTTTCATATTTTTCTTCTATATGACGAAAAAAATATTCTAAATAATCTGCACTTTCTGGATATTGATCAAGATAATCATCCGTATAAATAATTTCTTGAGTCTTTAGAATTAAGATTAGATTTTCATAGTTTTCTATTAATTTTCTAATGTCTTTCTCGTCCAATAAATTCATGATATAATGGGAAATTAAAGCACTAATTGCTGGGAGATCTTCATCAGTAAAAATTCTCTCCACATTATTAAAAAATGACTTAGGATCTTCCTGAGACATCAATTCAAAAATTTCCCATGAGCCCAAATAAGATAGACTCCTTCTAAAGATCTTAAAGAACCTATCTACAAAGCGAATTTCAGGATTATGAATGAGTACAACAAACTCTCGTTCGGGTAAACCCTCAAAAAATTCATTCATTTCCTCAAATAGATATTCTAAAGTATCCCCTTTCAAGATATTTTCTAATAAATCAATAAGTTTGCTTTCAGGTATTTTATAAATCTCTTGTAAATACTCATCAAAAACATAACTATCATAAAAATCGAAATAATTAGCCAACCACTTCTGAATTATCCTAAACAAATTTCCTTCAACTCTTGATAGGAATATCTCATAATCTTGTGCGGTAAAGTAATCTTTTACTAGCCAACCAAAAACAAGGGACGAAATCTCTAAATCCCCTTTATTAAAGATATCACACAAATTTTTTACTAAAAAATCTGAAGTTTGCTGATATAAATATCCTAAAAATCCTCCTATAACTTCTCTATAATAAAAAATCTTATAATGCTTTAGTAAAAATTCTATAAAATTCGTATTTTCAAGCAAATATTCCCAATCTTCAATATCAAGAGTTTTATAAAGCCCGTAATTTAATACTGTATTAATCCCAATCTCAGATGGTTCAAAATCTTTCAAAAGAGGGATCTCTTCTATGGCTATTGAAGCATATCTGTCTAAAGAAGGATTTTTAAATATGTTACGTATCCGCATCTTGTATTTATTCAATAAGTTTTTTTCCTGAAAGATTAAATCAAATGCTTTCCATATTTTAATACTTTGGGATTCAGGATGATCTTCATAACGCATTTTTTTCTTAATGTACAAATCCACTAACTTATTATCGTTTAAATTTATAAAATATTTCATAAATTTGACATACTCAAACCGATCGTTCATGATAATACTAATCTCTCTTCTTGAATAAATAAGTACTTGACTTTTGTCAAAATCGTTATAAAAGAATTATAATACGCTTCTATATATAATTATTTTTTCATGCAAAAAGTTACTTTAGTTGCAATTATTTATAAAGAAAAAATTCCATTCTCTGAGGAAAATTTTCCGCGTCCATGGAAAATTTCTACTTTTTCCGTGCAAATGGAAAAATCATATTTAAAGGAAAAATTTAGCTAGATTTGGGGAATATATTTAAATATATGCCTATCCTTTGTGATGTCATGTATGCAACATATAATAACTAAACCAATTTCTAAGATTATGGGGATATCCCTAAGGGTTATAGGGAAAGAGGAGGTTTAAGACGGTTAAAACACCATTGGTCAAAATTTTATGGATAAGTTTGGGATAAATGAACGAACAGCAAGATAATAAAGAATTAGAAGGAAAGAACACACTTTTTTTATTAAGTACTAAAGTTATATTAAGTTCGGGGGAAGTCAGGAATTATATGGACATAATGGAGTTATCAGGTAGGCGATTTATAATCCAACTTGTCAAAAAATTAGCGGAAAAATATCACGATTACGGGATTACGGTTCAAAAGATCCTGCTTTCCCTACAAGACATTTCTAATTTAATTGAAAAATTGCTTGAGCAATACCTTGTCTCTAAAGAGTTATTCTATGACAATCGCAATTCAAGTAGGGATTATTTTGGGATTATCTTTGAAATTGCACTAAAGCAACAGTTTAGTCTATCGCTAACCGAGTTTAATTTTATGATGTTAGATATTTTACACTCCATAACCGAAACCCGTTCGGTTAAGAGCTTCAAATCTGAGATATCAGTTCTTGATAAATCTTCTCAATTTAGTAGCAAACAAAGATCATCTGAATCGGTCGAGGTTTTTCTTCCGTGTAAAGAAGAGAAGTCAACCCATATAAAAAATGAAACTGATTTTTCAGAAAAAAAAATGCCAAAAGTTATTGATTTTGAAAAAAAGAAACAAAAGCGTTTAAACGACGAATCTATCATAAATATCGCATGGTTATTTTCGCAAACTGAAATAGAGCCTAAAGTAAAGAAAGTTAAAAATTTCAAGATGAGCACAGACCATACATCCTTGCGCTTAAAAAGAAAGAGTTATCCTTCTCATGAACCATATCATAGGCATCACTATCGGATCCCTCGAAAATTAAAGGCTATCTTGGTTATTATTTTTCTGGTTATATTTCCCATGTGGCTCAGTTTTGGATATCTTTCTATGGAGACAGAAGTATGTCCCGTACCTACCTTTTCGCTATTTCCTCAAGGCATGAGGAGAGAAGGCAACCAATACGATTTTACGAAGTTGTCATATCACGATGACCCTAACTCATTTGGAGAGGAATTAACCTTCAATTCTATGCTTATTCTTAAGCATGAGATGAGCTATTCCCATTCACGGCAGGTGACCTTCTGTGCTGAGTTATCACCCATTGAGCCAAAAATACCAAGCGGGATGAACCAACAAGCTCAGCAATACCTTAAAGCGCATAAATTTTCATCTTCCCAACATAGTGGACCATTTGCTCACAAAGAATTATATTTTCCCGTAGATCTTAGTTCAAGTTCAATTCCTATCTTACCTGGAAAATATCTGCTGAGCGTATATTATTGTGTGTCGGAGTTCACTCCCTTTTTTTCTGTTGTGGGAAAGACCTCAACTTCACATCAGTATGAAGTATACATTCATAAAGATAACCTCCAAATTTATCCTTATTATGACCAAGATCCTTTAAAATCGACTAGACAAGGAGTAGTGTATTCTCAATTTAATGAAGGAAACCTAAGCTATACCAATAAATTTGAAGGGATATTACGAAATTCTTTAATGGAGCCTGTCGAGGGAAGAGTTGCACTTTTTCTTCGAGGTAGACAAAATGGAGAATATCTCTATGAAAAATTAGACGATATTAGAGTTGAGAATTTAGGGCGTATTTCTTATCAGTATAATTCATATGCACATTATGGTCCATATCATTGGGGTAAAATTGAATATGAAGGAAATTCGAGTTTTTTTTATAATACAAAAATCTACACTGAAGAATGTGAAATTGTTAGCGATAAATTTGTTAACGCACATCACTTCCCCACTTCAGAAGACCGTATTTATGACGGAGTCGTCCAATATCGCAGTCCAAATACTTTTGATGTAAAAGATCGATTATATTATTTTCATGATTTTTCCGCATTTGAGACCCAGTGGATCAAGACGGAGAAATTTCAGTATTGGGAAGGCACCCCAAACTTTCTATATTTCAATACTGATGATACTACTCAACAAGTTCTGGAGAGTCCGCTGATAACTTATGAAGGGCCACAAGCTGAATATGCGGAATTGTCATATAAATATCAAATTTATAGCGATTATTACTCAAGAGATAAGATTTGGGCAGAGTTAACTACTCAGCTAATCCGAGATGGCAAAATTGTCCATTCCCAGATAGATTTTCAAGGTTATCTAAATCAAAAAGGGGGAGATTGGTATATATCCCATCTAAACGCAACTAAATTTTTCACAGAAGCTGGGCAACAGTTTAAGATTAGAATTTATGCTAAGGTGAATTTTGCCCCAAATACCAATATTAATGTATCATTTCGATTTGATTATGCTAAATTAGAAGCTCATCATGCTCCTTGCTATTATCGGGGATTTGAATTCTTTGATGGCGTAAATCAATTCAATGGAAATAGCAAAAAGTCTGGAGAGGTATATTTCTGGGATGAAAAATATCCCCTTTCGATAGATGGACAGCTTATCTTACCTCTTAATTATTCTCATATTCATAATGAGAGCGGTTTTGGTGTTTACAAGGAATTTGAAGATGCTCAAGTAATAACCAGTAGATTTCTAATAAACGAGCGGATTAATTTAGAACACCTTTCAATTTTTCAAGATACTACTCTGATCCCTTCCTCTGCGAATCAAATAATTTTTTCTACAGATTTTGATGCATTCTTACAATCAAAATTAGAGTCATATCTTTCCTCTTCTATTGTTGCCTCATTAAGCTGCGAATTGACGCTAATGGTTGAGGATCCCATTAACCCTGTATTAATAATATCTGACGAAATTCTCTATAATGAGTGGAAAAATGATTATGAATTAAAGGACCTAAAGCTATCCCCTACATGGAGTAAAATATCTAATGAGATCTTATTCGAATCCAAAGCAAACTCTAGCTCTTTGAACCGTATAAATGGCTTGGATTTTTTATCATTTTCATTAGATGACAAACAGGAATTCTTCAATACCCTATATACTTTATTTAATCAGAGTTATGAAAATTGCTATTTAATATTGGAGTGCACACTTGAAACTCTTAATCAGCCAACAATTACCAAGACTAAGGGAATACATCTTTGGTTTAATGAATTGGCACTAGATTTCCAATGGGAAAATTCTTTCGGTATTCAAACAGATCATTATAGCTTTCAAAAATCGAAAGATCCCGAGACATTTTTTGAGAAAATCACCTCGCCCGTATCGATGAATGTATTATCGGATTTTGGCCTCCAAATAGATGAGAGAGAAGATTTCCTCGCCTTTTCATCGATCAGAAAATATTACCAGTTGATTAATAAAAGTGGAAATGCCCATCAATATGCGTCATTAAGTTATTCTCAATATAATCTGACATCCTCAGAATGTATAGGTTATCAAATTGATGACAGTAAGTTTATACTTGATGGGCCTCATCTTGAGGGGAATGTTGATTTATTATCACCATTTCTTTATAGCAATCAAACAGCTAATTATTCACTTAAAACACGTATAAAAGTACTTCCATATTTCACTTTTAATGGTGAGATTATACCCGAAGAAGTTAAAATCACTTTTACGTTATACGATCAATTTAATATTCAAGTAGGTACCAGCATTAATCCGTATTCTATTTCATTTAGTAATTTTAATTGCGAAGACTTTAGTATTTCTAGGGATAAAAACGGATCGCCATACTATGTATTAAAGAATCCAATAACAATAGACTTGGTTGCAACTAACATCATAACAAACACAGATTATCTCTATTTTAAGGTGGGATTAGATTTTTGCAACTCCTTTGCAGTTCTGGATGATATAAAAGATGACGATCAATGGGGAATTTTAATCGATTCGTTCAAGCTTGAATTTGTCCAAAATAATATCTTTCCCAATCGAACAGACTATTATACATATTTAGAGGAAGAGGGGCTCCCATTTCCTAATCATAATCCTGCAAGCTATCCCGAGATCCCCATTCCCTTTGAAAATTTAACAATTAATAATCATGTGATCAGTGAAACCACATTTTTTAATGAGAATGTTAATCTTTCAATTGAATGTGATTATACTGAAGAGATTAATTCTATTCAGTTTCACGTGAATAAATTATTAGGCACTCCCGCCATATATGAAGAGAATGGTTCAGAATTGTTATGGTCTAATTTATTCATGTATAAACTCTCACGGCGATCTAACGGTTCTTTGTATTTCAAAACTGACAAAGTCACTTACTCCTTCTATGATGGCTTTTACATTAACGATACCTTTTATTATGAGAACGCGATATTATGGAAGGAACAATTGATCCCTTTTATTGATTTGAATATAATTGCAATAGAAAAGATAGTAACTAATCATGGAATTCAAATCCCTTTTATCTTTGATGCGCAAAGTCAAGAAATTACCTTTGATCCAGATGATTTGCTACTAATTAATCAGTCCAAAAAGCTGAGATTGGAGGGAATAATATGCGATACCAGGTGGCAGACTGACTTTACGCCTAATGGTAGTATTTGGTCGTTAAAAGAATTTAATATTAGTGAGTATTTAATATCTGAAACTGAATGGTACGAACACATTTTTGGATTTGACAATCATCCTATTCATTACGAGCAACCGATGCAAATTCAACGCGATACCTTTGAGTTCTATTTTACTATCGAATATAGTAATGGAACAATTCTCTATACTCCTCGATATTGGGGTCGATTTGATAAATTACCAGCTACAGGCATATTTGGAAAATTAATGATGAATTCTCTTGGTGAAACTAAATACGTGAATTGGCCACTTGGAAAAACGGGAAGCTTCGGCAATATTTTATTCGGAACGTCGAATGCTGAACATAGAACTCTTTTTTTTACCCCTAACTATGTAAACAAGGATGAAACTAATTTTTATAGAAAATTTGAATGTGCTGCGATGAATAATATCAAAAATATCCAGATTTTCAGTCAACTGAATCAATCTATTGGTTTTATGAGACCAGATCAGAAGGCTAATAATTTTAATTATTATTCCTTGGAACTCAATTCTTTTGATTTCGATGAAGGATACAATTGGCTCTATGCAAAGATAACTGATCTTGCCGATAATACGGAGATTCTACCATTAAAAATTTTTGTTATTAAAGAATATAATCATATTCTGAGTCATAATTTGGAGTTCGGCGAGATTTTGTATTACGACTCAGAGCGGAATTATACTGAAGATCCTCATCTTTTTTATGGATTTTTAAGTAATTGGAATGAGGAGATTCGAAAATTTAATTCTTCAGTAACATTAAGTTATTATAATTTTCAAGAGCAAATTTGGGTTCCTCTTGGCACAAGTCCGATTACCGAAGGTGCATTTACGGTCGTATGGGAGGATTTAAATACTTATTTTTATTCCCTTCTGTCCCAACAACGCGGATATTTGCCAGTAAATATTACTTACAATGAGCGCCCTCCCACCTATTTCTATGGATCGTATGGTTCGTTTAATAATCCCCAAACCTGCTCTCCATTCTTAATTGATAAGTTCGGAAGCGTGTATATTTATGCATTTAACTATTTTACACAAGAATGGTTCATCAATTATACAATCCAATTAGGATTTTCCCTTATAGATTTTCAAATTCATGCAATAGATTTGAACAGTGATTCGAGAACCGATTTAGTTTTTTATAATGAAGAAACTGCAGAACTGTTATTTTACAAATTCAATCCTCAAACAAATTCATTTGATTTTGGAACTAAATTGAATCTAAATGAGGATGTTATCTACCCCCACCCGATTGATTGTGTTATTTTGCGTGCTTTTGAATTTGAACGTGACGATATTAATTCTTTGAAGTTATATCTTGCAATTAGTAATAAATCCAATAATGCTAATTATCTTATCCAGTTTTTATTTGATACCGACCTACATTGGATTCAAGAAAAGGATACCCAATTACCTGCTAATTATTATATTTCTACATTAAGCCGATTTAAGAACCAATTAATAGTAGGAGCAATCTCCTATCAGACTTTTGAAAAACCCACCTCTGCTTTATTCTCTTTAAACACAGATTTAATTGGGGGAATTACTTTAATCGATGGTGAACTCAAAGGAAAGATTGCATCTATAGTCTCATCTCATACTAAAGAGCAAGATATTTTAGTTATTGGTCTATTAAAAGAAGAATATCATGAAGCCGATGCAATTTGTTATTATGTCTATGATGAAGAGAATTTACGATGGAAAACGCCAAGATTGTCGTTTTCACCAGAATCAGGATTGTATTATACTGATCTTCTTGATTTTAGACTCCGTGGTATTTTAAATGCTAAAGAGGAGGACATGGAGGCGGTCATAATAGCATCTTCCCAAGGTCTATATCGAACCAAAGTGTATGCTGACACTATTGAATATGATTATACACCCCTTATGTATGGAGCTGATCAGTTTCAGGCACACGTTATTCTTGAACAAGTCAATGAGAATAATCAGACTTTTCACATTCCACTCACTCACGCCCCTATATACTCAATAAAAAACGTAATGAAGAGTATTAAAGTCTATGAGGGAGGGGCTTATTCTTATGATCAAATTGAGATGGTAGATCCTGAAGCCTTCTATATTAGCCAAGATAAAAAAGAGTTAATAGGGAGATTGAATGTGTATGATTGGATTTCGCATGTGAGCTGTTTTGAAGTTCAATATTATTATGAAACAGCATTCGCTCAATCTTCTATCAATTTAGCAACTGGGAATAAAATACAAGAGGAGTTTCATAATGAACCCTTATCTCTTTCAAATTCCCACAGGAAGGGAGAAGATTTACGATTTCAGCTGAAACATTTCACCGATGATTGTTGGACATTCGATTATGGGACAGATTATGATTGGAATTCACAAATAACCCCCGTTGCGAGTGGAATACCCTATCTCATGCGCCCAGGGAGGATGATTAATAGCGGAATTTCTCTAACTAGCGATTTAGCATCCTTAAGCGAGTTTAACAACTTACGAATGAACTATGGAACCATTAACCATAATGGATTTGATACAATTACTTCCGGCGCACAACTCTCTCAATATGCAACGGGACAGGATTTACATGATTTCAGCTCCTACCAAAATCTATATTCAAATTCTTATATTGAATCCGTATGGGCAGAAAATTTAACATTCTCTAATTCTGTTGACTTTCGTACAGATAATATTGATTTTTCCGAAATAACTGCACATTTTACAGAGCAGAGCAACCTCATGGATCTACTGAATCTCAATACAAATGTTTTGGCGTATGAGCCTACGATTACTGAAGTAACTGTATATAATGCTTTTGGAAAAAATTTATATTCAAACTCGGCAATAATCGAAACCTTGACAAATATGGATGAGAGCTTACGACTTTATCAAAATCAGCCTAAAGCAGCTGAGGATATGTTTATTGATATTTCCTTTGCTTTAGATAATAATGAGGATTCTGATAGCATTCAAGGAATACTAATATCAACATCTTTTGGACATGTGATATATCCTATGAATCCATTAGCGAGTCTTTCAGATTTCGTTCTCAATGAGGAAAACATCAAGATTTCGTTAATCGAAGAAGGCACAAGCATCCCCGAAACAATATCGTCATTTGCAGCCTCAAATATTATTCTTGATAATGGGATAAATGGAGAAATAAAAAAGTGGTTTAAGACCTATAATTTTGGAAAATCTATTTATTCAGATACTTATGTTGCTGGCGAATACTTTAAAGTCAGTAATAACCCTATGAAAGCGAATTTCCTTTTTCCAACAGATAATTATATCGATTATGGGATTTTCTCTAAAAATGATGATAATAAATTTCAATTTCAGTATGTTGGGGGGCCTACGCTACAAAATCCCTACTACCGCAAGCAAAATCTCCTCGAAGAACATATTTACGATTATAACTTTCTCAAGATTACCAAACCGCAACTTACAAATGGATTTGTTGAGGATGGGAAACTAACTTTTCGAGTTCAATTAGATGGATATAATCCAAATTTTCTCTCATATCTCAAAAACTCTGAAAAAGCAACCGAATTAGTACTAAGGCAATTCCAATGTATTGTTCTTTCTGATAAGGATAACATCAACAATGTTGATGTTGATTTAATAGGTAAAGCAAACGCCCAACGATCTAAAAATCAAGGCATACTCCTTGAATCAGGGGGTATAAAATTGAATAATCAACAAAAGCAGTATCCTTCCAAAGAGTATATTGACCATCATCAAGAAAGGAAGTATCGGGCAGCAATTACCTTCCATAAGGATGAGGAAACAGCTGATTATTTATACATTGGGATAGCAGATTACCAGTATCAGTATGATAATATACATCTTCTATCTGAGGGCGCCCACTTATTTGAGATCGTATATGATGGATTAGAGTGGCAGTTATTTATAAATGGAAATCTAAAAAATGGGTTTGAGCCCCAAAGTATCGTAGAATTATATCCTACTATATCAGTTCCTTCTGGGTCGGTAGAGATTTTAGAAATTAAAAATCAAGTCTTTGATCAGATTAATTACCAAGATCCAACATTGTGGGAACGAGATTATTTATATATAGATTCAATGAATATTGATGGAAAAGCTAATGGTAATCATAATTTTGACTATTCTACACTAAATGCTAATCAAGAAATTATATATACCTTCAATGATTATTTATATGATTTCGAGTCTGTTTTCGATGATTTACGAATATGGATGGATGCTGGACTTACAGAATATGAAGGCCAAAACAACTTAAGCTACTCTCCTACCTATCCTATTTTCGCGTGGAATGAGCCCACTTCTACCTATGATATCAATAGGTATACTAATTCTATATCTGGGGCAACTCATGTCATGATAAATGGACAACCCTATTCAATAAATGGTATGGATTTAAGTAATTTCATAAAATACCGTGATGATGAATGGGTTCGGGACTTCCATGGATGGTTTGATAATAAAAATCCAACGCTTCATTTCACAGATTTTGGTTCAATTTCAAGTCATATTTATTTAGCTGATATTTCTTTAGAATATAAATTCCGGTATACCGCAGATGTCGATAATTGGCATTATCCGGCAATTTATCTATATTTTAATACTTTAGAGACGTTTTCAGACACCTATTACAAATTTCCTATAGAAATGGAACCTGATTGGAAAAAAGCCAATCACTGGGAAGAGCCGTTGGATGAAAGTGATTATGCTCTCGATCAAAACGATCTCTATTATCGCTACTATGACTGGGATTATGGAATGAGCGGATGGTATCAATCTGGTATTGTTAAGCAATTAAACCTAGATATTAATAAAGTATTTCCATATACCGACTCATTTCATTTTGACACAATTCAAGTGAGCGACTTCCATGATTGGCTTGGTCCTTGTAGCACTTTCTTGGATGTCGATCGCTTCAATATACGAGCCACTTATTCTTCTCAACCAGTGACTTCAAGAAATATCTTACACCAGTATCAAAATTCAAACATCAACTCTTATGTGAAAAATAAATTTTACGTAGTACAAAGCGATTATTCGAAATATAGTCTACGAGAAGAAGAAAATATTAACCTCTCAGATTTTCACGTGTTCGAAACGTCAGATGATCTCAACTCAGTTTCAGATGTGTTATATTCCAGCTCATTTGGATCCAATACCATAAGTTTTGGAATAGGATCGAAGGTTTTTTATCCCAATTTCGTACAAAAGGGAGGAATATTTTCGGTAAATAATCATCTTAAAAAGTTCTATATAGTTCCTAAATTATACAGTACAGAAGGTAAAGGGAAAAGTAATGAAAATTATCCCTATCAAGCTTCATATTGGCACCAACAAGAATTTGTTACCCCACTTCCGTTCACTATTGAATTTACTGATTTGACGCAAGAGGAAGTTTTTGATCTTTCAGAGATTAATTTTCAATGTGAATTCAATACCTCAGTAGTAGACTTTCACAGTTGGTCATGGAGGCCTTATATTAAAATATATCATCCCGGGGAGAGTATATGGCTTCCGTATCGTGGACGTCTTCAAGCGGGAAATAAAATTCTTTGGGATTATATGTATGATTATATACCCTATAATAATTATGATTTAATTCAACTAAATCACCCTAAAAACCACTATTTTGAAATAAAGAATTCCTTGAACGATACCTGCATAATAGAATTTACTCTTACTAAAGATCAATATCCAGAATTAGAAAGTTTACTTAGCTATCAAGAAGGCTCTGCATTTCTCACAGTACTAGCGGAAGTTTATACTATTCCAGGAGTATATGGGGAAACAGGATGGAATATTGAATATGAACAAATAGACACGCTATTTATGAGAAAGAGTATCATTAGTCAAGTGACATTGAAAAACGTGATCCTCCGTAAGTTCTTGACCTCCACTATTTTTAAAAGGACAATCTTTAGTTCAGAATCTTTAACACCCGACAATTTACCACTAAAACCAGTGGATAATTATCTAGATCTATATGAGCTTTTTGGTTCTGATTTAGCTCAGGAGATAGCGCAAGTTGCAAATGTATTTGGGATTATAAAAGATACATCATTATCAAGACCATTAGCACCCGATCAGTGGAGTTTTGTACAAGCTGAAGGAAAGATCTATTTCTCAGTCGATGCTTTATTAACCTATGATCAGTTCAATTTTACCTATGAACGATGGACTGATTTAATTCCTTTAGGAAATGGCAGATTTGCTCCTCCATTCGGCGGGTTTGAAAATATCACGCTGATCGAACAAGTAATCGGCGTTAAATCCGACGGGACAATAGACTTTTTTCCTAAGATTTTTGAAAGTGGGACTCTCTCATATGCGCAATATGAGCCTTATTATTTTCATTTGGGAGAGGATGGCTCGGTTGAATATATTACGTTTGCACCACATATAGATACAACTGTATATGAACAGATTAAAGGAGTTGTTCACGATCGTGGGGATTCGGGCACTCTTAAGTATGAAAATACGCAACATTTCATCAATAATAATACGCTACGATTTCCTTTTTACATGAATATCTCTGATGCCTTTAAGTTTACGAACCTATCGCTCAGTTTTGCTTTTGAATCGGGATTTGTAGGCGATGAAAGTATCACAAGTATTCTACCGTATAGTGATTATGCGTTAGATTTAATATTTTATTCTCTCATTCAAGAAACCCAAGAAAGCATTTTTATAGGATCTCTTACCATAGGGGACCTTCTCTTCGATCAATCTACGTATGGATATCAGGCATATTCTCTTGAACAGTTAGAGCTTTTTAAGACTTCACTGGATAAAGATCTTCTCATTACAGCATTTCAAGGAGGAAATATGTTGCTCTTAGAAGCTCAATTTAGTTTTCATGGATCTCATCATGGAAAATGGTTTGAGGGCGATTTTATGACGAATATAAACGATCTGCATTTAGAATATTACCAAGAACCTGCAAATTTCTCTGATTTTAGTGAGTTTATAACTAGTCCCCCACATTCGTTTAATGTTTCAATTTCCGAAAGTGAGTATATAGACGCAATTTCCTTTACTATGAATTATTCTTCCATTCCATATATCCAAACGTGGGCTTACGCTTTCGAGCAAGAAGATAATCGGTGCTATTTAGAATCCTTAGATATATACGATCACTCGATAGAGATTCAACTTTTCGATATTTATCAAGAGGTTTGGATTTCAGGAGAACATCTTCTCCTTGATGGTGGCGATAAAAACCCTCTCAGCTATACCTATCTAATTCAGAATTTGAATTGGAGTCACTTCCTTATTGCAAAGGATAAGTTAGGTGAATATGAATTTAGATACCGATTTATCATTGACGCTTCGGCAATTGAAGGGTATAATTTACTCACCGCGCATATTGATATAATTAATTTTCAGATTGCATTATTTTATCACCCCAAATATAAAAATATAACTCTCTCTCCAGAAGTGCGGTTTTCTGTAGATCTTTCGGAGATACTTTCTAACAATACACAATCAATTGAGGAGTTAAAGATCTATCTCAACCTTGATTATGGAATAAACTGCCCTCAAAATTTTTATCCGCTTTTGCGTTATACGGAGGATATCCAAGTATATCTCAATATAAAGGGAGAGAAGGTGCAAATGATTGAAAAATTAGGTTCGATTATTGTTTTGGACGATAATTCATTTCCAAATTTAAGCAATGCTCTACACTACCGCAATGGGCGTTATTATTTTGACTTTATACTCGTCTACCAATGGCAACTTGAAGGAGTGGATAATCTACGCATATATTCTATAGATTCAATCCAGACATTTATTCAAGTCCGAAATATCCACTTGGAAGCAAAAGTGTATGCTGTCAAAAAAGAACTTATTTCACCTATAGATATTGGAAAGGGAGGGCAGATAGTATACAATGATATTTCTAATGATGGATTGTCAGATATAGGATTTATGGGGGGTTTTATTGAGATAAAAGAGTCTAAGACGACAAATTTGATTAAATACTCTTGCCACTACAGTTATGATGCGAACAATAATTATAATTTCGAGTCTATAGATCCAGAAATAATCTTTGCAGAATACATTTATGATTTACCCATATTCACTCCCAGAAGATCGAATTTTCTCTTCGCTGATTCCTCGATAGTCCCTAAAAAATTGATAATCGGAAATCAGATTCAACTTAATCTTACCACCGATGAGTATATCGATTCGGCAATTCTATATTTATCCGAACCAAGGATAGAAATCGGATCTTTTGAAAAGGGAAATGCTAAAAATTCATACTTTTTTTATAATTGGACCGATATCCAAGAATTTTTGATACCCTATTATCATTCGGGAGAGGAAATCGAGATTATCATAGAATTATATGATGAAGCCCTAGGGATTTCTGATATTCTATTATATACTTGCTTGTTAGATTTTGAAGCACCGACAATTAACATTCAATATGGAGATGGGACTACTGACTACCTTTCAGAAAAAATCGCGAGTCCTTGGACCACCTATACCTTAAATTACAGTGATAATTTAGAGGCTATCATCCTTAATCCTAAAGATTATTATAACTATAATTATTCGATTATGTTTAACCTACGTATTTTTAATCATAGTGACATATTAGTATTTACTTCCGGGTTTCACCTAATTGAAAACTTGAGAGAGAGTTTATACAATTTAGGTGTTCCTGTTGAAGGCTTTACGAACCCAGAACAATATTATTACGTCATCGAATTTAAAGCTATTGACGCGGCGCGAAATTGGAATTTAACATCTTCATATCACAAAACTCTAAATAAAATTATGGTGTCCAGCCAACTTTTCGTTGACTTTCAAAATCAGAGTTTGAATATGAATGCCCTTTACGAGGGAGAGCCTACCGGGATATCTTTTATTCTGAAGGATGTGGAAGGGAACGAGATTCAAAATATACCATTTGAACTTCGATCAGATATCTTCTTTTCGCAGCAACCAATGTGGGATGAGGCTAGTAAAACATATTACTTAAATATCACGAGTATCCAAGACTTAGTCCTCTATAGTGATAATTTATTTGATGGAGAGGTTCAAGCAAACTATCCATTAGAGGGAAACCTCAATTGGGAAATAATAAATGACTATTTCTATGCATTTGTAAAACATGCATCCCAGACCACTCCTTTATTACTGAATTATGAATTAGAGCCTTGGCAAGGGCATGTATCTCCACTAGGATTTTTCATTAAGATTATGATTCCTTATAAATATTCGACTCATTGTACGATTGACTACCTAAAGATCGATTTTGAGGATAACGAACAGCAAGTATTTTCATATCATCTGACGGCGCTTCAATTGGATTCTTACTTTCATCATGGGGCTAAGTATAAAAAATTAATTCCGGGATTGGGAGAGGTGCTTGAACTGCCACTCTATATCGAAATTGCTAAATTAGACGCTTCGAACCTCCAAGTAGCCTTTAATCTCTCCCAAATTAACGAAATTTGGTTTAGCATATTTGACACTCCTGAATGGCCTAGTGGATGGGAAGATTCAGCTTATCAGACGTTTGGCATTTCAGAAATACGTTTTTATACTCTTCTCTCCGAGAGTTTAGAATTCTCCTCTCCCCTCGATTCAATCTCTTTCCCTACTCAATTAAATCCTTTTTCATTTCGTATTGAAAAATATTGCGGAGCATTTACAGAGCTCGAGGTTTATCATGATCAAGCAAAATTATCCTTTTCTACTCTTAATGTTATACCCTTCAGTGAATCAATCGATTATTACTTTCGTTTTGACCACCAAATTGAACCTTCCCCAATCTATGAACTCTCGACTCCTATAATGGGGTTATACGATCAGTTGTCCGATACTCTCCTTGGGCTTTCCCTCTTAGAATGGGACAGTTCGATGCAAAAATATCATTGTAGATTCATGTTAGCGGAAGAGGTGAAAAAACAAGGAGTCGAAAATTATCGATTACAATTAAAATTAGTAAAAAGCTCACTGCAGGAATGTTATTCTGCATTCGACTTATTAAGTGTGGATCTTGTCCCTCAATCTCTTTCTCAAATAAACTTATGGAACGAGAATGAAATTATCCTAAATGATGCCTATGAATTTGATCTGAACACAAAGTACACAATAGAATATGGTACTGAACTCACGCTGAAAGGTTATGTGCTTGACAATTCTACCTATTACTGTCATCGAGAAGTGATACCTTATAAAGCAAGTGATCCCTTGCGAACTTCCCGAACAGAATATCTTATCGATTTGTATGGATTGATAGGAGATAGTAATTATATTGATACGCGGAATTTCATGTTGGAATATGTTGATAAGAGTGATTTTAATACTATTAAACCATTACTTGAGGTAATAGAAGGAAGAGTGTTCTATTATAGTCATTCTACCAGTATTAATTATGCAAGGATTGAGTATAAAAATTATTATCATAACACATACCACAACCGTTTTGTACTAATAGTCGAGTGGAACAAAGATAAGGAAAGCTATATTTTATTTGACACTGACTTTCTGTTAACGTATAAGGTTAATCAAGGAAAGAAGATATTTCCTGTAACTTTTGAGCCCCAGGAGAATGATTATACTTCCGTAAACTTTTTTCAGTATAATTATAATATCGATGATTGGAAAACATCGAGTTGGATTGAGCATGAGATTCTAAATTTGGACTTGACTGCGGAAAATAGCTCCGTTTTTACTTCGGTTTCGCCGACCAACACTATTATAATCGAGTCCTCATCATCTGAATCTGCAATTGTAGATTGCCTTCAAGTCTGGAAAAGTTCCGGACCATATCAGTTTATTCCCTTGGATTCGTCGCAATATCAATATCAGATTATAAATAATAATGGAATCGATGCTCTTCAACTCAGCTATATGGGTTCTGGTCCAATCGACTTGAAAATTGAGTATTTATACCTCCCGCCAATAACCTTGGATTATAAAGTAGTGGAGTGTATGGAACCCACGACTGAAATCCAAGTAGGGACAGCAAATGGCTTTGTAGGGCTTCCTTTTGAATATAGTACTGATTATGAGTTTAGAAATGAGGATTTCGCAACTATACGATTTTATTCCTTTATATCACAGTTGCCCAAAGAATGTAGCTTAACCAATAATTATTTTATCTCCTACTTTGGGCAATTACAACGACCACTTAATTTAGCCCAAAATCTAATCTTAGAGATATTTGGTTCAGATGGGATATGGAAGGCAGTTGGTTCAATACCTCTTCAATCTAATGGTGAATTTAATCATATTTTTCATATTGGACAAGGAAGACATGCACTAAATCTTCCAATAGGTCAAGAAAATCATATGAGATTAATTTATTTTCCTCAATGTCTAGCGAATCCTCAAAAGGTCTATGAAAAGGTCGAATATCCTTTTGATTGCGTCTATGATACCTCTCAGTCCCTCATTCAACCATTTACTATCACTATTGAAGGAAAGGAAAGCACTATTGAATACATCCCTCACGAGTTTAGCAATTCAGTTGATCGATGGGCAATAATACACTCGCGTGAATATACCTCTACGACACATCCCGATGAGAGATTACACATAAATGAACCCTACACCCATCTAGATCTTCATAAGACGATCAGTGATGATTACACATTACAGTTTAAAATAACCGATAAGCTAGGAAATCCAATATCCAATAATTTGGCGTGGTTAGAAATTGGAATAAAACCAAAAGCGAGTATCAATTATAAGTTATTAAATTGGAAAACAAAGAATGGAAAATATCTCGATTCTGAAGCGTTAGGTACCACTTTTGTTATGGAAAATGGCTATCTCATATGTAAAGGACCCGGAATCGAAGGGGTCAACTCTCCGATGTTTAATCGCCCTGAGGTCTATGAATTTCGCGATTCTGAGACCCAAGGGAGCGTATTATACTCCTCTTATTACTGGGATTATGCGATTACAGATGCTAATGGTTTGGCCATGTTTAATGTATCGTTTGATTGGGACGTTCTCCAAGACTTTAACCGTATTTTTAGTACCAGTATAAATAGTGGAGGAGCTATTAGCCTTGCTACATTAACCGATTATAGACTATATATTCGAGTAGTTCATGCCCCTATCTTTAATTTAAAGGATATGGCATTTGAAAATGCTTCAAAGCTACTATGTTCTCGAGAAAATAAGGTATTTGATCAAGCTCGTATGATGGAGCTTGCCAATTATAATTTAAAAGAGACAAGATCATATAAGGGTTCTTATGCATCAGGATTAATTACATTATATCCCGAAGATATACTCTTAGGAGTGCCTGATTTATTGGTATATCAAACGGGGATGGATTATAACAATATATTTAGTTTTCAAATAGAAACTGTGGAAGCTAATGCCCTTCCCGATACAGAATTAAGGACTATCCATCAGCTTATAAACTCATTCGATTCAGAGCAACTAATCCCTGAAAAGAATAAGGATGAAAAGATAGTGCTTGAGGGAATTTCTTTAATATGCACTATAACTGATTATGAAGGGAATAACCCTTTTGAGCAAGGGCCTCCTCAGTTTATTGCGTATACAAATAAATACGGGATTGCTACCTTCAATAGGAGTACAGGACTGACTGATTATTATTTATCTCAACTAGAACCCGGAGTATATCGGATTAACATTTATTCAGGAGGGACCATATTAACAAAAGAAATGTATAGATTCAGTACATTAGAAGTGCGCCCTCCCAATTACCTAAAGTTTGGTGAGCCAACAATTAATCTTGATTTACTTAGCTGGTTCGATTCTGCTTGGGGTGGAGCCTCTTTTGGAGAGGATTATTGTGTATATGAAGACATCTATCCTCGGCTTACGGGATATCTCGCTACCGACCACACTGCGGAGGGTTTAGAAGATTATATACAAGTAAGGTTCTATGCGCAAACGAAAGCGATAGGTTCGGAGGAGGATTGGAGTGAGTGGAAAGATCTTGGGGAAGAAGCAATCTTCCTTAGTTCGCTTAAGTATGATGGATTATACTATTTTGAGTTTCCATTGGGATTTGATGGAGATTATTTAATGGGAAATGAAGTTCGGTTCAATGTTACCGCTGATGGTTCTTATAATCAATCCGGGATGGTCCAAGAAGCGAGAACTAAAGATCTCTACATTTTTAATCTTTCTATCATAACCTCTCAACTACGAAGTGACGCAATAATAATTGATTCTTATCGCGATGGCGATAATCATCTTCTAAGTTTAGGTCAGCGAGAGAATGAACCATATGGAGTGGAGTACTCATTTGCTTATGAAGGAAAATATGCCTATGGAATAGAGAATACTGATATTTTAGTAAAACTAGCTGGATTTGAAGACGGCTCACTCGAAATAGTAGAAGTGCACGGAATGAAACGTTATATTGAAACAAATTTATCTGAGTATGTTGATTATCATGTTGAATATTCCGAAGATGGGAACGAATATCGCATTGTATTGCATACTGAGTTAGATGAAGGCTCTGAGATAGATATTGTATATTCAGCAGATTTTAAGGCTGCATACGTAAAGGAATTTGAATTTTCAGAAGAAAAAGGATTCATTCACAGTGCCATTATTTTAAATTCTCTGTGTTTGTCTCATGACATCTATCATAGTTATTATTATTCACGGTTTAATGAATCGTATACTGTTGGACCCGATAAGAGGATTATCTTAAGGAAAGGTTTTGAGGGAATCTCGTGTGCTGATGTTCAAATTAATTCGATTGTCACATCATCAGGTCAAAATATAACCGATTCTTATACTCTTATAGATTTAGGAAATCAAATCGGATTAGAGTTTTCTGGTGTATCTCCTCAAGTCGTTACTATATTCTATGGGATAGCAACCTATGAGCTAGCCCGAGGTTATCAACGAATTGGGTTTGGTATGGAGGAAGCTATACGTAAACTCTCAAGGCATGTTCCCTCGCATCGTTTATATGACTCGCAATCAGATAATTATTTAGAATTAGCTACACTTGCCGAGGAGCCCATTAACGGAGTAGAAGAGAAATCTTCTGCGATAATTATCCCACTCATGAAGGATAATAAGACGACAATTGAAGTTCACCAACTGAGTTTACTATATGAAACTGAAATTTCAGGAGTCATATTTCTTGATGGGTGCGTTTTAGAAAATTCTGTCCAGAAGCTACCAATTTTGGCTACCATTACATTTACCACCGAAAATGGAGAGGAGTATTTTGATTTCATCACCATTGATCCCTCAAGCGGAGTCATGCGCTGTCCTTTTGAGATAAATTTGGGACCAATTTATGCGGTAGAGGGTTATACCATCTTTGATATGACCATCGATTTTCTAAGTTATGGTGAGGAGGAAGACGTTATCCAGTATCTTATTTTGGATGAATTGGTCCTTAAAGCGGATGACAGAATTTTAGAAACAATCTCTCGTTCGATGAACGATGCCCAAGGTAACCTAAAAGTAAGTGAGGTAATTAGTAGCCCAAATTACGTTCAAATATTTACGGATCGATTAGATGATACATATGGCATAATTGATGATGCATGGTTAACTTTAGCAGTAGAAGGGTTTGATAGTTATGGTGAATTAGTGCACCTGTATCAGAGTGGTAATAATAGCTTAGTGTTTGAATATCAAGATGATAACGAATTTTATTTTCAAAATAGAAAGGAACATGATAATCGCTTAGTAGATTCCTTAGGGGTTCACCTCAATGCGTATAATTTAGATCTTCCCGAGTATGTCCAAGGAAAAGTCAATTTATATGCTGGAAAAGGAAAGCATGTCTATGGTGAGGTGTTTGAACAAGATCAGAGACATTTAATGAATTGGTTTGACGACTATATTGTTATCGTCAATGAGTTTGAAGGCCAGACCTTTTCTCTTTCCCATTTACCTCTCACTAGCGAAGAATTATTGGTAGAGGGAGAAATCTATCTGCATCATAGGATAAATATTTCTGAATCTCATACTGTAATAAATGAAAACTTATCAGCAGGTGTAGAATTTGCACTATTACTCCCTGAAAATTCAGCACGAATAAGCTCTATTGATATAAGCTATATAGATAGAATAACCTCACCATGGGATTGGGCTGAATCATGGCAAGGGTTTAGTTTGACACAAGAGGATTTCGAGGGTGTAGATAAATATCATCCCGAATATGCCACTTCTTATAGTCCTTCCATTGGGTTGAATTCGAATGATTATGAACTAGTATATACTGAACGTGGAGAACCCCAAATAAACTTTTATATTACTGCTGATGATGTAGCAGATAGATTAGGAGGAATGGTTCTCCAAATTGACTTTCATATTAATTATCGTTTTACAGAGCTTGAATATAAAGTTACCGAAGGCCACAATACCTATGATTCTAATCTCCAATGGAAATATCCGATAGGATCGCCAAGTAATTGGCGGGCATTTGCATATCATCCAGATCTTGCTCGAGACGGATGGTTTAACGTATCTTATTATCATTTAAGCGAATATGCCCCCTTTGACGATTTTAAATCCCAAATAAATGAAACCTTTCGGTTTTATCCCCGGGAATACAACACGACTGAATTTCTGTTCACTAAATTTTCAGGTACTCCTTATGAGGTAACTATCGATTTATCGCAAGGTGGAGAGTTTCAAGGTCGATGGGACGATATAAGACCCTTTTCAATGACTTTTCAAACAACTTCTGGAGAACGGATGGTTAATCTGTTCCGTAATTGGCGTCAATCAGTTTCAGATGAACCAATATTCACTTTTGAGATTAAACCAGAATATCTACTAGATTATCAAATTATTGAGAATTCGAAAGTATTATTTACTTATTATTATCTAAAGGATAGCTTAAGCTACTATTCTGATTATGATGATATTCTATACGGGGAAGGGTATCATTTTAAGTTAAAAGATACCTCTGGCTCGTATATAGAAAATTCCGATCAATATATATTAAGTATCCAAGGAAATAATATAACATTTAGAGATGAGATCCGAAATATATTAGAGATCGGGGAAGAATTCACCGTTGAGATGGAAATCAAGACGAAGGGGGGACTATTAGACACCAAGCATATCTATTATGATATCCAACCGTGGGAAATGACCTTTTACAACAAGATTTATCCTTTTAGTGGGGGTTCAATAATCGCGCCCTTATATTATAATCTATCTTCGGCATATCAATATCAGCTCGCGGTCAATTATCGATTAATAGAAAAACCACTTATTACCTTAGATTATCATGTTCCTGTTCTATCTGGCGATGGGACCGCAAGATTTAGCCTCAACTATAATACTCCGGTCGTTATAGGCGAGGATCCCGTTCTTTTTGCTTTCTATTACGATAGTTACGATAATAAAATCTACATCGATGATTCGCATTTGTCTTATGATCCCTTGAACCGAGATGTTATTATTCAATTTAAGTCTCGAAACAATTATCTTTATGAAATCGGTGAAGGACAATTTTTAGGTGAGAAACGATCGGATAAACTCTATTTTGAAATGAGTGCCGATCTGCACAATAAATATAAGCATTCTCATGACTGTGTATTTAATCTTTTTACGAACCAGATAATGTTAACCAACTGGTCAGTAGCCCAAGATCCTAGTAGAAATTTATTTGCAAATTTCGACTCCCCCCATTTTATCTACGATACATCATCGAATAATGATATCACTAAAGGAGTCGTACAACAAATCTATGCCGTTCTTAATGCTACAAATCAACTCATATACCATTTAGACGATGAGTTGAATAATCCAGAAAGTGGATGGACTTCATATGATACTCTTATTTTTAAATTAGGAGTGATTAACCCAGATGTTCTTTCCTATCTCCGAGTTGAATTTTTTACGACTTATAATGATCGCAATTACCAAATAGCAGAGGCGAACATTACACTTGATATGATAGACGATTCAGGAGTCGTGTATCTTCGCCTCCCCGATTCTCCAGATTTTGATAAATTCAACATCGAAAATCACGCCCGAATGATCTTTACTCCTATATTTTACGAAGCGAAAGATTTTGGAGCATTTTATTATGAAAAAGGCATACCTGTATACGAGTCCGTGGTATGGGATGAGAATGCTGTTATTGATGGCTATTTGCCGATAGATTTAGAACGAGAGGTCTTCTCGACAAACCAAAGTATACTTATCCTCAATGAGCGTTTTGAAATAATTAGTGTATTAACAGAGATTGGGACACGAATCGAAGAAATTGAATCCGCAGAAGCACGATCGTATTACGAAATTTCTTATAATAATATATCCATTCCAAATATTCTAATTGATGAGGCTGGAAACGAAATTGCTCTACGACACGAAGATGTTATTTTTTTAAAATATAATGCCTCTCTTCCAAAAACAATTGGTTTAACCGTAGAGGATATGGTTCTTCAACGTGCCCCTTATCTGGAAAATTATTTATTTGGACAATCCGATGAACCAAGTTATATCCCCTCCGCAGAAATAAGCTTATTAGGAGTAAATACGGATGGGATAAAGTATTCCATAGAAGAAGATTTAGTTGAAAGGCGGAGTAAGCTTATCGCATGGGAAAACAGGTTAGATTTAACACCCTTTGAGAATGAGTTTCTTGACACTTATAGAACTGCTCTAATTGAGGTTAATTTTGAGGAAATTGGCACTGCATTTAAAAATATTGATGGGAATGGTCTATCTCATGTGTATATCACCGATATTATGATTACATCCAATGATCCGCGATATCAGATTGTTATTGATTCCCTTTTTATGTTTGAGTTTGAAGAGAACGCGACAATTGCCGATTATGATATTGTAGAGGTTTACACTCGCACACATGAAGCTAAATTCTACGTTGGAAACTGGTCTGATATTTATTCTGAGAGCATAGTTTTCAATTCAGGAGATATAAGTCCCATTTATGCAAACGATCCTAACATAGATGAAACTTTATACTTTGATATATATGACAATATGGGTACTCATTTTTATTCTGGAGAACACCTAGGTGTATCATCCGATTCTTCTAATATCTATGAGATTACGTGGAATCCAGAATATAATCAAGAATATTACTGTCGTTATGAAGACTATCTTGGTGGAATAATAACTGAAAATGAATGGAGGGAATATTACGAGAGTTTTAATCCACATATTGATCGATGTAGGTATCTATATCTTGCTTGGGCGGATGCTGTCGCTTGGAGCGAGTGGCATATTCTTAATCAGCCCAATATTAATGAAAGTTCTTTGGAAGTTGAATTTGAATGGTATGATAAGGACCAAGAAGAATATCAATCAATTCTCTATGCCCAAGAAAATGATGAAATCGAAGTACAGCATATTGCAATCGAGCAGATATATGCTTATAATTATCACAATAGTTCAGGGTCATTTCATTTATCGCAAGATTATGGTCTTACTCAAAATGGAGTGATACTTTCGATTACAGGCACTTATTTCAATGAAACCCAGGTAACGTTTGCCCTATGCCAATCTTACTTCTTCTTAAATAAAAAATCAATTTATATTACTGCTCCTTCGGCAAGTCTTTTATCTGATTTCGAGACAATAGAAGTTATGATTGGCTTTACCTCAGGCTTAAAAATATCATCGGAATATACTCGCTTTAGGTTGCGGGAGAAAGCAATTATTAATCATCCTGAAGTCCCAATGTGGACTATAAATGATACCCTTAATATAAGATACGACTACAAAAGTTTTGACTTCGTTCTTTTACTTGAGGAATACAATATAGACGACGAGGATTCATTATTCGAGTATTTGGGGTATGTTAGGAATTCTAAGTTCATGCATGAGACCTTGGAAGGGATGGAATTTGTTATGCGGGCGCAATCTTATGATTTTGAGAGCTTTGAAGGTATCATTGATAAAAAAGCAATTTTGGAGTTAAAGGATGCTGATTACAATAGAGAGTATGAATATGTAGTGGAAAAACATGATCTCACCAATGATGGTGTATATAATGCTTTCAAATATGGCACACTTAACCCCGTAGGAGATATATCTTTTCACACTTATGATATTTCCATGATAAGTACTCAAACATTCGTCCAAAGGCATGGGGATATCCGAGAGACTGAGACGTTCGATCTTGACTTAGATCATTTCCAATACGATGCAAATGCACAAAAGACAACTATTAGCAACACAACAACTACGACTTACATCACTAGTTATCAGCATGTTATTCAAAAAGATCTCGATTTAGATGGGTATCTAGACGAAGAAGTAGCATTCGAATTAATTTTTACAAATATTGAGGTTGAATGTTATACTGAAAAATTAACAGATATTTGGTTTACGAAATTAGATGGATTTGATAGTGTTGCTTCTCAAGAGTATCTTCACGAATATTTGGTGAGTAATTACAGCTACTCTGATGTTTCCAGCTCGTTCATTTTTCGAGATTTTGCATATCGCGAGCTTATGAGCACTCGCGTCTATAAAGATGAATTTCCAAATGAGTTAGCTGACTGTTCCTCTCTCTACAATTTCGCGACTACTATTACAGATGTTTACAACCGGGATATAGTAGTGCCTGACCTTGAATTATTTTTTAAGCAATCTCATCCCAACGATGGAGTATGGGTAGAATTTGAAAGTCGTATAACAATTGAAGATGGTGTATATGCATCTGATAATTTACTATATTCAAATGAAACTATGCTCTTTCCCGGAGGGTATAGCCACATTTCCGGATTTAACGATCAAACGATGTTCTCTTTCCAAGTTATCAAAGTGACTCCTAAACAAGGCGTTTTTTATGATAACCAACCAGATAAAATAAGTGCTAAAAGAGAAGGAACTTATATGTACTTTGACAGCGACAGTGACGGGATCGCAGAAACTATCTACGTTATAGATGAGGATATGAATGTAATTGGAATTGGGTTTGATTATGATAAAGATGCGCTCTTTTTACCTAACAAGAAAATGCTTGTTGAACGTCACATGGTTAGCAGTAAAAATAGCGCCACAGGTGATGCAACTTTTAATATCTTGAATTATGCCGCAATTCGAAATTCCTATGGAGAGTTAATTACATTTAAGAGTAGTGAAGATTTTTACGATTTTGAGCCCACATTTTCAGATTCTCTTTTCGATCTCTGGAAAATCCGCTATTTAGAAAGTTCAAGTGAATTACTTCAAGAAAGTGCCGCAAAAACCGCATCCCAGTTTATTTCGCAAGTTTGGGATACACAACTTTTAGATGACATCATTTGGCAAATCGAAGCTCAAATAATCGCTATTGCTGGAGCGGCAGTTGGATCGGCGTTTGGTCCAGTGGGTGCCAAAGTAGGTTATGTTGTAGCATACGCTGTAGCCAATATTGTTCACGCAATTGCTAAACAAGCCGAACTTGAAAAACTTAGAATTGCCTATGACTACTATGATCGAGGGTATAAATCGGAAAAGATACTAACTGAGAAGTGGTGGATTGACGAGGCGTTTGGGGGTTTAAGCATCAAATCTTTATTTGGTACGACTCAAGGAATTTATGCTACAGTCAAAATTCGGACTGCAATGCATGATTATACAGGTGATATCATACTGGCCGGAGAAGCGTTAGATAAGACGTTTTATGGCACCTTAGATGATTATATCCCAGTTATTTTAGATTATGGCTTACAAACTCGCGCCTATACGGCATATTCAGAATTTGATCAATTTTTCTTGCAAGAATTTATGGAAGCGCGATATGGTATCTTTTGGAACACTGTAGATTATGTTAAACATCGTTTTAATACGATTGCTTACTTAGAAGAACAGGTGGCGAGAGCGACTACAGCAGCTCATGACCAGCCTTATGATCGTGTAATTCCTTACATGGTGGAGGGCATTCCCTTGCTTCAATTTGCAGAATCTTCTGGAAATGTCCCCTTGCCAGAATTTTATGAGCAATATCCCATGTATGTTTCTGAGGAGAACTATGACCAGAAAAAAAATCAAGTTTATCCAATCTATAAAATTTCTGATCTGAGTACCCCAGATCTCCAAGTTATTCCTAAATCAAGCAACCACGTATTTGTATCGGATATTGATTCGGTAGAAGTCTACGTGATTGAAGAAGTAATTAAAGAAATGGCATACGATTATCTAGGTAAGCTTTCTATTGAAGATTACACCTTCAATCCTATTACTGGGATTTTAACTCTTTCAGAGGCTAAATACTCAGAATTACTGCAGATTATCAGAACAAAAGAGAGAGATATTACGGGCAATTGTGAGATTATATTCATTATTAATATTGCCAAATATCGATCTTTTAATGATGTACGCGAGGGCCAATCTCAAGAAGAGGTAAATCGTATAGCGCTCATGCAAACCACGCATGCAAACATTCTCGAATATTATTACCAGAATAATATTGCACAAGTACGAGAAGAACAATTACAAGAATTAGCATATACACTGGTTGTGACTGGAATTAGCACAGCCATCAGTATGGTAGTTACCTACGGAATTGGACAAGCAGTGAGTTATCTCAATAGCATTCCAAACTTAAACGGGATAGTGGGTTGCTCTTCAAGCGCGACTTCTGCCTCTTCTGCTGTCTGGAGTAAAATAAGTGCCTACTTAATACAACCCACTATCGGGTTTGGGAGCCGGACAATACTATTGGGGGTAGCAAGTGAGTGTTTTCAAGAGGTTTTTATTGATCCTGTGGTAGAGGGTTTCGTTTCCTATTTGACAAAAGGATTAGGATCCTCAATTCAACTTATTGCGACCACCTTCGCAGAATCTCTGCGTGAAGAATTAACAGGGAGTATTATGGGAATGTTTAAAGCCTCGAGCTCGGATATGACCTTTCTAAAATATCTCCAACAAAGAGAGATATTTCATACGGGTCCCAAATTGATCCAATTATTTAATGAATATCAGGTTGAGATGATAGCTCAATATAAAAATACAGATCATAATTATAGAACAGTTTTCCAGCATATTGTAGGCACCATCGGCTCTACCATAAACATGCTCTCCTCTGCTACCGCTAAACTAACAGCTCTAAATATATTCAAAAAGAAAGTATACTCCTCAGACATTATTACCGATAAACAAGAGGTATATTCTTTACTGAGTTCACCACTTTCTGCTCATAGTCTTATGGACTCCTATTCCCAAACACTATCTGAAAAACAAAAGCCAATTGCTTCTCGAGAGATGAGGGATAAGACATATATTATGGATGATTCTATAAAACTCTTAGTTAGTGCCCTTAAACCAGGTTCTGGTATTTACCTAAGTGAAGTCGGAGAGCAAAAAAGTCCTAATATATTAGCTTCCAATGAGTTCGATAACTTTATTATAGTTTTAAAGAACGGCTTAATAAATTCTCATTTGGTTGAGACAATGGTTTATCAAGGTAATCCAAACTATGTAAAAAATAAAGATTTAGAGCAGTTCATAGACATTACAAAAGACAGTATACGACACTTAAGATATGGGTTAAAAAATATGAGATCTGACTCTATATCTTCCATTGACAAGATTGCTTCTATATATTTAAATCTTATTAAGTATGTCAAGGCAGAAATCCATTTAGAAGATTGGCTTTCAATTGACAACAGCTTTAGAAGATTTTATCAATATTATAAATTAGTTGTTGGCTTAAATTATGACTATGAAACATTCAAAATTTATTTTTCTAACCCAGAAGGTTTAAATTTTGATAAAATACACGAGCTAACCTCTTCAAACACAAAAACACCAATAAGAAATAGCCTTAAGAACTGGATTGGTCATATTTTCTTATCTGAATTTCCCCGTTATAAAACTGTACAAGGATATCGGGGTTTTGATAACGCCATTCTTAGCAGGATATTTTATAGGAGTAAACAAGGCGTCCGAACTGGTATCTTTAAGTCAGATGATGATTATATCCCCTTGTACAAATTGTTTGAATTAATATATTGTTCTGAAAAAATTACTGAAACTTGGCTAAGAAAAATTGGTATCAAAGAGGCTGATGATTTTAGTACCCAAAGAGTTAAAGATAATATTCGAAAAGTAGTTAAGGATTTTATTATGAGTAACCCCTTTTCAAGTGAATATGTTCAAACTGAATTGAAGTATGTTAAAAGAGAATCATCTTATTTCAGTCCAGAATTCGACTTATGTTTAGAATTATACCTTGCTTTTTCAGAAGAGAATAATAGAGCTTTAAATCTTAAAGAATTTGCTGAGTTTTTAGAAGGATACCCTGGATTTACTTTCCATCAAGCAGTCGGACCGATGAAGTGGATTACACTTAAAAAATTGATAGGGGAATTTAAAGGAAATCAATTTGATATGGGTTTATTCCATAAAAAATTAAGAGGTGGTAATCTTCGCCGTGCAATGAGTGCTATTCGTATGTACTTGAGAGAAAGAGATATAACTCCCCCAAAAAGTGAATATCATGAAGATTGGGATGATTCGGATACCCTTGATGCCCATATTATTATTTTATTAATAAGGGATATGGGATTAGCTATTCAGAATCTACATGAAATTAAATCAAGTTCATTTATTACTCGATTACATAAAGCTCTTACCTTTGTTCGCCATCATATATTTAAAAATGACAAAAAAAGTTTAGATCCTGATAGGATATGTATAACTACCAATGAATTACATAATTCTCTCGAACATTTGGATTCAGAATTGATCCTAGATTTAATTAATACCTTAATGGATTGGAGTAATGATGAATGCCCTGATTTTTACAAAAGAAGTGATCCAGAAAATTGGCGGAATTTTTGGCAAAAAGTATTATACCGAAGAGATTTCATAAAAAAAGAAGGAATAGGCGAATTTTTAG